>SKEI01001369.1_pt1 | contig 13513 bp, 10 predicted proteins | sample 4826701 | NCBI WGS metagenome assembly SKEI01 (sample SAMN11008813, study PRJNA524170) | human gut metagenome | biome: Human fecal sample; material: Feces; isolation source: fecal sample from pouch patient p2, p6, p7, p14 | host: Homo sapiens | place: Israel: Tel-Aviv | collected 2016-08-31 | reverse complement strand
GTTCCCACAATCGTCACACCCAGCGACACCACAATTCCGATGATGAGCGAAATCACCTGATGTTCTCCGTTTCAGTCAGACATTCTTCAGATAACGTCGATTATTCGATTATTCAAATCTTGCTAAATGCTTTTGTTCTATTGTGCAGCCAGGGCCTGCCAACGTTCAGCCAGAGCACTCAAGCCAGAAGCGTGGGAACCTTTAAGCAGCACCACGGCACCTGGATGTTCGACGGCGAGTCGCGTCACAAGACGATCGGCCTCATCGATATCGTGGACCCAATCGACGTGAGAAGCGTCTCCCGCCAAGGATGCGCCGTCAGCCATGGCACCTGCCAGAGCGTCCAGAGAGGCATCGGATGCACTGCCAACCGTCAGCAGCGCATCAACCCCACCTTCCAACGCATACCGGCCGATACCAACATGCAAATCCTTTTCATCCGGACCAAGCTCAAGCATGGCGCCCAACACCGCAATACGGAATGGCTGGCTTTCGGAACCAGCCTTCCAACGCAGCAATCCGTCAAGACCGGCTTTCATGGAATCAGGATTGGCGTTGAATGAATCATCGATCAGCGTGAATGACGTTTCCTGCTTGTTCACGATGGAAACAGCCATGCGATGGGGACTGATGGCCGTCACATCCGACAATGCGGATGCGACATCGCCAATCGACATGCCCAAACGCATCGCCACTGAAGCGGCGGCAAGCGCATTCATGACATTATGCTGACCGCAGATGCCCAAGGTGACTTCGGCATGCTCGCCATCACCATTTTCCAGAGTGAAGGACGGATGATCCAACTCGTCGCAACGCACATGCTGAGCAGTGATCGCAGGATTGCCACCATCACCATTCGGAAGTCCGAACCACATCACGTCGCCCGGAGCGAAGGCGCTCATCGCAGCCACATGCTCGTCGTTCGCATTCAGCACGGAAAGACCGCCGGGAACGAGGCCATGAATGATTTCCGACTTGGCCTGCGCGATGCGTTCCGCAGAGCCGAATTCGCCCAAATGAGCGACGCCGACTTTCAGCACAACCGCGATGTCCGGCGGTACCAGCGACGTCAGATTGGCGATTTCCCCAACATGGTTGGCGCCCATTTCCGCTACCAAAAAACGAGTTTCGGCATTTACTTTGAGCGAGGTCAGGGGCAGGCCGATTTCGTTATTGAACGATCCGACCGGCGCAACTGTTGGTCCCATATGAGACAGCAACGCCTTCATAAGATCCTTGGTGGTGGTCTTGCCGACGGAACCGGTGATGCCGACCACCGTAAACGGAGTCCCTAGCGCGCGACGGCGCTCGATATTGTGCTTGGCCAATGCCCCCAAGGCCAACACCGTATCCTCCACCACAATCTGAGGCACACCGGCGTCGGCGATCTCATGGTCGACTATTGCGGCAACGGCACCTTGAGCGCCCACGTGCGGCACGTAATCGTGACCGTCCACACGCTCTCCGGCAATCGCTACGAAAACCGAACCTTCAACGATCTGCCGTGAATCGGTGAATGCGCTGGTGGCCACCGGCGTATTCACTGCCGCAGTGCCGGCAATCAGCCGTCCCTGAACTGCCTGGGCGATCTCCTCCAAGCTCATTGGCATCATGGTCAGGCTGCTCACTGTGATTTCTCCTCTGTGTTGCTGTTCCGTTTACTGTTCATGTTGTTTGCGATTATCGTGTGTGTGCTTTACGTATCCGTTCTGATTGAAACTAGTTCAGATCTCGGGATACGCGCAACGCGCTTTTGATATTGGCCTTGCGTACACCCGCCGCAAGCACCATCGATATGGACAGCGACAATGCGCTGCTGTTCGTCTGCCCGTATGCCACTGCCGCTTGCGATGCGAGCACATCGGATTCCTGCGTACGGACGGCGATATGGGTCCGCTTTCCGACGGTACATCCGAATCGCGCAACCGATTTGACGATCTCGGCTTCGCCTAGACCATTGTCATCGCAACCAAGCACATCGACACTTACCGACTGCAACGCATCGTCATTCAACGTTTCCTCGCTGAGCGCAAGGATCACAGCGGCGGCGCCGTCTTCGGCGCACACAGCCATCGTACGCTGCACGTCAAGAATCGACAATGGATAGTTCAGATCAAGGAATCGTTCCAACGATTGCGAATTGCCGGCACTAATCACGCCGACCGGATTGCCGAGCATGTGCAGGAAATCAGCAAGATCCCTCACTCCCTGGTCCACCGCCTGCGCATCGCTTCCCGCCACGGCGAACACCGCCAGCGAATCGGATGGGCTGCCCGCCATCTCGCTGGCAAGCTTGCCCAACTGTTGCGCAGTCGGTTCGGCATAAATCAAAGGAATCTGAACGCCTTCCGTCTTTCCTCGCAACGCATGCGGTACCACCGCACCATATGCGCCAAGCGCCTGAGCCTGACGCAACTGTTGCTCATCCACCGGTGCGGACGGCATGAACAACGATCCCGGCCGCACCGAATCGATATCGTCTGCAATGGACGTGATCGTCACTTCAGTGGCAAACGTAGGATCCAAGTCAAAGCCATATCTGCTGGCAAGCAGACCCAATGTCATTCGTCTGTTCATGGACTCACTGACCGCGCTCATCTTTCCGCCCTCCGTTCTTCATACTCGCATACTCACCAAGTTACTGGAATAGCATCAGTTCGCGGACTTGACGCCGGCACTTCATACTTCTGCATAAGGAATTCACCAATCTCCGCGGTAACCGGACCTGCCGTCAGACCACCAAAAACGCCTTGCGGATCCTTCAGAACCACCGTGACGACAAAGCGAGGATTGTCTGCGGGAATAATCGCCGAATAATCACTGATAATTGACGACAGTCTGCCATCGGCACCAGCGACTTCCGCCGTACCGGATTTTGCTGCGACACGATAACCATCCACCTTGATGAACTGGGAGTAATGGTCGGACACGGATTCCATGGCGTTCATCACCTGAGAGGCCACCTGCTCGTCAATCACGCGCGTCGCCTCACCCTCGGGCTTTTGCTCTTCGGAATGTCCCTCGGCATCGCTGATCGTCTTGATGATGCGCTGCGGCTTCTTAACACCCTTATTGGCGATCACGGCAACCGCATTCGTCAGCTGAAGCGCATTGGTCGTGTAAGCCTGGCCGAACAACACGGTGTTCTGGGTTCGCAGATCCCATTGATCGGCCGAATATAGCAAACCATCCGATTCGCCAGGAAGCCCGAGCCCATTGTCTTGGCCGACACCGAATTTTCTGATGAAATCGTATCGCTGCTCGTTAGACATCTTCTCTCCTGCGATGATCATGCCAACGTTCGACGATTGCTCGAGAATGCCCGCAAGGGTCCAGTGTTCGTCACCGTGAGTGGTCGCATCGCTGTAGGTCTGCCCGTTCACCGTGATATGGTCCGGCACAGTGAATTTGTCTGACGCCTGATGCAATCCAAGCTGGATCATGCCCGACATTGTGAAGACCTTGCCAATGGAACCAGGCTCAAACGTTTCTCTGACGGCCCTGGAAACCGTCATCTTCGCCTGATCACTGCCGGCTTCGATCTCGTCACTGTCGGCAAGCGCGAGAATATCCCCCGTTTGAGTGTCCTGCACCACAGCAATTCCCCATGGCGAACTGTATTTCTCGCAGCTTTCTCTCAGTACTTTTTCGACATACCACTGCACGTCGTGGTTGATGGTCAGCGTGACATCGGATCCATTGACCGCATCTTTCGATTCGGTCATGGTTCCTGGGATTTCGACGCCGTTGTTGCCTTGTTGGTAAACCTGGTATCCGTCTTCGCCAGTCAGCGTCTTATTTTCCATTTGTTCGATACCGGCGACGCCTTTGCCTTCGCCATCGACGCCTCCCAGCAACGCTCCCATCAAGGTTCCGTTGGAATAGATACGTTCGTTGCTGAGTTCCGCATAGACGATACCGTCCAAATTGAGCTTGGAGATTTTGCGTTTAACCGCCGGCGTCACGTCTTTCTTCAGTACCGCGTATTGACCTGTTCCCGAGAGCATTGCACCCAATTCGGTAGCATCCATGTCCAGTACCGGGGCGAGCAGCCGGGCCACGGCCGCGGCTCCTGTGGCACCTACCGGTTTGCCGTTGATCTGGTGGCAGATGTCTCCGGTCTGTTTGGTGCACGTTATCGGCGTGAAGGCCTGCGCCCCCTCGGGATTGCCGATGATGGTGTATCGTTCCACGCTCTGTGCGAGGATAGAACCGTTCGTGTCCATGATTTTTCCGCGGCTCGCCTTTAATGTCACTGTGATGGTTCTGCTTTGCGCCGCGGCTTGCGCCATGCTTTTGCCGTTGATCAGCTGAACGTTGGCCAATTGGATAAGGCATGCCGTGCCCATCAGCGCCAGAAGGACGCCGATGGCCATGGTTTTTGTGAGCAGCTTCTTATGGAAACGCGTGTACGTACTGCGAAAAGGATTCACTGAGCGTCGTCTCCGCTTGGCTGATAGCCGTTCAGATCAATCGTCAAGGCACCTTTTTGAGGCACCATACCCATTTCCTCGGCTTTGCTTGGTAGCGAGGCCTCAAGCTCGTCGAGCTTGGTCTGGTCATCTCCCACGTCTTGCGTCAAACGGATGATATTCGACTCGATCCTGTTCGCGTCGAAGGAATCCTGCACCATTTGGGTGCGTAGCATCAAGGATCCCACAAGGCAGATTCCAAGGAAAATGACAGCAATGACCAAATGCAGCAACGGGGTGCTTCTGGTGCGAGTCCATGTGATGAGCTGTTTGAATCCTCGCTTGACACCATTGCCTTCGGCACGCGTTCCTTTGACGACATGCAATTCAGGGCGAGTGGTGCCTACAGTTTCGGTTTGGTCCCGGCGTCCTGCGGGAGCCGCGTTTGATGCGATCGTTCTTGGTGCAGCCACGTTCAGCTCCTCCTTCCTTGCCGTTTCATGCTTGCGTAGTCATTGCCCTGGTCGAATCGTTTTCGCCAGCGTTCGGGAATTGGCCTGGTCAGTTCCACTGCACGCAATCGTACGGAAGCCGACCTCGGATTCATGGCGATTTCCTCCTCGTCGGCTTTAATGGCGCCTCGCGTGAGTTCCTTGAAGAATGGCATCATATCCGGCGGAACCACCGGCATGTCCGCAGGTACGTCGGCTTTCAGACCTTGGTTCATGAATGTTTTGACGGTTTTGTCTTCCAGCGAATGGTACGACTCCACCACCAAACGCCCTCCCACCGCGAGACGGTTGGCGATCTGGGGCAATGTTCCCGCCAATTTGTCGAGCTCACCGTTGACTTCGATGCGCAACGCTTGGAACACTCGTTTGGCAGGATTTCCTGCAGGACGGTGCGCCTGCGGCACAACCTCATCCACAAGACGGTTAAGCTGCCCTGATGTGGTCAACGGCTCGACCTCACGCCTACGCACGATCGCACGGGCGATCTGCTTGGAGAAGCGTTCCTCACCATACGTACGGAAAATGCGTGCCAGATCGGCAAACGAATATTCGGCAAGCACCTGCTCGGCGGTCAATGGCTGGGTCACGTCCATACGCATATCCAAAGGCGCATCGTGGGAATACGAGAATCCCCGCTCCGTCTCATCAATCTGCAGACTTGACAATCCCAAATCCATGAACACGGCGTTCACTTGATCGATTCCCTGATCATCAAGCACTTGCGCAAAATCGTCGAACGCGGCATGCACAGGTATGAAGCGATCGGCAAGGCCTTCCATCTGCATTCGCTGTGTGGCAAGCGCAAGCGCCTCGGTGTCTCGGTCGATGCCGATCAGGCAAGCATGCGGGCTCGCTTTAAGGAATGCCGTGGAATGCCCGGCCAAGCCAAGCGTGCAATCCACAGCGATCGACCCCGGATTCGCCAATGCAGGCGCCACCAGATCCACGCAGTCACGCAGCAACACTGGCTGATGAATCGTTGTCACATCTGTCATCAGAATTCCACCGCCGGTAATACGTCATCGGCAATATCGGAATATCCCTGCTCCTTTTCGGCGAGATAATCCTCCCATGCCTGCTTATTCCAAATCTCCGCTCGGGTTCCCACACCAATCACCACAATGTCGCTTTCCAAATTCGCGTAATCGCGCAACATCTGCGGCACGAGCACACGTCCTTGCTTGTCCGGCTCCTGGTCAACGGCACCGGAAAGAAATACGCGCAAATAGTCGCGCGCAGCCTTGTTGCCCATGGATGTGCGCTGAATCTGCAACGCGATCCGGCGAAATTCCGATTGGGGCAGCAGGTAAACGCAACGTTCCTGACCTCTGGCCATCACCATGCCCGATCCCAATTGACTGCGAAATTTCGCAGGCAGTGCCATGCGTCCTTTGGCGTCGATTTTTGGAGTGTATGTTCCCAGCAGCAATGGCGGCAATCCCGCCATCATGCTGCCCGCCTGCATTGCATCGTCCTCGGAGAATGGCGTGGTTTCAACGCTTTGAACCATCACCACACCTCCTTATTCAACACACAGAAACACCTCAGGCCCAAGACTCTTTCCCCACTCTACCCCACGGATCACCATAAATCCCCACATAAATGGAAAAACAGCAAATAAAAGTACGTTTCTCCCCACAATGAACAAACTCCATCGGAATTCATTCGTCATCCTGTCCTAGAAACATCACTTTTTCGCTTGGCAATAACGTTTTCGTAGAAGCCTCGGGGTACATTGGAGTGCCTAAGTTTTGTGAGGAAGGGATTGCAGATGTCGAGTTATTCCGCCCAGTTGCGTGAAGAGCAACAGGCCGTCAGCCGTGCGTATGGTCGCTTGGACGACCTACGGGCTCAAGCTCGTGCCCGTCTCGACACCGGGCGGGCAGCGGGCTCGCACGGTTCGCCCACGCAACGCACCGAACGCGACTCCTTCGCCACCATGTACGAGGACCGTCTCACCCAGTTGCGTGCAGTCGAGGACCGTCTGGTGTTCGGCAGGCTCGATGATGTTCACGGCACGCACCGGTATATCGGTCGTATCGGATTGTCCGACGAGCACCATGAGCCGATCCTCACCGATTGGCGAGCCGACGCGGCACGCCCGTTCTATGAGGCGACGCCTTCGCACCATGGCGATATCGTAATGCGTCGCCATATCACGCTAAGTTTCCGTGAAGTGGTCGGTGTCGAAGATGAGGTGCTCGATGTGCATTCCGACCAAGTAGGTCAAGCGTCCTCGGACGGCACGCTAACCGGTGAAGGCGCGCTGCTTGCATCATTGAACGCCAAACGCACCGGCAAGATGACCGACATCGTGGCCACCATCCAAGCCGAACAGGACCGTATCATCCGTGCAGACCTCAATCAGGCCGTGGTGGTGCAGGGCGGTCCGGGTACCGGCAAAACCGCCGTTGCCCTGCATCGCGCCGCATATCTGCTCTACACGCATCGAAGAATGCTCGAACGTTCCGGCGTGCTGGTGGTTGGTCCGAGCTCCACGTTCCTGCATTACATCGACCAGGTGCTTCCCTCCCTTGGTGAGACCGGAGTAGTCAGCCGCACCATCGCCGATCTCATTCCCGGCGTAATCGCGACAGCGCATGACGATCCGTTCGTGGCAAAACTCAAGGGCGACCGACGCATGGCCAAGGCCATCGCCAACGCCGTCGCAGCAAGGGAACGCGTCCCTTCGCAATTGCCGTCGATTCGTATCAACGGATTCACTGTGTCCATCGTGCGCACGGATATTGAACAGGCCATCACCGATGCCAAACGCACGCGACAGCAGCACAACAAAGCACGCGAAACCTTCGTGCACAGCATGCTGAGCGCCATGCGCAACCGTTATGTGGACAAGCTTGATTACGAGCCGGAACAGGCCGAGTTGACGGATGTGATGCAGCAGCTACGCATGAACGATGCACTGCGTAAGACGTTGAATCTCGCCTGGCTGCCGATGACCGGCGAATGGCTGGTCGACCAATTGTTCTGCAAGCCGCAGCAGCTTCGCCGTTTCGCACCTTGGCTTGAGGAACGAGACATCGAAGCGCTAACGCGTCCGAAGGGATCGCCGTTCACAGTCGGCGACGTTCCCTTGCTAGATGAGGCCATGGCGCTGCTTGGTCCCGACCCGAAGGCGATCGCCCGTCAAAAGGCGTTGGACGCCAAACGCGCCGAAGAAGAGCAATTCGCGCAAGACACATTGGCGCAGAATGGCATCGGTTCCGGCATCGTCACCTCGCAAATGCTGGTGGACAACATCAATGGTATGGACGCCGAGCTCACCGCGCAGCGCGCCGCCTCGGACCGCGAATGGACATATGGCCATATCGTCGTCGATGAGGCTCAGGAGCTCACCGCCATGGATTGGCGGATGCTCATCCGCCGTTGCCCATCGCGTTCGTTCACCATTGTGGGCGACGTAGCGCAAACGTCCGCGTTGGGCGGCACCCGTTCGTGGCGACGCATGATGGATTCTCTGTTCGGACCTCGCAATTGGCAGCTCAACGAATTGACGATCAACTACCGTAATCCAAAGGAAGTATCACAACTCGCCTGCGATTTCGCGGCCGCCGAAGGTTTGTACATCTCCACCGTCAATGCGGTTCGCGGCGTGCCTGATTCAGTCAAGCGTCTTACCTTGGCTGATGAAAGTCTGATTTTCGACGCCGTGGCGCAGCAGACCGTCGATCTGGTTCGTTCGTACATATCCGCCGACGGCACTGGACGTGTGGCCATCATTGCGCCTGATGATATGGTCAAGCCACTGCGTAGGCGCGTGTACGAACAGTTGCGTGAAACATTGCCGGCAAAGGAATTCGACCGTCTTGATGCTCAAAGCTCCTGGGATGAGCAGGTGACCGTCTGCTCCACCCAAATGGTGAAGGGACTGGAGTATGACGCGGTGATGGTGGTACAGCCGGGAATCATCGAGGAGAACGCTCCTTCGCGCATTGTGGCAGCCGCCGATCTGTACGTTGCCATGACCAGACCGACGCAACGTCTGCTTATAGTCCGGACAAATGCTGACGAAAAACTGCTCAAGCTATAAGGTAGGAATCATGCCTAAAGCATTGTTACTTGAAAACATTCATCCCGACGCGGCGCAGTCGCTGCGTGACCACGGCTTCGAAGTCGAGTGCCTCAAGGGCGCCCTCAACGAAGACGAACTCATCGACGCTCTGGAAGGCGTTGACCTTCTGGGTATCCGATCCAAAACCAGCGTGACCCGCAAGGTCATCGATGCCCGTCCGACGCTCACCGCGGTCGGATGCTTCTGCATAGGTACCAATCAGGTCGATCTTGACTATGCGGGCAAGCATGGCATCGCCGTGTTCAATGCCCCATATTCGAACACCCGTTCCGTGGTCGAACTGGTCATCGGCGATATCATCTGCCTGATGCGCCGCATTCCCGCGCACACCCATCACATGAAGCATGGCATGTGGGATAAATCCGCTTCCGGATCCCACGAGGTGCGAGGCAAGACGCTCGGCATCATCGGCTACGGCAATATCGGTTCCCAGCTTTCCGTCATCGCCGAGGCGCTTGGCATGCGTGTGGTGTTCTACGACATCGAAGAGAAGCTTGCCATGGGCAATGCTTACCGTTGCTCCACGCTGAACGAGCTGCTTGAGCAGTCCGATGTGGTCACTTTGCATGTCGATGGCCGCAAATCCAATACCGGTTTCTTCGGTGAGGACCAGTTCGCCCATATGAAGCAGGATTCGATTTTCATCAATCTGTCCCGCGGTTTCGTAGCGGATTTGGACGCGTTGAAGAAGCATTTGGATTCCGGTCATATTTCGGGCGCTGCGGTGGATGTGTTCCCGGTCGAGCCGAAGAAAAGCGGCGATGAATTCTTGACGAACCTTGCGGATGAAGACAATATGATTCTGACCCCGCATATTGGCGGTTCCACGCTTGAAGCACAGAAATCCATCGGCCAGTTCGTTTCACAGCGTCTTGAGGATTATTGGTTCAAGGGTTCCACGATGTTGTCGGTTGATCTTCCGCAGATCACCTTGTCCGATATCCGTTCGAACTTCCGTATCGCGCATCTTCATGCGAATCTGCCTGGCGTCCTCGCCAAGGTGAACCACGTGCTTGGGGAAGAGAACATCAATATCGCAGCTCAGGCGCTTGGTACCGAAGGCGAAATTGGCTATGTGGTCACTGATGTGGCGCAGCGCCCGAGCCAGAAGGCTTTGGACGAGCTTGCAGCCATTGAAGGCACGATCCGCATGCGTGTAATCAGCTGACGGTCTGCAATACGGCATACGTCAATACTGCATTTGTGCATTGTGGGGGTTCCAACCTAAGCGGCTGTAACCCCCACAATGCACATATCTTCATGTCATTGCCGTAATCGCCCAACTTTTGCGTCACCTAGTCCATCCTTGACAAGACAACGCATTGCCGCACGTTTTAATAACGACTGCCTGAACTACTGCAGCGCGTCAGCTTTCAGCTCATTAATCGCGTTCTGAAAATCCCCAAGATTCTCAAAGTTCTGATACACACTGGCGAAACGCATGTAGGCGACCTCGTCGAGATCACGCAACGGTTTCAGAATGGCTTTGCCGACCTCGTCGGACTTGACTTGGGCAAGTCCCCGAGCACGAAGGTCCTCTTCAACCTGCTGACCGAGCGCCTTCAAATCGTCTTCCTTGATTGGGCGACCCTGACATGCTTTTCGAACGCCGGAAATCACCTTGTTCCTATCGAACTGTTCGACGTTGCCGGAACGCTTCACCACCAACAGCATGGTGGTCTCCAGCGTGGTGAAACGCTTGGAACATTTCGGGCACTCTCGCCTACGGCGAATGGAGTGGCCGTCATCGCTGATGCGGGTATCGACCACCTTGGTATCTGAATTCTGACAAAACGGGCAATGCATGGTGTTAAGAATAGCCTGAGCCATTGAACTAGGCCAACCCCACGTGAGTCACACCGCGCCAGGAACGATAAGCCTGTGCCTGGCCCTTAACGAAACAGAGTCCAGATCATTCATCCGCCCAGACCTTGCAATCAATCCAATGAGCCTTCAACACACGAATCATCGCACCACTCCTTCTCGAACAGCTATTCCATCGAACACATGTTCTAGGAATGGCACATGTGTTCAACAAATGCGAACACACCTCGAACAGATGTTTGATTTTCTCGGCGTTTCGCGTTATGCTTACCTGAGACCTGAAAGGAGCCCACCGTGAGCACCGTCCCATTCATACCCAAAAAGGATGCTGAGCGTCCGGATGAAAGCACGCTGACCGATCGTCAGCGCAAGGTGCTTGGTGCGATCAAAAAGCATCTGGCCGAACAAGGTTTCGCCCCTTCGTTCCGCGAAATCGGCGAAGCCGCAGGGCTGAAAAGTCCGTCATCCGTCAAACACCAGCTGCAGGTGCTTGACGAAAAGGGTTTTATTCGCATGAACGCGAACAAGGGCAGGGCTATTGAAGTCGTAAGCTTTGACGATACATCCTCATCGAGCAAAGCGACACAGGTCATTCCATTCCCAAGCCAATCCGATTCCAGCGGCTCCATCATGGCCTCACGCGATGTTCCTTTGGTGGGGCGCATCGCAGCGGGAGTGCCCATCACCGCCGAACAGCATGTGGATGATGTGATGCGACTGCCCGAACGACTCACCGGTACCGGAAATCTGTTCATGCTTGAGGTGCACGGCGATTCCATGATCGACGCAGCCATTTGCGACGGCGATTTTGTGGTGGTACGCGAGCAGAACACCGCAGAGAACGGGGATATTGTGGCAGCACTGCTCGACGATGAGGCCACGGTGAAGACGTTCCGCAAGGATCATGGTCACGTCTGGCTCATTCCGCACAATCCCGCTTACTCCCCCATTGATGGCACGCATGCTGAGATCATGGGCAAGGTGGTTACCGTACTCCGCAAGATCTAAGGCATAGAGATCGCCTCGTCGTTTACGGAATCGCGCTCTTGAACGCGAGAAGTCAAATGTTTGATTTCACATCCAAGAGCGCGGTTTTTCATAACACAGCAGAATCCCCGTTAGTCAGGAATGCATTTCGGATTTGCTCACCGAACTGTATCCCTCCGGTTCGAGCTGGAAGGTAGTGTGCGGCACCGATACGGGGAAATGTTCGCGCAGGCAGTCCTGTAGTTGGGCGAGTATTTCCGCGGCCTCCTTCATGGTGAGGTCTCGTTCGACCACGACATGTGCCATGAGGATCGGCATGCCGGTGGATACTGTGCTGGCGTGAAGGTCGTGCACGGCAACAACATGCGGTACTTGCTCCAAATGGGCACGTACTTCGTCAAGGTCAAGTCCGTTGGGTGTTTCTTCCAAGAGCACGCGGACCGCGTTGCGCAGGAGCTTGATGGCGCGTGGAATCATCATGAGCGCGATGATGCCGCCGGCAACCGCGTCGAAGCCGACCCAGCCGGTGCAGATGAGCACGATTGCCGATACGATTACGGCTACGGATCCCAAGGCATCGTTCATGACTTCGAGGAACGCCGCTTTCATGTTCATGTTGTCTTCGCTTTGCGATGCGAGGATGAAGATTGATCCGACGTTGGCGGCGAGGCCGAGTATGCCCATGAAGAGCAACAGTCGCACGTCGCTTATTTCGTCAGCAGACCCTCCGAAGAGTCTCATGCCTGCTTCCACGAGTGCATAGATGCCGACGATGAGGAGTGCGAGGGCTCCGACTGCCGCAGTGAGCACTTCGAGTCGTGCCCATCCCCAAGTGCGTTTGTTGCTGGGTTTGCGTTGCATCAATATTGCGGTGACGGTTGATGCGATGAGTACGGACATGTCAGTGAGCATATGGCCTGCATCTACGAGCAGTGCCAATGATCCGGTGATGATTGCGCTGACGACTTCCGCTATGAATACCGTCGAGGTGAGCCCCAGTGACACCATGAGTCGTTTTTGATGTTCTGCTCCTACGTTCGCCGTTGTTTCGTACGTGTGGTCGTGTGCCATGTATGTAATCCTTCAACCCAATTGATTGAGGAACTTACTGAAATTGTTTCTCAATACCATTTTCATTGCTTGTAGAACGCAAGAAACCCCAGCCAAAGGCTGGGGTTTCCGTTATTTCTTTTTGCAGTCTAACGACTCATTATCCGTCTGTCAATACCCAAATCAAACAAAAAACGCGACAACGCGTGCGGCGGCAAGGCACACAAGACGAAGGCGTACAAAAGTACGTCGCATTCCGTGTAACGCAGCTGACACTCCGCTACCGCGTTTTTTATCAGAAGCCGAATTGGGCGGCGGTTTCCTTCAGCGTCTCTGCAGAGCGCTTAAGAGCTGCAAGCTCGCGGTCGGACACCGGGGTGTTGATGGCGGTGTTGACGCCGGAGCGGTTGAGGAGGGTCGGCACGGACATGCAGACGTCGGAGATGCCGTGGAAGTCGTGGAGCATGGAGCTCACCGGCAGGATGCGGTTGGAGTCGCGCATGACGGCTTCGATGATGTCGACGCCGGACATGCCGATGGCGTAGTTGGTTGCGCCCTTGCCGTTGATGATCTTGTAGGCGGCGTTCTTGACGTCCTGGTGGATCTGCTCACGAACTTCGGCGTCGAGCGGAGCG
>SKEI01001353.1_pt1 | contig 13634 bp, 12 predicted proteins | sample 4826701 | NCBI WGS metagenome assembly SKEI01 (sample SAMN11008813, study PRJNA524170) | human gut metagenome | biome: Human fecal sample; material: Feces; isolation source: fecal sample from pouch patient p2, p6, p7, p14 | host: Homo sapiens | place: Israel: Tel-Aviv | collected 2016-08-31 | reverse complement strand
CATCATATACTTCTTATCCCTCCTGATTTCTGCTTTCAGATTAACAGAAATCAGCATTTCTGTAAACGGTAATGCTCTGGCACTTATGCATATGAATTATTCCTGTAAGGATGACTTCATCATCTCCGTAACACTTTTCTCCGGTGCAGCACAGATAATAATGTAATAGAATGCCTTCCCCTGCCAATATCAGTACTTTTTCAGAAGTTCCTCACATATTCCAATATATTTTTCTGTATAAATACTGCCCTTTTCCCAGATAAAATCAAAATCATGCTGCATTTTAAAATCTGAAAGCCTGATTTCTTTCAATGTTCCGTTCTTAAGTTCATCCGCTACCGCAATTTTGTACATAAATGAAATTCCACAATCTCTTTTTAAAAGCCCGATAATTGTATGCATATTTTCCACTTCTGTATAGTGAAGAAAATCTTTTATCCCCATTCCCCTTGCAAGAAGTAACTCTTCTAAAATATTCCTTGTCCCGGATCCCGGTTCACGTACAAGCAGGCGCTCCTTCACCAGTTCCTGCATCGTTTCCGGAGATTTTACTTCAAATATGTGATCTCTGGCACAAACTGCTATATATTCTTCGGTACTGTAATTTTTATGTTCATAATTTTCCTTCGGATAATTACCCTCTACAAGTGCCAGATTAATAATTCCTTCATCCAACAATGTTAATAGCTGTGTTGTATTTCCATAATGTATGTGTAGATTCATCTCCGGATGACCGATCATAAAATCTGCTATTTTATCTACAATTGCATATTCTCCGATCGTCATTGTAACCCCTATAGAAAGAGATTCCATCTTATGGGATTCATTTCTTATCTCATTCATAATTGCCAGCTGATCATTTTTCATTGTCATCAGACGTTTTCTGAGTATCTCCCCTGCAGGCGTCAGATACAGTTGTTTATTACAATAAGAAAACAATCTGGTATTATATTCCTTTTCAAGGAAACGAATATGTTGCGAAACTGCCGGCTGTGTAATATGTAATCTTCTTGCTGCCTCTGTAAAGTTCATCGTCTCACATACCGTAAGAAATGTATCTGTTCTAAAATCCAGCATAATTTTCTTCCCTTCATTGTCAATTTAATTTTCACAAATGATTTTTATTAATTTTCTGTCATATCTGTCAATAATTTTTTATTATTGTTCAATAATATTATATAATTTTTTATTATCGTTTACCAGTGTTATAATCTCTAATTGGAAACCTGTATGAACTAACAAAAAATGAGAAAGAGGAAAAAACATGAATTTTTTGAAAAAAAACCTAAACGGTATACTGGTTTGTTTTGTGATTGCCGTACCTTCCTGGCTTCTTGGAAAGACATTCCCAGTTGTTGGCGGCCCTGTCATCGCAATCCTTGCCGGAATGCTGATCACTTTAGTGTGGACGAACAAAGGAAAAGCCGAATCAGGAATCAAATGGACTTCTAAGATTATTCTGCAGACAGCAGTTGTCCTGCTTGGATTCGGAATGAACCTTGGCGTCATCTTACAGACCGGAAAACAGTCACTCCCGATCATCGTATGTACCATCAGTACTTCCCTGATCATCGCATGGCTGCTCCGTAAAATTATCAAAGTACCTTCTAACACTTCCATCCTGGTTGGTGTCGGTTCTTCCATCTGCGGAGGATCTGCGATCGCTGCCACCGCACCGGTCATTGATGCAGATGATACCGAAGTTGCACAGGCAATTTCCGTTATCTTCTTCTTCAACGTCATTGCAGCCGTACTTTTCCCGGTACTTGGAAGCGCACTTGGTTTTGACACAACAGGCGGTGGATCTTTCGGATTATTCGCAGGAACTGCGATCAATGATACCTCTTCCGTAACGGCTGCCGCCTCTACCTGGGACAGTATGTGGAACCTTGGAAGCGAGACACTGAATACTGCTGTTACGGTAAAGCTTACACGTACACTGGCAATTATTCCGATCACACTGGTATTATCCCTGATCCGTGCAAGATCTGCCTCAAAAGCCGGAACTGCTGATTCTTCCGCAAACAAATTCAGCCTGAAGAGAGCATTTCCTATGTTCATCTTATACTTCATCATTGCAGCTATCATCACAACAGTATGTATGAGTATGGGTGTCAGCGCTGACGTATTTGCTCCGTTAAAAGAATTATCGAAGTTCTTTATCATTATGGCTATGGCCGCAATCGGGCTTAACAGTAATGTTGTGAAGCTTATTAAATCCGGAGGAAAACCACTTCTGCTGGGTGCCTGCTGTTGGGTTGGAATTACAATTGTGAGCCTTGGAATGCAGCATGTAATGGGGATCTGGTAATTTTTTTCTACTTAATTCACTAAGCTGGCTACCCAGACTGGAATAAAAGCCGGAAAATCAAGGCTTCTGCCATAACTTTCCGGCTACACATAAAGGTTACCATCCTTTTATTGTCATTTTTCAGACCAGCGATATAATCCCCGGCTTCTCTTTACCTGTTCTGTGCAATCGCGGCATCTACCACATGTTCCAGCAAAATTGAAGTCGTCACTCCGCCGACGCCTCTTGGGACCGGTGTGATTGCCTCCACAATCTTCTCTGCTTCTTCAAAATTCACATCTCCGCAGAGCTTTCCTTCTTCATTCACATTGATTCCTACATCAATCACGATCTGTCCTTCTCGCAGATAGCTTCCATCGATCACTCCTGCTTTTCCGGCCGCTACAACTACGATATCTGCTTCCTTTACTACAGATGTCATGTCCACCGTCCTGGTATGGCAGACGGTTACGGTCGCATTCTTCTTGATCAGCATCATCGCTGCAGGTTTTCCGACTACAAGACTTCTTCCGATAACTACCACTTTCTTACCGGTACAGTCAATTCCATAATGATCCAGTACCTTCATGCAGGCACTCGGCGTACACGGTGCATATCCCATATCTTTTCCCATGAACACACCTGCCATGGAAAGATCGGTAATTCCGTCTACATCCTTTTCTACGGCCAGTGCATTCACGATCTTGTCTTCATTCAGATGCTTCGGAAGCGGTCTGAATAACAGAACTCCGTGGATTTTTTCACTTTTATTTACCTGGTCGATCGTCTTTAATACCTCTTCTTCTTCTACATCTGCAGGAAGAAGGAATTTCTCATATGCTACTCCCAGTGTCTCACAGCGTTTTGTTGCGCCTCTTTCGTATGCGATGTCATCTTCTCTTTCACCGATACGGATAATTCCAAGTGTCGGTGTGATATTCTGTGCTTTTAAAGTTTCTACTTTTGCTTTGATTTCTTCATTGATAGAAGCATTTACTTCTTTTCCTAATAGTAATTTTGCCATTTTTCCTGCTGCTTTCCTTTTATTTTGTATTTTCTCCGGACATTTCCGGTTTATCCGTCTTTATCTCACTGGATTTTACCGGATACGGCTGTTTACTTCCGCAAATATCCGGTCTGCTTTTGCTTCGTATTCTTCCCGCAGGGAATCTGCCAGATGATTGAGCTCTTCTGCTTTTCTTCTGTCTTTCATTGATTTTGTATTAATATATACATTCAGTGAAGCCCCCTGCATTGCGGATTTTAAAAGTGTTGCTCCGACTCCCGCATCACTTAATGCAATCCGGCTTCCTTTTGCAGCGAATACTTCTACCAGATCAATGCCTCTGGCACAGGTCTTCATAATCTCAATCGGAACACTACATGCCGTATTCAGCGCCTCTTCCATAATCTCTTCCTTTTTGGCAAGCTCTTCCGGCGTAGACTTCGGAAGTCCATACGCCTTACTGAGCGGCTCGAATGCTTCCGCATCCTTATCCATCAGTTCTAAAAATTCTTTTGCAATCTCATCTGCCTGTTTTTTGCATTCGATGATCTCTTCTTCTACATCTGCATAGGTCTTCTTTCCTACAGTCAGACTTCCGACCATATTACCAAGTGCGATCCCGATGGCTCCGGCTAACGCCGATGCCCCGCCGCCGCCCGGAACAGCTGCTTTACTTGCAAGGACTTCTATGAAATCTTCACAGGTCTGGGATTTAAAGTTTCTATTTGGATTTTCCATGTTGTACCTCATTTCTAAAAATCATGGGTACATTATACACTGTGAACTCTTTTACTGCAATACACTAAATTTGGGAGGGAAAATTAAAAAATTCTCCCTCCCAACTCAAAAGCTTCTTTCCAAACACATACCCTGCCGCCGACAGTTTCTTTCAAATACATGACAATTTAAAGTATTTCATTTTTCTTATCCAGGATTGCTCCGCCTGCACTGCACGCCGGGCAGATACAATATTTACCGCCGTTCGCTTTAGATGCCTTTCCGAAATCCCTAAAGCAAAAGATTTTTCATATCACTCCACTTTAAGGATTTCATTCATTTTTATATTCCCAGGACAATCTTGATCAGCAATAACGCCAACACCAGCAGGATGATCGGCTTAATGATCTTTACGCCGTTCTTCACAACCATATGTGCGCCAAGATAATGTCCGGCAATGCTGAATACCGACGCCGAAAGTCCCAGCACCCAAAGAATCTTTCCTGCAAGAATAAATGTGATCAATGCCGATATATTCGATGTCAGATTGACGACCTTCACATTACCGGTTGCCTTCTCCATATCAAGCTTTCCTAATTTGGTAAATGCAAGCAGTAAAAATGTTCCGGTTCCCGGTCCGTAGAATCCATCATAGATGCCGATCACAAAAGAACATGCTGCCATGATCAGATACTGTTTTTTTCTGGTAAATCCTTCCGGTATCACCGGTTTCAGATCCTTGTCCCGCAATACACAGAATGCAACAACAGGAAGCACAAATACCAGTACCGTCTTAAGTACTTTGTCACTGATGATCAGCGCCAGGTTCGCCCCCGCAATTGAACCCACAAATGCACAGGCTACCGTACCCGGGACTAAACATATGTCAACACATTTGCTCTTCACCAAGTGCCATGTCGACACTGCTGTTCCAGTCGCTGATGATAATTTATTTGTCGCAATCGCATGGTGTACCGGAATCCCTGCGAACATATATGCCGGTAATGAGATCAATCCGCCACCTCCGGCAATCGCATCGACAAATCCGGCAAGAAATACCAGTGGACACACAATAAGGAATTCATGTAAATTCATATGTTTCTCTCCTTCATACTCTCAAATCCATAAATTAATCTATCGCATCCATATATTCATGTCAAGTTTTCAGGAGATAATTCTTATTCTGCTCTGCTTTCGGATACACGGCGATTTACATTCTTCACCAGATCCAGTACGGTATTGAACACATAGTCTTCACCAAGCGAAGTATCGATACACATCTGATAATTACCTGAAAAGCAGATCTACATTATAAATTCTACTTCAATATCCTTATTTCCAGGAATCCGGTACTGCTCTTCCACGTCAGATCCCCAGCTGTCGATTCCGCCTACACCACGGACCGCTCCATAGATACAAAGTACCGTTCTTCTTTCCGGCGGCAGCTCTTCCTGATGCGTTGCATTCTCAAGCTCTTCTGCAGTATAAGGAAGACATGAAAATGCAAACGTGGAATGATTGATCTCACTGCCCGCCCGGAATGTAAGTCCACTTTGTTCTATATGACGATTCCGGTTATCCAAAACCGTACTTCTCCTCACTGTCACCCACTCGGTATCCATATGCATGCCACATTCCTGCGGAACCAGATACGGTGTAACCGGAAGACCCTCTACTTCATAAATTCCGTGAATACCCCCGGCTTTTCTATCCGGATATGTCTCACCCGATAATCCTTCATAAACGAATCCGTCTGCCTTTGTCGGCATGACAAAGCGCATACCGAATGCAGGGAGCTCCGGCATTCCCTCTTTCCCGTAATAGTGCGCTCTTACTCTGACATTTCCATCAGCAAATACCAGATACGATACCTTTACCTGTGTTGACGGAACAGTTAATGTCTCATATGTAAATATAACTTCCACACGTTCCGCAGTTTCTTTATCCGAATATTTATTATTTACCGGTGCGCTCGGTTTTTCTATCTTGGTTCCGTCTATCCGTACCTGGATATCCACACATTTCTGGAACATATCGGCAGTCATCCACATACCGGCTCTAAACGGGAATCCATTTCCACGATCATTGTCTGTGGTTGCTCTCCAGAATGTCGGCTTCGGTGTGCGATACAGCCATTCCTTTCCATGCTTTACCATGGATTCCAGACCGCCTGTCTGATAAGAAAAGATCAGATGAAAGTCTTCTCCGTGTACTCCAAGTGTTACATCTCCATACACAATTCCTAATTTTCCTCTATCTGCGTAATCCATAGTAATGTCTCACCTCCTGCATTGCCGGCTTTTCCGTTCTGTCCGCAAATAAAATTCCATTTCCCGAAAATTCATAATCCGATGGCCTGTCATCAAAGTCACCACCATAACGCAATACATCACGTCCTGTCACTTCATCCTTCACGAACAGTGCCTGATCGATATAATCCCAGATGAAGCCTCCCTGATAATCCTCATACTGATCCAGTAATCTGATATAAGATTCCATTCCTCCCAGAGAATTTCCCATATCATGCATATATTCACATAAGATAAATGGTTTCTTCGGATTATTTTCCAGATATTCTTTTATCTTCTCCGGCGGAGCATACATCTGGCTCTCCATATCAGAAATTAAATCCTCATAAGGCCGGTTCTCTGCCACGCCCTCGTAATGCACAAGTCTGTCCGGATCTTTTTCTTTATAGTAACGGTTCATCTCCACCAGGATATCACCGGCATACGATTCATTTCCAAGTGACCAGAAGAGTACCGACACATGATTCTTAAATGATTCAAAGTTCGATACTGCCCTGTCTAATGTACATCCTCTCCAGCATCCGATACTTCCCGGAACATTCCACGACGGTTCAATCACACCTTGTTTCAGCCACGATCCATGTGTCTCCAGATTTGTCTCTGCCATCAGATAGATCCCCGCCTGATCACATCTGTAATACCATGAAATATGATCCGGATAATGGCAGGTTCTGACTGCATTGATATGATTGCGTCTGATACATTCGATATCCCATTTCTCATCAGCTTCGGTAATACATCTTCCGCTTCTGGCATTCCATTCATGCCGGTTTACACCATTGATGATCAGACGTTTTCCATTCAGCAGCATCTTTCTGCCTTTTAATTCTATCTTACGGAATCCAATCTGATATGGAACCACTTCTACTGTCTCGCCTTTTTCATTCTGAACTTCTATCAGAAGCTCATACAGATACGGATCTTCATTGCTCCATGCATGTACGGATTCTTCTAATTCATAACGGAACTGGATCTCATTGTTCACTGATCCTTCTACCGGAAGATTCTTCTGGATCACCGGGTTGTTCAGATTCTCCGTTTCATCCAGTAATACATGATTTTCATCACTATAGATATCTTGCAAAGAAACTTTTATTTTACCCTGGATATTATTTTCTTTCTTTTTCTGTGATAATCGGATATCCAGCTCCAGTTCTGCCTTTCCATCTTCCGGATGATACTTCGGACGGATCCACAGATCTTCAACATGAACCGCCGGTATTCCGTACAGGTTCACATCTCTGAAAATACCAAAAAACCGGAAGAAATCCTGGTCTTCCAGAAATGCCGCCGTACTGCGCTTATGTACTTCCACTGCCAGCAGATTATCTTTATCTTTTACATATGGTGTAATATCAAATTCCGAAACCGTAAAGCTGTCTTCTGCATACCCCACGAACTCTCCGTTCACCCATACATAGAATGCCTGTTCCACACCTTCAAAACTTAAGATGATCCTCTTTCCTCTCAGTCCGTCATTCAGATCAAACTTCCGGATATAAGAACCTACCGGATTATATTCGGCCTGGCTGAACATACCTTTCCCTTTTTCTTTTCCATATCCTGCCGGTCTTCTGTAAATATGTCCTTCCCACGGATACATCGTATTGATATAATGAATCTTATCGTATCCCGCCAGTTCTATATGCTGTGGCACTTTCATTTCATCAAAATTTTTACAGTTAAACCATTTCTGATAAAAATCAGCCGGACGTTCCAATGCATTCACTGAATAGTGGAACTTCCAGATTCCATTTAACGATTGTTTTAACCGCTGATTCTGCTTCTTATAATCTTCTTTATTCTCATAAAACTTATGATCACTGTGTGCATCCAGACGATTCACACGAAATACCTGCGGATCATCCAACCATCTGATGTCTGCTTTCATTTGCCTTTTGCACCTCCATTTATTTTTCTTTCTCATCTATCAGTAAACTTTTTCCAATGCAAGGGATTTAATACCCGAGTGCTTCATTTCTGTTCATCCAGAAATGAATCCCCGTCGTGGAATCCATCCATCTATCCTCGTTAAAATCTTTGACCTCCACCCACTGTCCTTTTCTGTATACAAAATTCTCATCGACCAGCGACCAGGCTTCTTCGAATTCTTCCGTTTCATCAAAATTTTTTATCGAAAGTACCTTTGCCTTGCTGCACCGGCAGGAAGGACGTGTTGCCGAAGTCCGTTTAGCATCTGCCGGGATCAGAAGCTGTACCACTCTATCATTCACACATTTCTTATAGCCAAGGATCGGTCCGGTCTCCGGACAGTGCATGCGGAACCACTGCGTTGCTTCGTCTGACTGAATGTCATCCAGCTTCGCGTGCTCCAATACAGCCCCGTAAAGGTTGGCTCCTTTGATGTTGCATTCCCGCATATCACATCCACGGAATGCTGCCGTCTTCATATTTGCATTCTGAAAATTTGCACCATGCAGGGAATTGCCGTCGAATAATGCATTTTCCACACTGCAGTTTTCAAAATTCACACGTTCCAGATTTACATTTTGAAAGGAACTCAATGTGAAGTCCATATTATGCAGATTCATTCCGTTTAGATCCATGTCTTTGAATTCACATTCACGAAATACCGGATGCTCTCCCGCATCTCGCGATTTCATAGCTTTCAGAAGTGTCTCTTTCGTTATCTCTTTCATAGCATTACACCCCTTCACTCCCGTATTATCTATACAATTTGCTTTTTTTACTGATAGTTTTATTATACCGCAATTCTTAACAAAAGAAATCCCCAAAATACCATATCATCCGGTATTTTGAGGATTTTATTTTCATATTAACAAATGCAATATAATGATTTTTCAGCTGTCCGCAGATTCCTAGTTCAGGAAATCTTCATCATCAAAATAGTTGATTCTCATAGCAGCCTTTACATCTTTCAATGTCTCTGCTGCTTTCGCCTCAGCTACCCTGCTTCCTTCTTTCAGGATTTCGAATACTTTCGGAAGCTTCTGCTCCCATTCTTTTCTTCTTGCACGGATTGGTGCCAGCTCTGCCTGAAGAACCTTGTTCAGGAATTTCTTCACTTTGACATCACCCAGACCTCCACGCTGATAGTGTGTTTTCAGTTCATCCAGATTCTTATATTCCGGCCAGAATTCTTCGAAATATTCATCCTTGCAGAATGCATCCAGATAAATGAATACCGGATTGCCTTCTACCTGTCCAGGATCTTCCACGCGCAGGTGGTTCGGATCTGTGAACATGGACATTACTTTCTTCTTAACAACATCTTCTTCATCAGAAAGATAGATACAGTTTCCAAGTGATTTGCTCATCTTGGCCTTTCCATCGATACCCGGAAGTCTTAAGCATGACTTGTTAGATGGGAGTACGATCTCAGGCTCAGTCAGAGTCTCTCCATATACACTGTTAAACTTGTGAACAATCTCTTTACACTGCTCGATCATAGGCATCTGATCTTCTCCAACCGGAACTGTTGTCGCGCGGAATGCCGTGATATCTGCAGCCTGACTGATCGGATAGCAGAAGAAACCAACCGGGATACTTGCCTCAAAGTTTCTCTGCTGGATCTCAGCTTTTACCGTAGGATTTCTCTGTACTCTGGATACGGTTACCAGATTCATATAATAGAATGTTAACTCTGTCAGTTCCGGAACCATGGACTGAATAAAAATGTGACATTTCTCAGGATCGATTCCGCATGCCAGATAATCCAATGCTACGTTCATAATATTCTGACGTACCTTCTCCGGATGTTCGGCATTATCAGTCAATGCCTGCGCATCTGCGATCATAATATAAATCTCGTCATATTCTCCTGAATTCTGTAATTTTACACGTTCTTTCAAAGAACCTACATAATGACCAACGTGAAGGCGTCCTGTCGGTCGGTCACCAGTTAAAATAATCTTGCTCATCTTACTTATCTCCTTAGCATATATTTCAATAACCTGTATGGGTATACAAATTCATTGTCTCTAATTATTTTATTATAATTCTTTCCAAAGTGAGCGTCAATACAGAAAAAATGCATCATTTTACCTTTCCTGAATTTTTATCTAAATCCTTTTGGATAAAATGATGCATAACAATTTATAAATTATGCTGCCCCTCTGCTTCCGTTCTTACACGCAGCTTCGAATTCTTTCAATTTTCTTTTTGCCTCATTGCTTAGATTCTTTGGTACATCTATCTGAACAGTCACATACTGATCTCCATATCTTCCTGCATCCTTCATAGACACGATTCCTTTACCTTTTAACCGAATCTTTGTTCCGGACTGTGTTCCCGGATTAATCTTGCACACTACCCTTCCGGTAAGCGTCTGTACAACTGCTTCACCACCTAATACTGCTGTGGTAAACGGAATCATGACAGTTGAATATACATCCATATCTTTTCGCTCAAATCCTGGTCGTTTACCAACTCTCACTTTCAGCAACAGATCTCCTGCCTTGCCTCCTGAAAGTCCAGGCATTCCTTTGCCACGCAGACGGATACTTTTTCCGTCACTGATGCCGGCCGGGATATGCACTTTCAGTGATTTTCCTGCTGCATTACTGCCCTGTGCGTCTGACAGCCGGATGACTTTATCTCCTCCAAATGCAGCCTCGTCAAATGTCACATCTATCTCAGCGGTCACATCGGAACCATCCTGACGGAAATTTCCTTCTCCGCCGAATCCATGATTTCCAAATCCATTTCCGAATCCGCTGCTTTCATAACTTCTTCCGGACGTACGTGTCCTTCCTGATCCACTATTTCCAAATCCGCCAAATCCATGGAACCCGCTTCCGCTGCCTTCCGAGAATCCGCCGCCAAATATATTCTTCAGGATATCGTCCATATCGCCGCCTTCGAAATGATATTCATGGAAGCTTCCATTCGGTCCGGTATAACTGTAAGTACCGCCGCCAGGTCCGTTTCCATAGCCATATGCTCCACTGCCGCCTGCACTGCCATCAAAAGCTGCATGGCCAAACTGATCATATAATTTCTTTTTCTCCGGATTACTCAGCACATTATAGGCTTCTGTCGCTTCCTTGAACTTTTCTTCTGCCTGTGCATTTCCGGCATTGGTATCCGGGTGGTATTTCTTGGCCAGTTTACGATATGCTCTTTTTATTGTACTCTTGTCCGCACTCCTGCTGATTCCAAGAACATCATAATAATCTCTTTTTGCCGCCATAGTTCTCCCTCCCGTCATTTATTCTATATTATTTTCTATTATCTTCATCTATGTGAACAGGATTTCGTGGAATATGTGAGCTTCTTACGTTATCCTGATTATTTTCTCTTTATGATATTGTACCCCACAGGCTTAACACCTGTGGGGTACGTTTACTCTTTTGCCATACAGGCTATACCGTCACTTATCGTTTCCCGCATCTGCCTGTCATTAACCTTCGATTGAAATGTAATGTTTCTTCTCTTCTACCGGTTTTGCTTCTGCTTTCGGAACACTGAAGGAAAGGATTCCACTTTCATATTTCGGATGTACATCCTCTACGGTTACATGTTTTCCTACATAGAAGCTTCTGCTCATGCTGCCTGCATAACGCTCTTTTCTAATGTAATTACCTTTCTTGTCTTCCTCATCTTTGTCCAGTCCTTTGGCTGCACTGACGGTAAGTACGCCGTCTTTCAGTTCCATCTGGATCTCATCTTTCTTAAATCCCGGCAAGTCAATGTCTATCTCATATGCATTCTCTGTCTCTTTTACATCTGTCTTCATTAAGTTCTTTGCGTGTTTTCCATACAGTTCTTTGTCAACATTCGGGAATGTTGGGAATGAAAAATCGTTCATAAAGTCATCAAATAAGTTTTCTCCAAAAATACTAGGCATCATCATAAGTCATATCTCCTTCCAAATGATAAAAATTTATAATTAGCACGATCGGAGAATTCCGAGGTGTTGTTTGCTGGAACTTCGGGATTCCGGATGTTTGAATCTTGTATGAATGCTGTCGGCTTCATATCTTTGATTCTTTATCTCTCTTCCTTTGTTCTATCTGTACTATAGCACTCATTATTAGCACTGTCAAGAGGTGAGTGCTAATTTTTTCAAAAAATTTGTGTACCCGTAAAATGAAAAATCTACTTCCATATTTCATTCACAACATATTCCCGGCTCCGGGTATGCAGCACTTTTTCTCCTTCCATTCCAGTAAAAATATAATCTAGCGCGACAGTACCCATCATTGATAGTTTCTTCTGATCGCATAGTTACGAAAAAGGCAAGTATCTTTTTTTGTGATACTTGCCTTTCTGAAATATTAATTTTATCAACCAGATATTCTCCATCTGCTTTACTGTCTATTCATAATTTTCTCTATTTCTTCTCATCCAACAACATCACACCCTGCGCCGGATTCTTATCAATCGCACCAACAATCGGATGTGGTACATAACACTCTTCCAGATATGCAATGCCTTCTGCTGTCAGTCGAACGTTCAATGCACCTGCCGCATCATCCAGATACTGCATCTTCGTTGCACCGATGATCGGCGAAGTAACACCTTTTGCCCACTGCCATGCGATTGCGATCTGCGACATCTTACACTGATACTTTTCTGCAAGTTCGTGTACGCGGGTGACAATCTTCATATCTGCGTCTTCCATACGGTCATATTTGCCAACCGCAACTCTGTCCGTTCTTCCTCTTAAAGATTCGGATTTCCATGTCGGTCTTGCAAGGTGTCCTGCTGCAAGCGGGCTATATGGCATCAGTGAGACATTCATCTGTTTACAGATAGGAATCAATTCTCTTTCATCTTCACGGTACAGTAGATTATAATGATTCTCCACTACAGACTTGCGAATGCATAGAAAAAAGCGGATCATCTACCGACAATCCACTTTCTCTCTTTCTTTACATTTCTTTACATACATCAATCCATCCACATGCCCCGGCAACGTCTTCCAGTTCTGCAATCGTAAGTCTGACTGCACTGTGGTCATTACCAGCTGCAGGATATACCGTCTCAAAACGTTTCAGAGACTCATCTAGATAAACTTTAATTCCATCTTTAATTCCAAATGGACACACACCGCCCGGGGCATGTCCGATATATTCTTCTACTTCATCGAATGGAATCATCTTCGCCTTCACATGAAACTGATCCTTATATTTACGGTTATCAACCTTCGCCGTTCCCTCTGTCAGGATCAGGATTGGTTCTCCATCAACCAGAAATGACATCGTCTTTGCGATCATTCCCTGCTCTACACCGAGAGCTTCTGCTGCAAGCTGTACCGTCGCACTTGATTCTTCCAGTTCAATCACGTGATCTGCATAACCTTTTTCTTCCAGATATTTCTTTGCTC
>SKEI01001345.1_pt1 | contig 13707 bp, 12 predicted proteins | sample 4826701 | NCBI WGS metagenome assembly SKEI01 (sample SAMN11008813, study PRJNA524170) | human gut metagenome | biome: Human fecal sample; material: Feces; isolation source: fecal sample from pouch patient p2, p6, p7, p14 | host: Homo sapiens | place: Israel: Tel-Aviv | collected 2016-08-31 | reverse complement strand
GCGCCAGAGCCTGCGCATTCTTCAGCAGTGCCTCGATAACATGCCGGAAGGCCCGTTCAAAGCGGATCACCCGCTGACCACGCCGCCGCCGAAAGAGCGCACGCTGCAGCATATCGAAACCCTGATCACCCACTTCCTGCAGGTATCGTGGGGCCCGGTGATGCCGGCCAACGAATCTTTCCAGATGATTGAGGCGACCAAAGGGATCAACAGTTACTACCTGACCAGCGACGGCAGCACCATGAGCTACCGCACCCGCGTCCGTACGCCGAGCTTTGCGCACCTGCAGCAGATCCCGTCGGCGATCCGCGGCAGCCTGGTATCCGACCTGATCGTCTATCTGGGTAGTATCGATTTTGTTATGTCAGACGTGGACCGCTAATTATGCACGAGAATCAACAACCACAAACCGAGGCTTTTGAGCTGAGTGCGGCAGAGCGTGAGGCTATTGAGCACGAGAAGCACCACTACGAAGACCCGCGTGCGGCGTCCATCGACGCGCTGAAAATCGTTCAGAAACAGCGCGGCTGGGTGCCGGATGGCGCGATCTACGCCATCGCCGATGTGCTGGGGATCCCGGCCAGCGACGTGGAAGGCGTGGCGACGTTCTACAGCCAGATTTTCCGCCAGCCGGTTGGCCGTCACGTGATCCGCTACTGCGACAGCGTGGTATGCCACATCACCGGCTATCAGGGTATTCAGGCCGCCATTGAGAAGAAACTGAATATCAAGCCGGGGCAGACCACCTTTGATGGCCGCTTTACCCTGCTGCCGACCTGCTGCCTGGGTAACTGCGACAAGGGACCGACCATGATGATTGATGAGGATACTCACAGCCATCTGACGCCGGAGGCAATTCCTGACCTGCTGGAGCAGTACAAATGAAAACCGTAATTCGTACTGCGGAAACGCATCCGCTCACCTGGCGCCTGCGCGACGACAAGCAGCCGGTGTGGCTGGACGAGTATCGCAGTAAAAATGGCTATGAAGGGGCGCGTAAAGCCCTGACCGGGATGGCCCCGGATGAGATTGTCACGGCGGTAAAAGACGCTGGCCTGAAAGGGCGCGGCGGCGCGGGCTTCTCCACTGGTCTGAAGTGGAGCCTGATGCCGAAAGACGAATCCATGAACATCCGTTACCTGCTGTGTAACGCCGATGAAATGGAGCCGGGCACCTATAAAGACCGCCTGCTGATGGAGCAGCTGCCGCACCTGCTGGTGGAAGGCATGCTGATCTCCGCGTTTGCGCTGAAAGCGTACCGCGGCTACATCTTCCTGCGCGGGGAATATATTGAAGCGGCCCAGCATCTGCGTCGCGCGATTGCTGAAGCCACCGAAGCGGGTCTGTTGGGGAAAAACATCCTCGGCACCGGGTTTGACTTCGAGCTGTTCGTGCACACCGGGGCAGGGCGCTATATCTGCGGCGAAGAGACGGCGCTGATCAACTCTCTGGAAGGCCGCCGCGCCAACCCGCGATCCAAGCCGCCGTTCCCGGCGAGCTCCGGCGTCTGGGGCAAGCCGACCTGCGTCAACAACGTAGAAACCCTGTGCAACGTGCCAGCGATCCTCGCCAACGGCGTCGAGTGGTACCAGAACATTTCCACCAGCAAAGATGCTGGCACCAAGCTGATGGGCTTCTCCGGCCGGGTGAAGAATCCGGGCGTCTGGGAGCTGCCGTTCGGCACCACTGCCCGCGAGATCCTCGAAGATTACGCCGGCGGTATGCGCGATGGCCTGAAGTTTAAAGCCTGGCAACCGGGCGGAGCAGGGACCGACTTCCTCACCGAAGCGCACCTCGATCTGCCGATGGAATTCGAAAGCATTGGTAAAGCGGGCAGCCGTCTGGGCACCTCGCTGGCGATGGCCGTTGATCACGAGATCAATATGGTCTCGCTGGTGCGTAACCTTGAAGAGTTCTTTGCCCGCGAGTCCTGCGGCTGGTGTACGCCGTGCCGCGATGGTCTGCCGTGGAGCGTGAAGATCCTGCGCGCCCTGGAGCGCGGCGAAGGCCAGCCTGGCGATATCGAAACCCTTGAGCAACTGTGTCGATTCCTGGGCCCGGGTAAAACCTTCTGCGCGCACGCGCCGGGCGCGGTCGAGCCGCTACAGAGCGCGATTAAATATTTCCGCGAAGAATTCGAGGCTGGCATTAAGCAGCAGTTCAGCAATACCCATGCAATCAACGGGATTCAGCCGAACCTGCTTAAGACGCGCAGGTAATCTAAAGGTTTTTTATTTTTGGAAGCACGCAAATGGCTACGATTCATGTAGACGGCAAAGAATACGAGGTCAATGGGGCGGACAACCTGCTAGAGGCTTGTCTCTCTCTTGGTCTTGATATTCCCTACTTTTGCTGGCACCCGGCGCTAGGGAGCGTCGGTGCTTGCCGCCAGTGTGCGGTGAAGCAATATCAGAACGCGGAAGACACGCGTGGTCGCCTGGTGATGTCCTGTATGACTCCGGCATCCGACGGCACCTTTATTTCTATCGACGACAGCGAAGCGAAGCAGTTCCGCGAAAGCGTGGTGGAGTGGTTGATGACTAACCACCCGCACGACTGCCCGGTCTGCGAAGAGGGCGGCAACTGCCACCTGCAGGATATGACGGTGATGACCGGTCATAGCTTCCGCCGCTATCGTTTCACCAAGCGTACCCACCGCAATCAGGATCTGGGGCCGTTTATTTCACACGAAATGAACCGCTGCATCGCCTGCTACCGCTGCGTGCGCTACTACAAAGATTATGCCGACGGCACCGATCTGGGCGTCTATGGCGCGCACGACAACGTCTACTTCGGCCGCCCGGAAGATGGCACCCTGGAGAGCGAGTTCTCCGGCAACCTGGTGGAAGTCTGCCCGACCGGCGTTTTCACCGACAAAACCCACTCCGAGCGCTATAACCGTAAGTGGGACATGCAGTTTGCGCCGAGCATCTGCCAGCAGTGTTCCATCGGCTGTAACATCAGCCCGGGCGAACGCTATGGCGAGTTGCGTCGTATCGAAAACCGCTATAACGGTACCGTGAACCGCTACTTCCTCTGCGACCGCGGTCGTTTCGGCTATGGCTACGTGAACCTGAAAGACCGTCCGCGTCAGCCGGTGCAGCGCCGCGGCGACGATCTGATCACCCTTAACGCCGAGCAGGCGATGCAGGGGGCGGCGGATATCCTGCGCCAGTCGAAGAAAGTGATCGGCATCGGCTCCCCGCGCGCCAGCATTGAACGCAACTTCGCGCTGCGCGAGCTGGTGGGCGCCGACAACTTCTATACCGGCATCGCCAAAGGCGAACAAGCGCGCCTGCAGATGATGCTGAAAGTGCTGCGCGAGGGCGGGATCCACACGCCAAGCCTGCGCGATATCGAATCCTACGATGCGGTACTGGTGCTGGGCGAAGACATTACCCAGACCGGCGCGCGCGTGGCCCTGGCGGTACGCCAGGCAGTGAAAGGGAAAGCACGCGAAATGGCGGCGGCGCAGAAAGTGGCCGACTGGCAGATCGCCGCGATCCTCAACATCGGCCAGCGCGCCAAGCACCCGCTATTCGTCACCAACGTCGATGACACCCGCCTGGATGACATCGCGGCGTGGACCTACCGCGCGCCGGTAGAAGATCAGGCGCGTCTCGGCTTTGCTATTGCCCATGCGCTGGACGACAGCGCGCCGGCGGTTGACGGCCTGAGCCAGGACCTGCAGGGTAAAGTCGACGTTATCGTTCAGGCGCTGGCCGGGGCGAAAAAACCGCTGATCATCTCCGGGACCAACGCCGGCAGCATGGAGATCATCCAGGCCGCCGCTAACGTGGCGAAAGCTCTGAAAGGCCGCGGCGCCGATGTCGGGGTGACCATGGTCGCCCGGGCGGTTAACAGCGTCGGACTGGGCATGATCGGCGGCGGCTCGCTTGAAGAGGCGCTGGACGAACTGGAAAGCGGCGCCGCAGACGCGGTTATCGTGCTGGAAAACGACCTTCACCGTCATGCTTCCGCCGCGCGCGTTGACGCTGCGCTGGCGAAAGCGCCGCTGGTGATGGTGGTGGATCATCAGCGCACCGCGATTATGAACAAAGCGCACCTGGTGCTCTCCGCGGCAAGCTTTGCGGAAAGCGACGGTACCGTGGTGAACAACGAAGGCCGCGCCCAACGTTTCTTCCAGGTTTACGATCCGGCTTACTACGACGCGAAAACCGTAATGCTGGAAAGCTGGCGCTGGCTGCATTCGCTGCACAGCACCGTCAACAACCGTCAGGTTGACTGGACTCAGCTGGACCACGTCATTGATGCGGCGATTGCCGCGCTGCCGCAGCTGGCGGGCAGTAAAGACGCCGCGCCGGATGCGACCTTCCGCATTCGCGGCCAGAAGCTGGCGCGTGAACCGCACCGCTACAGCGGCCGCACGGCGATGCGCGCTAACATCAGCGTGCACGAGCCGCGTCAGCCGCAGGATAAAGACACGATGTTCGCCTTCTCCATGGAAGGGAACAACCAGCCGTCCGCCCCACGTTCGCAGATCCCGTTCGCCTGGGCGCCGGGCTGGAACTCCCCGCAGGCATGGAACAAGTTCCAGGATGAAGTGGGCGGGAAACTGCGCCACGGCGATCCGGGCGGTCGTCTGTTTGAAGCGTCCGCCAGCGGACTGGAGTACTTCACGGCGGTGCCGGCCAGCTTCCAGGCGGAAGAGGGCAAATGGCGAATTGCGCCGTACTACCATCTGTTCGGCAGCGATGAGCTGTCTCAGCGCGCGCCGGTGTTCCAGAGCCGGATGCCTGAGCCGTACATCAAGCTGAACCCGGCGGATGCCGCGAAGCTTGGCGTCAACCCAGGGGCAATGCTCTCCTTTAGCGTGGAAGGCCAGACCCTGCGTCTGCCGCTGGTTATCTCTGAAGGCCTGACCGCGGGACAGGTTGGCTTACCGATGGGCATGCCGGGCATTGCGCCGGTGCTGCCCGGATCGCGTATTGATTCACTGCAGGAGGCGAAAGCATGAGCTGGTTAACGCCGGATCTTATCGACATTCTGTTAAGCATCCTGAAGGCCGTGGTCATTCTGCTGGTGGTTGTCACCTGCGGCGCGTTCATGAGCTTCGGCGAGCGTCGTCTGCTCGGCTTGTTCCAGAACCGCTACGGACCTAACCGCGTCGGCTGGGGCGGTTCGCTGCAGCTGGTCGCCGACATGATCAAGATGTTCTTTAAAGAGGACTGGATCCCGCGCTTCTCCGATCGCGTGATCTTTACTCTGGCGCCGGTTATCGCCTTTACCTCGCTGCTGCTGGCCTTCGCTATCGTGCCGGTTAGCCCGACGTGGGTGGTGGCCGACCTGAACATCGGCATCCTCTTCTTCCTGATGATGGCAGGCCTGGCGGTCTACGCGGTGCTGTTCGCCGGTTGGTCGAGCAATAACAAATACTCGCTGCTGGGGGCGATGCGTGCTTCCGCGCAGACCCTGAGCTACGAAGTGTTTCTCGGTCTCTCCCTGATGGGCGTGGTGGCGCAGGCGGGGTCATTCAATATGACCGATATCGTTAACAACCAGGCGCATCTGTGGAACGTTATCCCGCAGTTCTTCGGCTTCGTGACTTTCGCCATCGCCGGCGTGGCGGTGTGTCACCGTCACCCGTTCGACCAGCCGGAAGCGGAGCAGGAACTGGCCGATGGTTACCACATTGAATATTCCGGCATGAAATTCGGTCTGTTCTTCGTCGGGGAATACATCGGTATTGTCACCGTTTCAGCGCTGATCGTCACGCTGTTCTTCGGCGGCTGGAATGGCCCGTGGTTACCTCCTTTCATCTGGTTCGCGCTGAAAACCGCGTTCTTCATGATGATGTTCATTTTGATCCGCGCATCATTACCGCGTCCGCGCTATGACCAGGTAATGTCCTTTGGCTGGAAGGTATGCCTGCCGTTAACGCTGGTCAACTTGTTGGTAACGGCGGCTGTCATTCTCTGGCAGGCGCAATAAGGGGTGAATTGAACATGACCTTAAAAGAATTATTGGTGGGGTTCGGCACCCAGGTCCGTAGTATCTGGATGATTGGCCTGCATGCCTTCGCCAAACGTGAAACCCGGATGTATCCGGAAGAGCCGGTCTACCTGCCGCCGCGCTATCGCGGCCGCATCGTGCTGACCCGCGATCCGGACGGTGCAGAGCGCTGCGTCGCCTGTAACCTGTGTGCGGTAGCCTGCCCGGTGGGCTGTATCTCGCTGCAGAAAGCAGAGACGGTAGACGGCCGCTGGTATCCGGAGTTCTTCCGCATCAACTTCTCACGCTGCATCTTCTGCGGCCTGTGCGAAGAAGCGTGCCCGACCACGGCGATCCAGTTGACCCCGGACTTCGAGCTGGGTGAATACAAGCGTCAGGATCTAGTGTACGAAAAAGAGGATCTGCTGATTTCCGGTCCGGGCAAATACCCGGAATATAACTTCTACCGGATGGCGGGTATGGCAATCGACGGCAAAGATAAGGGCGAAGCGGAAAATGAAGCTAAGCCAATCGACGTCAAGAGCCTGTTACCGTAAGGAGAGGGGCAATGGAATTCGCTTTTTATATCTGTGGCCTGATAGCCATCCTCGCAACCTTGCGGGTCGTCACCCACACCAATCCGGTGCATGCGCTGCTGTACCTGATTATTTCGCTGCTGGCGATTGCCGGGGTGTTCTTCTCGCTGGGCGCGTACTTCGCCGGAGCGCTGGAAATCATCGTCTACGCCGGGGCCATTATGGTGCTGTTCGTCTTCGTGGTGATGATGCTCAACCTGGGCGGCACCGAGATCGAACAGGAGCGCAAGTGGCTGCAGCCGGGGATCTGGATTGGCCCGGCCATCCTCTCCGCGGTGCTGCTGGTGGTTATCGTTTACGCCATCCTGGGCATTAACGACCAGGGTATCGACGGTGCGGCGATTAACGCCAAAGAAGTGGGCATTGCGCTGTTTGGGCCGTACGTCCTGGCGGTGGAGCTGGCCTCCATGCTGCTGCTGGCGGGCCTGGTGGTTGCCTTCCACATTGGCCGCGAAGAGCGCGCCGGCGAGGTGCTGAGCAACCGTCTGAACGACAGCGACAAACGAAAAACGGAGGAACACGCATGATCCCCTTAACACATGGACTGATCCTCGCGGCCATCCTGTTTGTGCGTGGTCTGACGGGGCTGGTGATCCGCCGCAATCTGCTGTTTATGTTGATTAGCCTGGAAATCATGATTAACGCCGCCGCGCTGGCCTTTGTGGTGGCGGGTAGCTACTGGGGTCAGGCAGATGGTCAGATAATGTATATCCTCGCCATCAGCCTCGCGGCTGCGGAAGCGAGTATCGGCCTGGCGCTGCTGCTGCAGCTCCATCGTCGCCGCCAGAACCTGAACATCGATTCAGTAAGTGAGTTGCGTGGATGAACATGCTTGCCTTAACCATTCTTTTGCCATTGATTGGCTTTGTGCTGCTGGCCTTCTCCCGCGGGCGCTGGTCGGAAAATCTTTCCGCCGCCGTTGGCATGGGCTCGGTAGGCCTGGCGGCGCTGGTCACCGCGTACGTTGGCGTCGACTTTTTCGCTAACGGCAAACAGGCGGTCAGCGTGCCGCTGTGGACCTGGATGTCGGTCGGTGATTTCAACATCGGCTTCAACCTGGTGTTGGACGGCCTGTCGCTGACCATGCTCTCCGTAGTTACCGGCGTCGGCTTCCTGATCCACATGTTCGCCTCCTGGTACATGCGCGGTGAAGAGGGATATTCCCGCTTCTTCGCCTATACCAACCTGTTTATCGCCAGCATGGTGGTTCTGGTACTGGCCGATAACCTGCTGCTGATGTACCTCGGTTGGGAAGGCGTGGGCCTCTGTTCTTACCTGCTGATCGGTTTCTACTACACCGATCCGAAGAACGGCGCCGCAGCGATGAAAGCGTTTGTGGTGACCCGCGTCGGCGACGTGTTCCTCGCCTTCGCGCTGTTCATTCTTTATAACGAACTGGGCACCCTGAACTTCCGCGAAATGGTGGAGCTGGCGCCGCAGCACTTCGCTAACGGCAGCACCACGCTGCAGTGGGCGACGCTGATGCTGCTTGGCGGCGCGGTCGGTAAATCCGCCCAGCTGCCGCTGCAAACGTGGCTTGCCGATGCGATGGCGGGTCCGACGCCGGTCTCTGCGCTGATCCACGCCGCGACCATGGTCACCGCGGGCGTCTATCTGATCGCCCGTACCCACGGCCTGTTCCTGATGACGCCGGAAGTGCTGCATCTGGTCGGTATCGTCGGGGCGGTCACCCTGGTGTTGGCGGGCTTCGCCGCGCTGGTGCAGACCGATATCAAACGCGTTCTCGCCTACTCTACCATGAGCCAGATTGGCTACATGTTCCTCGCGCTGGGCGTGCAGGCATGGGACGCGGCGATTTTCCACCTGATGACTCACGCGTTCTTTAAAGCGCTGCTGTTCCTGTCGTCTGGTTCGGTCATTCTGGCCTGCCATCACGAACAGAACATCTTCAAGATGGGCGGCCTGCGCAAATCGATTCCGCTGGTATACGTCTGCTTCCTGGTGGGGGGCGCGGCGCTGTCCGCACTGCCGCTTATCACCGCAGGCTTCTTCAGTAAGGATGAGATTCTGGCAGGCGCGATGGCCAATGGCCATATCAATCTGATGGTGGCAGGCCTGGTCGGCGCCTTTATGACCTCGCTGTACACCTTCCGGATGATTTTCATCGTATTCCACGGTAAAGAGCAAATTCACGCGCACGCAGGGAAGGGGATTACCCATCATCTGCCGCTGATTGTGCTGCTGGTACTATCCACCTTCGTTGGCGCGCTGATTGTGCCGCCGCTGGAAGGCGTACTGCCGCTGACCACTGAGCTCGCCCACGGTAGCGTGATGACGCTGGAGATTGCCTCCGGGATCATCGCCATTGCCGGGATTCTGATCGCTGCATGGCTGTGGCTGGGCAAACGCACGCTGGTGACCTCCATCGCCAACAGTGCGCCTGGCCGCTTCTTCGGTACCTGGTGGTTCCATGCCTGGGGCTTCGACTGGTTATACGACAAGGTGTTCGTAAAACCATTCCTCGGTATTGCCTGGCTGCTGAAACGCGATCCGCTGAACTCGTTGATGAATATCCCGGCGATCCTTTCCCGCTTCGCAGGCAAAGGCCTGCTGGTGAGCGAGAACGGTTATCTGCGCTGGTATGTGGCTTCAATGAGCATCGGCGCGGTGGTGGTGCTGGCGCTGCTGATGGTATTGCGTTGATTTGATCGCGCGGTTTTGCCCGGTGGCGCTTCGCTTACCGGGCCTACGAGACCGTAGGTCGGGTAAGCGAAGCGCCACCCGACACAACAAACCGCACTCAAACGTGAATGTAGTCGAATTCGTTGAAAATCGGTCCTGAACGGGACTTTAACAAGGAATAAAAATCGCCATGTTACTACCCTGGCTAATATTAATTCCCTTTATCGGCGGCTTCCTGTGCTGGCAGACCGAACGCTTTGGCGTGAAAGTGCCGCGCTGGATCGCGCTGATTACCATGGGACTGACGCTGGTGCTTGGCCTGCAGCTGTGGATGCAGGGCGGCTATTCTCTGACGCAATCCGCGGGTATTCCGCAATGGCAGTCGGAATTCGTGCTGCCGTGGATCCCACGCTTCGGCATTAGCATCCATCTGGCGATCGACGGCCTGTCGCTGCTGATGGTGGTGCTGACCGGTCTCCTCGGCGTGCTGGCGGTGCTCTGTTCGTGGCGTGAAATCGAAAAATACCAGGGCTTCTTCCACCTCAACCTGATGTGGATCCTGGGCGGCGTTATCGGCGTGTTCCTCGCCATCGACATGTTCCTGTTCTTCTTCTTCGGGAAATGATGTTGGTGCCGATGTACTTCCTGATCGCGCTGTGGGGCCACAAAGCCTCGGACGGTAAAACGCGTATCACAGCGGCCACCAAGTTCTTCATCTATACCCAGGCGAGCGGTCTGGTGATGCTGATTGCCATTCTGGCGCTGGCCTTCGTCCACTTCAACGCCACCGGCGTGTGGACCTTCAACTATGAAGACCTGCTGAAAACCCCAATGTCTCACGGCGTGGAATACCTGCTGATGCTCGGCTTCTTCATCGCCTTCGCGGTGAAAATGCCGGTGGTGCCGCTGCACGGCTGGCTGCCGGACGCTCACTCCCAGGCGCCGACCGCCGGCTCTGTCGACCTCGCGGGGATCCTGCTGAAAACCGCCGCCTACGGTCTGCTGCGCTTTGCGCTGCCGCTGTTCCCGAATGCCTCCGCCGAGTTTGCACCCATCGCCATGTGGCTGGGCGTGATTGGTATCTTCTACGGCGCGTGGATGGCCTTCGCCCAGACCGATATTAAACGCCTGATCGCCTACACTTCCGTGTCCCACATGGGCTTCGTGCTGATTGCTATCTACACCGGCAGCCAGCTGGCCTATCAGGGAGCGGTGATCCAGATGATTGCTCACGGTCTGTCCGCGGCGGGTCTGTTCATTCTGTGCGGCCAGCTGTACGAACGTCTGCACACCCGCGATATGCGCCAGATGGGCGGCTTGTGGAGCAAAATTAAATGGCTGCCGGCGATGTCGATGTTCTTCGCGGTCGCCACTCTGGGGATGCCGGGCACCGGTAACTTCGTCGGCGAATTTATGATCCTGTTCGGCAGCTATAAAGTGGTGCCGACGATCACCGTCATCTCCACCTTTGGTCTGGTATTCGCGTCCGTTTACTCGCTGTCGATGTTACATCGCGCTTACTTCGGTAAAGCGAAGAGCGAAGTGGCGGCGAAAGAGTTGCCGGGGATGTCCCTGCGTGAACTGTCTATCATCCTGCTGCTGGTGGTGCTGCTGGTGCTGTTGGGCTTCTTCCCGCAGCCGATCCTCGACACCTCGCATGCTGCGATGAGCAACATTCAGCAGTGGTTTGTTAATTCTGTTTCTACTACAAGGCCGTAATTCGCCATGACAATAACTCCACAACAACTGATCGCACTGCTACCGCTGCTGATCGTCGGCTTGACGGTGGTGGTTGTGATGCTCTCCATTGCGTGGCGACGCAATCATTTTCTCAATGCCACGCTGTCGGTTCTTGGACTTAACGCCGCGCTGGTCTCGCTCTGGTTCGTCGGCCAGAACGGGGCGATGGACGTCACGCCGCTGATCCGCGTTGACGGCTACGCCATGCTTTACACCGGGCTGGGGCTGCTGGCGAGCCGCGCGACCTGTACTTTCGCCTACCCGTGGCTTGAGGGTTACAAGGACAACAAAGAAGAGTTCTACCTGCTGGTGCTGATCGCCGCCCTGGGCGGCATTCTGCTGGCCGGTGCGAATCATCTGGCGGCGCTGTTCCTCGGTATTGAGCTGATTTCGCTGCCGCTGTTCGGCCTGGTTGGTTACGCCTTCCGCCAGAAGCGTTCGCTGGAAGCGAGCATCAAATACACCATCCTCTCCGCGGCAGCTTCGTCCTTCCTGCTGTTCGGTATGGCGCTGGTGTATGCGAACTCCGGCAACCTGTCCTTCCTCGCGCTGGGCAAAAGCCTGGCGGACAACATGCTGCACGAGCCGCTGCTGCTGGCGGGCCTCGGTCTGATGATCGTCGGTCTTGGCTTTAAACTGTCGCTGGTGCCGTTCCACCTGTGGACTCCGGACGTTTACCAGGGGGCGCCTGCGCCGGTCTCCACCTTCCTGGCGACCGCCAGCAAGATCGCTATCTTCGGCGTAGTGATGCGTCTGTTCCTGTACATGCCGGTGGGCAACAGCGAAGCGGTACGCGTGGTGCTGGGCCTGATCGCCTTCGCCTCTATCATCTTCGGTAACCTGATGGCCCTGAGCCAGACCAACATTAAGCGCCTGCTCGGTTACTCTTCCATCTCCCATCTCGGCTATCTGCTGGTGGCGCTGATTGCCCTGCAGAGCGGTGAAATGTCGATGGAAGCCGTGGGCGTTTACCTGGCCGGTTACCTGTTCAGCAGCCTCGGCGCGTTCGGCGTGGTCAGCCTGATGTCCAGCCCGTACCGCGGTCCGGATGCTGACTCGCTGTTCTCCTACCGCGGCCTGTTCTGGCACCGTCCGATCCTGTCGGCTGTGATGACGGTGATGATGCTCTCCCTGGCCGGTATCCCGATGACCCTCGGCTTTATCGGTAAGTTCTACGTGCTGGCCGTCGGTGTGCATGCGCATCTGTGGTGGCTGGTTGCCGCGGTGGTTGTCGGCTCGGCGATCGGTCTCTACTACTACCTGCGCGTGGCAGTGAGCCTGTACCTGAGCGCGCCGGAGCAGCTGAATCGCGATGCGCCGTCAAACTGGCAGTACAGCGCCGGCGGTATCGTGGTGCTGATCTCCGCGCTGCTGGTGCTGGTGCTCGGTATCTGGCCGCAGCCGCTGATTAGCATCGTGCAGCTGGCGACGCCGCTGATGTAAGTTGATTGACTCAATAAAAAACCGCCGGGATGGCGGTTTTTTTATGCCCGGATTTTACGCCATCTTGTAGACCATAAAGTCTTCCGCCAGCAGCGTGTTAGGGAAAATCTCCCGGCATTCCGCCAGCATACGCAGACAGCCTTCGGCATCGTAGCGCGAGCTAAAGTGGGTGGCGATCAGCGTACCGACCCCCGCTTCTTTGGCAAGCGCCGCGGTCTGCTGACTGGAAGAGTGGCCGCGGCTATTGGCTTTCTCCGCCATCGCCTGCTCAAGGGTGGTTTCGTGGACCATCACATCCGCCCCGCGAGCCATCTCCAGCGCCTGCGGGCAGGGGGCGGTATCGCCGAAGATGGCCAGCGTTTTACCCGGGGGCGCTGGCCCCAGATAGCGGCTGCCGTCGATGACCCGGCCATCTGCCAGCGTGACGCGCTGTCCGCGCTTGAGTTGATGGAACAGCGGCCCGGGAGGCACGCCATCGGCAATCAGCTGGGCGGCGTCGAGGGTGCCGGGCTTGTCATGCTGCGCAATGCGATACCCATAGCACTCCACCGGATGGCTGAGCGGATACGCGGTGACCCGATAGCCCTCTTCGTCGAACACCAGACCAGGGCCGACTTCGATGATGGTGAGCGGATAGTCGGTCCACGAACCGCTCAGGCGCAGCGCGGTCTCAACAAACTCTTTGAGTCCTTTTGGCCCGTAGAGGGTGAGGGGAAGGGAGTTTCCCTGCATCGAGCGGCTGCACAGCAGGCCGGGCAGGCCGAACAGGTGGTCGCCGTGCAGATGGGTAATAAAAATCTTATTCAGTTTGCCGGGATGGTAGGGCGTGTGAAGAAACTGATGCTGGGTCCCTTCGCCGCAGTCAAACAACCACATTTCGGCGCGGGTCGGCTGTTGCAAATTCAGTATTATCGACGTCATATTACGCGTGCGGGTCGGCACCCCGGCGGATGTCCCCAAAAAAGTTAATTCCATCGTCCAGTGTCCTCAGGGCGAGTCGCAAAGTATCAGTATATCAATAAGGAGCAGCAGATGATGACCTGGCAGGATCTCCACCATAGTGAACTCACCGTTCCCCAGCTGTATGCGCTGCTGAAATTGCGCAGTGAAGTCTTTGTCGTAGAGCAGCAGTGCGTCTATCAGGATGTCGACGGCGATGATTTGGTTGGTGAAAATCGCCATCTGCTCGGCTGGCGCGATGGCGAACTGGTGGCCTACGCGCGGATCCTCAAAAGCGAAGAGGAGTTTGCGCCGGTGGTGATTGGCCGAGTTATCGTCAGCACGGCCGCCCGCGGTGAGAGGCTCGGCGATCAGCGGCTGGAGCAGGCGCTGG
>SKEI01001336.1_pt1 | contig 13766 bp, 9 predicted proteins | sample 4826701 | NCBI WGS metagenome assembly SKEI01 (sample SAMN11008813, study PRJNA524170) | human gut metagenome | biome: Human fecal sample; material: Feces; isolation source: fecal sample from pouch patient p2, p6, p7, p14 | host: Homo sapiens | place: Israel: Tel-Aviv | collected 2016-08-31 | reverse complement strand
CCACCGGGACGGCCGGAGTGCGAGTAGAGCTCCTTGCCCATCTTGTTGCCAGTCAGAGCAATCTTGTCGGCATTGATGATGATCACGTGGTTGCCGGAATCGGCGTGCGGAGCGTAGGTCGGCTTGTTCTTGCCACGCAGCAGGATTGCAGCCTGGGTGGCGAGACGGCCGAGCACCACGTCGGTGGCGTCGATGACGTACCAGTCATGAGTCAGATCAGCTGGCTTCGGAGTGAAAGTTTTCACTGGATTACCTTTTCTATATTGTGTTCCGGGTCTCAGCTGCTCGGTGTGGCTTGGTCAGGGCCGCATCCAAGAGGCGTCGAACCTCATTATCCGTGGGCTCCCTGAAAGTCCTCGATGGCGAGTGGGATAGCGCTTTGAAGGACCCCTTAGGGAAACACAACAATCCACTAGTATATCGCCGGGCTTGACATAGGGCAACTGGGGACACTCCATTGGGTTTATGGCTTCTCTTCCCCTATTTATGGTTTCTCTCCCACCCACTTCGGCTAACCGACTCACCTACGGTGAGGCAATTCCCTGCCTTCTCTCAGCTATCGCTTCTTTCAGGCCTCGTCTACGGACAGTCCACTGGACTGTCCGCTTAACGGCTCGGCTCGTCAGAGGGAGGTAAAGCGGGTCAGGAATTGAAGATTTGGGCGAAGCGTTGGGCACCGGGGGTGGCGAAGAGGGTTTCGAGCGGTACCACGTTGCCCTTGGCGTCGGCCAGTGGGATGCGCCAGTTCGGGTATTCGTTGTTGGTGCCCGGCTGGTTCTGCGCACGCTTCTCCCCCACCGCGTCGGCGATCGAGGCGGCGAGCAGCTTGCACGGCGAACCCTTCAGTGCGTGGTACAGCGCGGCGACGATATCCGCCTCGTGATCCTCACGATGTTCGGCAAAGTCGGCATCAAGATAACCCTGCTCGACCAGCATGGCCAGCATCGCATCCTGCTCGGCCTTGGCGGAGGCTTCGAATTCCTCGGCCGGGCCGGTCAGCAAGCCCAGACGCTCACGAATCTTGACGTGCTCGTATTCCAGGTAACCGGCGGCCGGCGGCAAATCGTGAGTATTCACGGAGGCCAATGCATACGGACGCCACTGGGAGGGGGCGCGGAACACGCCGTCGCACTGCTCGAACCATTCAACGGCGCAACCGAGAATACCGTGGCTCGACAGGGAATCGGCCACATGGTCCGGCACCACGCCGAGGTCCTCACCTACGACCACGCCGCCGGCGCGAGAGGCCTCGATGGCCAGAACGCCCAGCATGATGTCTGAGTCGTAGTACACGTAAGCGCCATCCATAGCCGAACGGTTCTCGGGAATCCACCACAGGCGGAACAGACCAAGGATGTGATCGATGCGCACCGCACCGGCACGGGCGAACATGCCATGCACCATATTGCGGTAGGCCTCGTAGCCGGTGGTCTCCAGATTGATCGGGCTCAGCGGCGGCTGGCTCCAGTTCTGGCCTTGCTGGTTGAACATGTCCGGCGGTGCGCCGACCGTGGCTCCCTTGGCGAAGCGCTCGGGATTCCACCACACGTCAGCGCCGGAGGGGTGCACGCCGACGGCCATATCGGACATGATGCCGATATGCATGCCGGCGTCCTTGGCTGCCTGTTGGGCGGAGGACAGCTGCTCGGCGGCAATCCATTCCAGCCAGCGGTAGAAGTCCAAAGTGTCCGGGTACTGCTTGCGCAGATTGGCGATTTCCGGGGAGTTGCGATTGAACTTGCGCTCCCAGTTGCTCTCCTCGCCGTTGGGTGCTCCCCACTTGTCGTAGCACAGGCACCACGTGGCATACGCCTCCAAGTCGGAACCACAGTCCGCCTTGAATTGGTCGAATACGCTTTGGCGTTCGGCGGTACGGCCGGCCTTAAAGATAATCCACAGGGCGTGCATCTTGCTGCGCCACATGGCGTCACGGTCGATGAGCTGGGAATCACCGTTCAGCGGTTCGGTGTCGGCATGCAGTCCGTCGACGGCATTCTTGTCGCCCTCGCTGAGCGTGGCATATTCGGCGATCGCCTCAGGACGGATGTACGTGAAGTTGATCAGGCGACGGCTTACCGGCAGATACGGCGACGGGGTGAGCGGGGACACCGGCTCGGCGGCATGCACCGGATTAATGAGCACGAAGTCGGCACCGGTCTTCTGCTTGGCGTCCACCAGCATGGTCTTCAGATCCTCGTAATCGCCCACGCCCCAGGAGTTGGAGGAGCGAATCGAGTACAGCTGGGCCATCCAGCCCCACAGACTGCCGCCCTTCATCGGGTCAAGCAGATCGACGCGATCAGGTGCACTGATCAAAGTGGCGTCTTGCACACGGTCGGCGACCTTGACGTGCAGCGTATGGTAACCAATCGGCAGATCGGCGGGAATGACCACAGCCGCATTCGAAATGAACGTACCATCCAAGTCGTAGGCCTGGGATCCATCTCCAGGACCAACTTCAATGGTGCCTTGATATGGCTCGCCATTCTCCAGCGTGATGCTCGCCGAAGGCACGTCCAGAATACCGGTGTTCACCAGCACCCGGTCCTCGCTACCGGCGATATGCAGCACGGTGGGTGCCACCAATCGGGCGTAACGCTCGTTCAGAATGCGTCGGATGGCGATGAGTTGGGCGCTCTCGCTGGAGGCGTCGATGCCCAGCGCTGCCAGCACCTCGATCAGGACGTCATCGTCTATCTCGTGGTAGTCATGGCTCATGCCCAAATAACTCGTGCCGACACCGACCAACTTGGCCAGTCGAATCAACGGACGGGCCAGACGCTCTTCACTCTCGGTAATCTCACTCATAGCCCCAGTCTAACGCCGTTTGATTGCGCCACACCGTAAGAAAAATGCCATGATTCCGCCAAATTATGTACTTTTTACCCTCACATAGTGAGATGTGAGCGCTCACAATGGTGGACAGGGGGTGATTGCCGGCCAAATTTGCGCGGCAAAACACAGCAATAGTGTGCTTAGCGGCGGCTTTCCACGGCGTGCCGCACCTCGGCCGAGGGGTCGTTGGCCAATTTGGCAAGCATCGCTTCGGACGTATTGGGGTTCAGTGCCACGGCACGGCGGACCATCGAAGAAAGCACCGCCGGTGCTCCCTCTTCGGATTCGGTGCCAAGTACGCCCAAGAAATCCAATGTCTCCGCATCCGCAGTGGGGTCCTGCGCACCCTCAAGCCGCATCTTCCAGCTGGTGCGCTTGTTTTTCAACGCCGTATCCCGGACCGCAGGCACCGGGTCCTTGGTCAGACGGCCGACCAGCCAATTCTTGTCGTCCCCGTTGGCGGCCACGGCTTGACGCACGGACGGTTCGGGGTCTTCGGAGAGTTTGACCAATACGTTCGGGAACGGCATGGTGTCGGCGAGGAACACACGATCGGCCACCGGGGTGTGCGGGTTGCCGGCCACAGCCTCCAAAAGTGCGGTGGCGCGGGAGAACGCCGCCTGATCGGCACGGTCAGGCAACGGCCGACGGGCGAATTCGGACAGTTCGGCCGGGTCGGTGGAATGGCGCAGACGCTCGTATGTAGCGGTCAGCGGTTCGAACTCCACCGGCGCGGCGGACTCGGCTGCGGACTGCGCGCCTTGGTCCTGCTGCTGGGCGTCCGTGTCGGTTGCAGTCTCGGCCGCGGCCTCGGTTGCGGCCTCGGTGGGCTGGGTCTGCTGGCTGGTGGTGTTCTCGTCGGTCATGATGCCCAGCTTAGTCATACAGGCGTCACGCGAGCGGAACCGGAATGTTGACCATGTCAATCGGAGCCGGCACCACAGCGGCATTGAACGCTTCCCGCACACGCTCCTCGAATCGCGCGCAATCATCCTGCGGCACCACCGCGGTCAACTCGACGTTCACCGCATACGATTCATCCTCCTGACTGCCACCAAGCTGCGCCAGGATCTGCTGGAATCGGGCCAACTGCGGGTATTCGAGGCGAACCCGGTATCGCTTGGCGGTCATGATGCGGGCGGCGCGGGCGGCTTTCATCGCCAATGATGCGGCGGATGAGTACGCGCGGACCAGCCCACCGGAGCCCAGCAGAATACCACCGAAATATCTGGTGACGGCAACCACGCAATCGGTGGTGCCCGACTGCTTGAGTACGTCGAGAATCGGCTTGCCGGCGGTACCGGACGGCTCGCCGTCATCGCTCATGCGTTCGGACAGTCGCCCATCCGCGCCTCCGCACACGGCGGCATACGCCACGTGTCGGGCTTTCGGATGCTGCTCACGGATCGCAGCCACGACCGCGAGCGCCTCGTCGAGCGTATCGACATGGGCGGCGTCGCCGATAAATTCGGACTTTTTTTCGACGAGCGAATCGTGGGCAGGATCGTCGGGCGTGTTGAGAATCGTCTGCATGAGCGTGTTCCGGTGGTCGACTGGCTGGGTGTTCGATTGAGCGCGAGGCTAGGCAGGGCTATCAGCGTTCGGAGACGACGACGTTATAGTCTTCGCCGGCGAAGTAGGCGGTCAGGCAGGCGATCATCTGGCGGGTGAGCTCCTTGAACGCGCCGTCGGCACGCCAGCCGACGTGCGGGGTCAGGACGATGCCGGGCACATGGCAGATGGCGTCGTCGGCGGTCAGCGGCTCATGGTCGAACACGTCGAGTGCGGCGGGAACATCGCCCTGTTGCAGTCGGGCAAGCAGCGCACCGGATTCGATGACTTCGGAGCGGGCGGTGTTGATGAACAGGGTGCCGGGCTTCACATGCGCAAGGTTCTCGGCGGTGACGATGCCGCGCGTGGCGTTGTTCAGCGGCAGATGGACGGAGATGACGTCGCTGGTTTCGATGAGCTTGTTGAGATCGTCGACCGGAGTGGCACCAGAGCGTTCGAAATGCGCGGGCGGCACATGCGAATTCCATGCGGCGACCTCCATGCCGAGGGCGCGGGCGATGCCGGCCACGGTGGAGCCGATGCCGCCCAGTCCGATGATGCCCATGCGACGGCCGGCGAGTTGCAGTCCATCGCCGCTGGCCCACGCCCAGTTGCCGGCCTTGACGTCCTTATCGAGTTGGCCAACGCGGCGGATGAGCTCGAACAGAAGGGCGAAGGTGTGCTCGGCCACGGCGTGATCGCCATAATGTTCGGCGTTGCAGACGCGGATCTTCAGCTCGCGCGCCTTATCGAGATTGAGGTAGCTGGCGACGCCGGTACCGCAGAACACGATGCACTTGACGTGCCCCTGCCCGCTGATGGTGCGCAGCAGATCGTCCGAAATGTGGTAGCCGCCCACCAGCAGGGCGTCGGCATCCTTCAGACGCTCGGCTATGGTCGCCTCGTCGGACGTGAATTCCTCGAACATACGCACGCGGGCAACGTCGTGGAGCGCGGGGAACTGGGCCTTGATGGGCTCGATCATCGAGTCAAGCACGGACGGCATCACGACGAGGGGCAGATCGGTGCGTTCGCTTTGGGTTTCGTAAATCTCGGTCATGGGCTCCACATTAGGAGGCCGGCGGGAAAAGCGTCACCTTGCGGCTTCCCCTCCTTGAGACCAAGCCGAGCAACTATTGCTTTGCCGCCTGCTCCTGCGTGATGTTCCATTCCTTGACGACGTTCTGGTCCGCGCCCATCGAATAGATGACATCCCAGATGCGTTGGCGTATCTGAGCGTCGTAGGCTTCGTCCCAACATGTGCCTATGGGATGGTCGCTGGATATCGGGCACCATTGGTAGTTGCCTTGATGCACGTTGGCGGTGGGCACCCAATCGATGCGGTTGACGCGCCACGACCCCTTGACGCCCTTCTTGCCGGCGAACTGGATGCGTGCGGTCACACCCTGATTGTTGACCAAGGTTTCCGGCGTGTTCGCCGACTCGGTGACGGCGTTGCCCAGACCGTAGATAATCCACGTGCCGTTATAGTTCTCGATGGGCTGCGCACAATGGCAACCGGCACCGTAAATAACGTCGAAGGCACCAGTGTCGGCAAGCTCATGGGCTTCCGAAATCTGCCAGGAATCGGCGTAATCAAGGTATTCCTGCACCGAGTGCATGGCGATGGCCACCACATCGGCACCTTGCTCGCGGGCCTTGTTGGCCTTGTCTACCGCGCGCTGGATGTCGCTGTCGTGATTCGGGTCGCCGTCTTCGCGCAGACGATCCACCTGCCAGTCCTCGTCGGCGGTCATGCCGTTGAGGGAGACCGTGCCGGTGACCAGACCCAGCTTGCCGCCGCCGGTCGGGGAATCGATGACCAACGGTTTGGTGGAGTCGGCTTCGGTTTTGTACGAGCCGGTCTGGGCGATGCCATTGGCCTCAAGCGTGTCCCACAGACGGGCGATGCCATCCGCCCCCTGATCCCAGGAATGGTTGGTGGCGTGTGTGCAGGCGTTGTATCCCACGTTGCGGGCGGCATCCGCCACTTCCGGCGGAATGTTGAAGATCGGGTACGCGGCATATGGGCCGCCGCGCTGGGCGATCGGGGTTTCGAATTCGCACACGGCGATGTCCGAAGCCTGAATGTACTGCTTCATCGGCACGAACAGCGGGTCGAAGTTGAAGGCGGTGCCATCCGTGGCGTTGGGGTTCGGGCCTTGGAAATGGCTCCACAATCCCTCATGGAACAACAAATCGCCGTTGACCAGCATGGCGATGCAGTCCGTATCCGGGCAATCCGGTGAATTGCCGTGATGTTCGGTCACCGGTTTGGGCGTGTTCTTCGCTTTATTCAACGCGACGTCCGACACTCCGGCGTGTGCGGGGCCATTGCCGTCCGTGCGATGGGTTGCGAACCATGCGCCGATGCCCAGCGTAACGGCGAGCGCGATCACGAACACGATAATCAGCGCCGCACGGTTGGTTCGTGTCGAGTTGGAGCGATGTTGCCCCTGCCCAGCGATATGGCTCATCTTTGCCCGCCCTTCGGAACTCTTCTTCTCTCTCTAGGGTACCGCCCATCTCGGTCAAGTACTGCGGGGAGGGAGGCGATGAGCAAGCGATTGGACAAGCAATATATAAACCGGTTAATCTTCAATCACCATTCACGAACGCCACGCAAAAGTCTCACTTAGTGGACATTTTTCTTTCGTCGCTCGGACTTTTCCCGACGTGCCGCACTCGTTCGCCCACTAAAATGGCGGTTTGGAGGCGGACGGACAATGGCGTACCTCCGACTCCGCTTACCACAAGCGGAGACCGCCCGTCCTCGGTTATTTCAGAAGTTACTTAACCCGGAGTTTCCGGAAAACAAAAAAGTTCCGAGCTTTCACCCGGAACCTTAATCGGCGGAGTCAGAGGGATTCGAACCCTCGAGCCGTTTACACGACTAACACCTTAGCAGGGTGCCCCTATCGGCCACTCAGGCATGACTCCACGTTACGCAATAATGCGCAACAGCAAATTACTGTACCACGTCCTGCGGATACGGCGTGCCGAACGACACATTATTGAACGTCCGCGGGTGCGGCGTCGCCGGAGAACGTAACGATAACCGCGCAAATCACCAACGCCACACCGACGATTTCACCAACGCTGGGAATCTCGCCGAACGCCAGTCCCACGGCCACCGCCATGGCGGGATTGATGGATTGCATTACCGAAAATGCGCCGGATGTGGTGCGTCGCAGCGTGATCTGCTCCACCACATAGGGAATGAACGAGGCCATCAGGGAAATCACAAACAGCAGAGCCAGCAGCTTCAGCGAGCCGCCGGGCTCAAGCGCCCACGTGGCATCGGCCTTGGGGTGAACCACATGAGCCACAGCCGGCACGCCAAGGAACAGGGACTGGACCAGCCAGCCGATGGTCACGGCGATGCACAGATTATCCAGCGAATTGCCGCCAGCCGCCACGCGCCGGCCGGTGATGATATACATGCCCCACATCGACCCGCCGATCAAAATCGCAATCAGACCATACAAAAACGTGCCATTGCCGGACGGATTGGCCAATGATATGCCAGCTAACAGCACCACACCGACCGCCGCGATACCGATACCGACCCGCTCGCGCCAGCTTTTGCCGGTAATCACCGCCACCGAAAGCGGTCCCAAAAATTCGATAGACACGGCAATGCCCATATCCATATTGCTGATGGCCACATAAAACAGGGTATTCATCAGCACCAGCGAGCAGCCGAGCAGTACGACCAGCCCCCAGCTGCGGGCGTCGCGGTGAAACAGTTGCGCTCGCTTCGCCTTGTTCCAGGGCCTGCGCCACAGCAGCAACAGCACCGCCATGAATCCCACGCGATACCACACCGAGTACAGCGGATCGAGCTGGGTGAACGCAAGTTTGGCGACGGCCGTAGCCAAATAAATCACCAGTGCCTCACCAATCACGATAAGAACCACGGGAACACGGTTGAGGATACCGACCACTGCCTTCTTCATGAGGTTTACGCTACTCGGAGAGCCGGGACAGCGCGCATTGACTTGGAAGGCGTTACGGACAGTGACGCAATGTGGACGATTCCGTGGAATCGCACCCACCATGCGAAACAGCCGCACAGTGCGTAAACCCTTGGAATTCCGGCGATATTCGGCATTATGACAATGAGCGCCGCGTCATGCGCGCCACATAGTGAGCATGACCTCGTTCGGCATTCCTACAATGGTGGCATGAGCACCGCACCGAGACTTGAGGCCGCCAAACGCGATTGGGGCCACGACGAGACCGGATGCACCGTACTGCATATCGACATGGATGCCTTCTATGCCTCATTGGAGGTGGCGCGCAACCCCGGGCTCAAAGGCAAGCCGGTAATCATCGGCACCGGGCCGCGCGCGGTGGTGTCCGCCGCGAGCTACGAAGCCCGGAAATACGGCATCAATTCGGCGATGCCGGCCGCGCGCGCCCATCGGTTGTGCCCGAACGGCATTTTTCTGCCAGTGGATATGGCGTATTACCGCATGATGTCGCACCGAATCATGCATGAGGTGTTTTTGACCGTCACCGACCGGTTCGAGCAGGTTTCGGTGGACGAGGGCTATATGGATGTGTCCGCCGCACTGCTGGAGTGGGGGCGGCCGAGCGCGATCGGCGCGTGGATTCGCGCTCAGGTGGCCGAGCGCTTCCACGTGACGTGTTCAGTGGGTATCGCCTGTAACAAACTGGTGTCCAAAATGGCCTCGACCAATGCCAAGCCGGACGGCATGCTGCTGATTCCCGCGGCCCGCTCGGCCGAATTCGTGCAGATGATGCCATTGCGTGGTATTCCGGGAATCGGGCCGTCTTTGGAGAAGCGGCTTAATGCTTGGGGCGTGCATTCGGTGGCTGAATTGGCTCAGCTGGATGAGGCTGCATTGACTCGTGCCACTGGCTCCCCGGCTGCGGCACGTGGATTATGGGCGGCCTCGCACGGGTTGGATTCCCGCGAAATTACCACGGTACGCGAGGAGAAATCCATTGGGTCCGAGGAAACCTTGGCCGAGGATACACGCGATATGCGCGTGGTGTGTGGGCTACTGCGTTCGGCCTGCGACGAAGTAACCAGCACGCTGCGGCGCAAGGGGCTGGTGGCGCGCACGCTGACGGTGAAGTTGCGGTTCGCCGACCTGAGCTATCAGACCCGGTCTTTTACGATGGAGCGGCCGACCGATACGGCCGGCGTGCTGTACCCGGAATGCGTGCGGCAGCTGAAAGTCATGCTGGGGCTACCGGCCTCGGCGGAGTCTGCCACTCCCCTGCCCAAAACTATTCGCTTGGCCGGTATGAGCACGTCTTCGCTCAGTAAGGCGGCGGCTACGGCCGTGCAGCCTTCACTGGATGACATGCTCGAAGAGGCCGACAATGCCCGCGGCCAGACCTCACAGGCGCGTTTGCATGATGCCGAGGCCGCACTGGACGCTGTGCGCCGCAAATTCGGCAACAAGGCCGCCCAGTTTGGGGCGTGAACGGCTCAACGCCACTTACGATCTCATTACGCCGTGAGACGTTCGCAGGCGGAACGGATGGCCTCGTCGGTGGCGGTGGCGGAGAAACGCAGGTAGGCGGGAGCGCCGTAGAATTCGCCGGGGCTGGGGATGATGCCGATCTTGGCGAGCTCGGCCATATCGGCCCAGCAGTCGCCGGACTTGGCCTTGACCCATACGTACAGCGCGCCGGAGGGCATTTGTGCCGAATAGCCATATGCCTTCAGTGCGTCAACCAGCGCGGATAGGCGGCGACGGTAACGCCTCCATTGCTCGTGCACAGCGGCTGTGTCCTTCAGGCCTGCGGCCATGGCGGCCTGCACTGGGCCAGGGATAATCTGGCCGATCTGCTTGCGGTATTCGGCCATTTCCTTGACCAGCCGGTAATCGCCGGCAATTAGAGCCGTACGGTAGCCGGCCATGTTGGACTGCTTGGACAGCGAGTAGAGCACCAGGATGCCAGCTGCCGAACCTTCACACACATGTGGATTCAGGGCACATGGCGTGGCGGAGAGACTGAATGCGGTATCGGAGGCGGGCTCGTTGGATTCGGCCACCGGTGCGGCAGGCACAGACGCAGCAGATGCAGACGCGGCAGGCGCAGAGGACGCGGCTGTATTGCGGCGCACCGAACGCCAGTCCATTAACGCATAGCATTCGTCGGAGAGCACCACGGCACCGATGCGACGGGCAGCAGCCACGATGTCGGTCAGCCAGTCAGCGGAGATGACCTCGCCGGAGGGATTACACGGCGAGTTGATCCAGATGGCCTTGACGTTCGGAATATTCACCCAGGAATCGACGTCGGTCACATCATCGACTTTGACCACGGTGGCGCCGGCAAGTTGGGTACCGAGTTCGTAAGTCGGGTAGGAGACAGCCGGTTGGACGACCACATCGCCTTCGCCAAGGTGCAGCAGGCTGGCCATCAGCGCCACGGCCTCCTTGGAACCCACGGTGGGTACGGCGGCAGCGTTGATGGATTTCAGATCCACCCCGCGCAGTTCGCGGAACCATGTATCGATAGCGGCCTTAAGGTCGGCGGTGCCGGCGGTGACCGGGTATCCATGGGCGTTGGGGGCGTCTGCGCCGGCAACCAGCGCCTGCTGGACACTGCTCGGCACCGGGTCCACAGGCGAGCCTACGGACAGGTCGATCATGCCACCCGGCACGGTTTTGGCGGTGGCTTTGAAGCCGGCGATACGAGACCAGTCGTATGGCGACGAATATGCGTGGAAGCCCATGAGAGCCCCTTTCTTGGACGGTATGTTCCTAAGATACGACGAACCCTCGGCCGTGATAGACCGAGGGTTCAATCCGAACTATGCGCTGTGTGCAGCGCTTATCCGCAAATCAGCTTACTGGTTCTGCGGCGGCAGCGCGGCGACCTGTTCCGGGTCTTTGCCGATTGGACCATTGGCGGAAGCGCCGCCCAAATCGCCGACTTCAGCGAAGAAGTTGACAGCGGCATCCTTGTACCAAGCCCACTCGTCCGGCAGATCATCCTCATAGAAGATGGCCTCGGTGGGGCACACCGGTTCGCATGCACCGCAGTCGACGCACTCGTTGGGGTTGATGTACAGCGAGCGGGAACCCTCGTAAATGCAGTCGACGGGGCACTCGTCCACGCAAGCCTTGTCCTTGACATCCACGCAAGGCTGAGCGATTACATATGGCATGGAATCCTCCTTAACAAATACTGATACAAGGGTACGCGCCTGTTGGGACGCTCCTCGCTCTCAGCCGTTAACGGCCTTATCGGTTTCGGCGGACAGCGTTTCGGTCAGGTCGCCCTTGCCGAGGCGCGCATGCCAGTAGCCGTAGCCGAAGTAGATGGCGAAGCCGACCACGAGCCACACCACGAAACGAATCCAGGTGAGCACGGACAGGTTGAGCATCAACCAGAAGTTGGCCACGGCGATGAGGATCGGAATCCACGGGCTGCCGGGCATCTTGAAGGCGCGCGGCAGGTCGGGGCGCTTCTTGCGCATAATCGGGATGGAGATGGCCACCAGCGTGAAGGCGGACAGGGTGCCGATGTTGACCATGTCGGAGAGCACGCCGATGTCGAAGAAGGCGGCCACGAGCGCCACCACCGCGCCGACGACGATCTGCAGAGCGGCCGGGGTGCCATGCTTGCCGGTCTTGGACAGGCCGCGCGGCAGCAGACCATCGCGGCTCATGGCGAAGACGATACGGGTCAGGCCGAGCAACAGCACCATAACCACGGTGGCCAGGCCCAGCACGATGCCGAAGCTGATGATCTTGGCGGCCCAGTCGGCGCCCACCAGTTCGAAGGCGGTGGCCAGCGAGGGGCTGTCTTGCTTGGCGAGATCGGCATAGGAGACCATGCCGGTGGTCACCACGGCCACGAGCATGTACATGACAATGATGAGCAGCATGCCCACGCCGATGCCGAGCGGCACGTTCTTGTGCGGGTTCTTGGTCTCCTCAGAGGCGGTGGCCACCACGTCGAATCCGATGAACGCGAAGAACACGAGCGCCGCGCCCGAGAGGATGCCAGGAACGCCGTACACGGATGGGGTCATGCCGGTGGCGAACTGCCACAACGGCTGGGTCATCACGCCGGTGACGGCGGAGGAGCCTTCCACGGTGGAGGCCGGCTGGCTCGGCGGAATGAACGGGGTGAAGTTGGAGGCCTTGACGTAGAAGAAGCCGACGATCACCACAAAGAACACGATGGCGATCTTGAGCACGGTCATAGCACCGTCCACGCGGGCGCCGATCTTGGTGCCGAATACGAGCAGCGTGGTAAAGAACGCCACGATGATAATCGGGGCGATATCGATGTGGAAGGAGCCGAACGTCAGGTTGGTGTTGGCGTTCCAGCCCATCAGGCGCATGAAATCGTTGAGGTATACGCCCCAATATTTGGAAATCACGGAGCCGGCCATCAGCATTTCCAGGATCAGATCCCAGCCGATGATCCAGGCCATGATCTCGCCGACCGTGGTGTAGGTGAAGGTGTAGGCGGAGCCGGCCACCGGAATCATCGAAGCGAATTCGGCGTAGCACATCACGGCTGCGCCGCACACGATGCCGGCGATCAGGAAGCTGATGATCACGGCCGGGCCGGCGTGGAAGGCGGCGGCCTGCGCGCCCACCGAGAAGATGCCGGCGCCCACGGCTACGGCCACACCCATGATTGACAGATCCCACCAAGTCAGGTTGCGCTTGAGCTTGCGGCCCTCTTCACCGGTTTCGGCAATGGTCTGTTCGACGGATTTTGTACGGAACAGTTGCATAGTGCTCTTCTTTTTTCTCTGTTGTTTGCGCACCGAATGCGCACAATACCGACAATCGAGTATAGAAGAGCCCGCGTGTCTTGTCTATTAATAAGACTCAGAGTCCGCAATATATGGGATTAATAACCCACTCCATCAATCAATAGCGCGATTACAGCACACCGACGCAGACCGGTTCGGGCACCAAGTCCACTCCGAACGCGCTCTTGACTGCCTGCTGAACCGCACGCGCCAAAGCTGCGATATCGGCCGCGCTCGCTCCCCCACGATTGGTCAAGGCCAGCGTGTGCTGCGTGGATAGACTGGCCGGCGCGTCCGCATCGACCTTATATCCCTTATGGCAGCCGGCATGGTCGATGAGCCAGGCGGCGGACGTCTTGGTGCCGGGAGTGCCGTCAGGCAGAGTCGCGTCGAACTTCGGCGCATCTTCGGGCAGGGCCGCCGCTTGGTCGGCGGTCAGAATCGGATTCATAAAGAACGAGCCGCAGCTGTGGCGATTGTAGTCGGGAGCAGGCAGACCGTCATCGCCAACGGGAATGCCGGCGGCCTCATTGAGGGAGGCCAGACGCTCCAGATCGGTCAGGATATTGGCCTCGCGCTTGGCGGTGGCCATGTCAGGCAAGGCGTAGCGAGT
>SKEI01001325.1_pt1 | contig 13833 bp, 12 predicted proteins | sample 4826701 | NCBI WGS metagenome assembly SKEI01 (sample SAMN11008813, study PRJNA524170) | human gut metagenome | biome: Human fecal sample; material: Feces; isolation source: fecal sample from pouch patient p2, p6, p7, p14 | host: Homo sapiens | place: Israel: Tel-Aviv | collected 2016-08-31 | reverse complement strand
GGGGAGTTTCAGTACGTCGTAGCCGTTATGGACGATGAAGTGATGGATGAGGATCATGAACATCGCGATGATGCGCAGCAGCTCGATGCTGGAGTCCCCCCCCCATTTGAATTTCTGGAGTGTGCCGGCATGCCGTGTTTGGCGTGCGCTCCGCCCGTGCTTGTGCTCTGGCTGTTTTCATTCATCGTACTTCTTCTTTATCGTCATCATCCGCTTGCGATACCACCAACCCACCAAGGACTACGCCGCCAGGAAGACCCGCGAGGGCAAGGGCAAGCTCGAGATTATCCGCTGTGTCAAACGGTTCATCGCCCGTGAGGCGTACCGGGCGCTCATCGCCATACGCAACGGTGGGACCGGGCGTAGGACGCCGGCCAACGCGGTGCCAGACTGCGCGAACTGCGCGTGGGCCACGGTATCACCCAACAGCAGGTCGGCGAGGCGCTGTGCGTGCCGTCCAGCCGCATCAGCGAGATCGAACGAGGCAAACGGGACCTGCCCGAACTCGAGCGACGGGCCATCCAATGGATTCACTCCATCACCAGTCCAAAACAACACGCCCAAACGCTTGACAATGTATAGGAGCATCGAAATACACCTAACTTCTATTGAACAGACACAGCCGTGCAGGATACGCAGTGTCACACCGACGCACGCGAGCTCGCGGTGGACCCTGGCCTAGTCGGGTTGTTTGTACACGCTTTCCCATTCGCCCCTGTCGGGGAACAGTGTCGAATACACCTCGTCGTCCCCGAGTGCGGCGTACGTGGCTGGAAGTTTGTTGTTGGCCAAGAGTTGGTGTTCGGGGCTTTTTCTATGGCTTCCGTTATCTCTTACATTAACGCTTTTTTGACTTTGGTTCCCTCACTGAGTTGTTTGGTGGCCTGTTTCCTCCGGATGCTGTCGTTTAGTTGCCTTTTTTGTTCCTAACGGGATGAAGGCTTTGTCATAAGGCGGACGCGCTGGAGAACGCCACCAGCCAGTGTTCCAGACATTACGTTTCAATTACCGTGTTCCAAACATTGCCTGGACAGATGTTTAGGATGTCCGATCGTCTAGGCCATGACCATTGGTATGCCGAAGTGCAACTCCATCGCATGTCGCTGTTTCTTAGGGATATGCATAATCTCCTCCATCTAGCTTTCGAGAAAACGTTTGCGGCCCGTTGCCACCAGATGATGAACACATTCACAGCCATTTAGACAAGAAACAGGTTGCCATAGTTTCATTAAGAAATTGTCGGTGTGAGAAAATGTATGGATTCGAACTTTTGTTCGATTTGTGTTGTATGCTGTCAATTGCTTTTTAAATTTAAAGATTGTTGCAAAGGAAGCGAATAGAACATGAAGGGATTCACGATAAACAAGAAGGGTATTCAGAGGATGACGCGTGAGCTGGAGAAAGAATTCAGTAAGAATCCTGTTAAAGTCCCTGTTTGTGCATCGCATTTAGGCCTACCGCAAGATGAGATGAATATTGGTGAGCAGAGACCTGTCGGCGTTGTCAATAATTTTACGATCAACGCGGCGCCGCATAGTCAGCTTGCGGTCAATGCTCATGAAATTCATCAAGAAATGAACTTATCCGGCTTTGACGAAAAAATCGAAGCGATGAAGAATCTCCTGACTGAAATTTCTCAGAAGATGGATTCTCTAAATTTATGCGATGAGGATGAACTTGAACTTTCTGAAACCATTAGTAAGGCATCGGCAGAATTCGGCAAGCAGTATCCGGATAAAGAAAGATTGAAGGATTTTATCCGTTTGATAAAACGTATTCTGTCTCCGCTGGTGTTGTCGTCATTATCTGGTGCATCTACTGCTGTTGGCGACATTGCAGAACAATGGGTGCGTCAATTGGCGTCGTTCCTTGCGTAAATATTTTCATGGTTTGCTTTTGAAGAACAGAATCGGAGGATTGATCTTTGAACGAAGGCAAGGTTGCTGGGGAAAATATTTCTAGAATGGGCATGCTTCATTTCAAAAACGATAAGCTCCCTGATACGAAAGCTCTTCTCCGGATTCATGACGGTCATATTGACGTCACCATTGTTTGGAATCCTAGCGATAGCACGTTTGAACGCTGTTTCTTTTCAGAACATGTGTTCTATGCTGACGATCCAGATCGCAAAAAATATGTTTATGATTTACCTAAACAAATCTGGTTTCGTGATTCTCAAGGATCAGTGGATTTGCTCAGTTGCAAAGTCAGATCATGCAAGGAAAAATACGGGGCGGGTGCTAACGGGATCATTGACGCGGAGTATGCAGTGCTTGATGCTTCGGTGGGGGAAGACTATTCAAGAGTCAATGCAGTACGTACTTCTTTAGACGGTTTGCGCGAATGGCTTGGTATCAGCAGAGTCCTTGTATCGGCGCCGATTGTCGATGACAATAATCGTGTGAAAGAGAGGGGATATACGCTTAAGTGTCCGGCATATAGCATCGGGGCAGGCATCCCCGCATTCAATTTTGTTCCTTATTGGACCGTCTCAGTTTCTGGAGATACGACCGAGCTTCATGATTTGGCTTATATGGAAAGCACTTCTCATGAAGTTAGGCGCTGGCAAGAGCATCTCGAAAATCATCGGGCCATGCGTGATCTCCTCCGCATTTCAAGCTGGTCTGAGCATCTTCTTTCAATAGAAGCAGTCAGCAGGGAAGATGATCCCCTACGGGTGGAGAGTGGTATTCCATATCAGGAAAGATGGTGCAAGGTTGCCGAGTCGTATCCTAACGCCCACTCGTATGCAAGACGACTCAATTATCTAATTGAGTATTCTGATTTCTGCAACGGCGATTTAAGCTCGTGGTTCAGTCTTCGGGACGCTTATGCACGAGGAATCGACCCTATAGTTTCACTATTCTCCATGAGGGGAGCCTCGATAGAGGCTTGGGTAGTGCAACTTAGCATTGGATTTGAGGCGCTCGGATACCAGTTACTGCAGGAAAAGGGAATAAGTAAGAATAAAGCTGGGGCTAGCCCTTTCATCAGCAGACTTCGCGCTATTGCTTCCGAGCTTGGTGATGATTGGCCTTTCAACCTTGAACAGTGGGAGCTTGAGATGACTGAATCCTATAACTCGATTAAACATGCGAATCGAGCTCCCGTTGATTGGTTGCAAAGCCTTAATGCATGGAGGAAAGGCATCTTGGTATTTCGTAGTTGGGTTGCATTGCGTTTGGGCGTGTCCAAAGACCAGTTGCTTTTCAGGCTGCAGCTTGATCCGTTGATTCACCCGTATGTGCGTATAGAACAAATTTAGAGGACAGCGGAATGATTGCCTGCATATGAGCTGTGCCTATGAGGATAAGGCAACCCACTGCTATTTGTAAGTGTGCAATACCTTCGTTAGGCCTTGTAAGTTTAACAGTTCGTCGACGAATGCCTCGACGGGTGTGCGGTAGTTGAACATGCGCATGGGGCGGTTGCTGATCTCGTCGACGATTTTCCGCACGTCGCACGCCTGTCCATCCTGATTCTGCTGTGTTTGGGCGGGTGCCGGCGGATCATGCCGTTGTGGTTCTCGTTGTTATCCGCTGCTAGGAACTGTATGGGTCGGCGAAGTATATGTCCATGCCCAGCCCGTTGCGCAGTCGCGCGGATTCGATGCCGTTGCCGTGCATGATGATGAGTCTGGCACCTGCGGGCAGTGGGGCGAATATGGCCAGCTGCTGGACCCCGATGTTCTGCTCGGCGGTCTTGTTGGGGATGACGCTGGCCATGAGAAACCTGGTCTTCTTCCCGACCTCGGTGTGCAGGTTGGCGCCGATTCCGATGACGTCATCCGCCTCCCAATGGTCGACTGTGCTCCAGTCATCGTCTGCCTCCGGGCGTTCGGACATGGGGACGCGCCTGGGGGATCGGGAAGCGCGAGGTCTCGTGTCCCGCGCGTTTGCGCCGCCGCCAGCTGTCGATGCATATCTATCGGTGAGGGTCTCCGGGCGCACGCGCATGAGCTGGTTGTCCGGGGTCGCGGGACGTGCAGCCTGCCGCTGATCAGCGGCGGCCAGCCCAGCGGCCCAGCCATTCGGCCACTTGCTCCCACAGGAGGCCGAATGACAGACGATGCGGCTTGCGTGGTTTGGCGAGCCTACGGTCGGCCTTGCGCTGCGCGGGCCCGGCGACGTAGTGGCGGCCGGTCCAGGGACTCGTCTTCAACCGTTTCGGCCGGTACGGCCGGATGATTCTTTCTCGCTGGACGGGAACCACGGGTTTGCGCTTGATCTTCCTGCTGATGCTGGACGGACTGCGCTTGTGAGCATCGCGCCGATCTCCCATATGTCGGTGTCGTTGCCGATTTCGATTTGGATGACCTGGCGTTCCTCTTCCGACAGGTGCGAATACGCTTCTCCCATAGGTGCTGTATCCTCGGACTAGTTTATGGACAATTACCAATCTGGCGGGTGCTGCACTTTCATTTGGACAACGGGTACACGAATAATTGTTCTTCTCCGTGCTAGCATCAAATCCATGAGCCTAGATGATGTACTGCAAGATATGGCAAAAGATTTTTTAACGAATTTGTTGCGACAGACATTAGGAAAGCTCTATGAATCTTGGTATCAACAAAAAGAAATCGAATATTTTATCGATCAAAGCTCTCGCAGGTTTTTTATATTACTTGATACAGTCCCTTCCTGCTCGGAGCGGCAGTGCAAGATTCTTCTTGATGAGCTTTCAAAACGAATTGAGTTAATTCAGAGTATTGTTCTAGCTCCGATGGCCAGTGCTGATCAGCGAGAGTGCGAGATATCTAATATGGTCGATATATTGTGCCACGCTGCTGGTATAGGGGATGAAGGTAATGATATTTTACGTCGTAATCATGTGAAGCAGTGTGTGCAAGAGCTTATCGAAAAATTGAATTTATTTTACTGTGAATCTGAAACCGGGGATAGGGATATTGCACTGAGCAATCTTCAGATTTCTGTAATTTCCAATAAAATTGATGACAGCACTCACAATATTACCAACCGTATTGACGATACGAAACGATTATTGCAAACAATTGAGGATATCATAGAAGTTCCTAAGACGATGATTCCTAAAGAGTTGCCTGCTCCTCTGACAGATTTTGTTGATCGTGATGATATCAGGAAAACTCTATCCGATATGTTGTCATTAAAATGTTTTTATGGAGTAGTTTTAATCAGCGGTATCCCCGGTGTTGGGAAAAGCAGCCTAGTTGCACAGTGGGGAAATGAACAAAGGAAAGACTACTTTAGAGATGGGCAGATATATGTAGATTTTGATCAATGGCGGCAGTCCGGCGCTGTTTCTTTGGAGGATTTACTCAGATCAAAAATAGGAAGCATTCTTGGTTCTCGAGTAGATGGCAGTATGTCGTTACCAGAGCTTGAAGCTCAGTACCGATCTTGCACCACAGATAAGGACATGCTGGTTGTCCTTGATAATGTGGATAAAATTCAAGAAATTGAGTGTTTTGTTCCTAATTCTTCCAAAAGCGTAGTAGTAGCCACTAGTCATTATTCAGATATTGATTCATATACGACTGAAATTCATCGCTACCAGTTGCAGCCGCTAAATAATGATGATTCGGCAAAATTATTCTGCCGGATAGCTTACGGAGCCGATGTTGGTGAGATGAGGAACTCTTGGAACTCAAGGCAAAATGATGATTTCGAGGATATTCTTTCCCATTGTTATGGCATGCCTTTGGCTGTCAGGGTGTGTGCTGGAATGCTTGCCAATAGTAAGAATAAGGATATTTCGAGGTTTCACCGTCGATTGAGCAATGGACAAGAGCTTTTCCGCCACAAAGATCTTCAAGAATTATGGCGCGAATGCTGTTGTTCTTTAAGTCCAAATGCACTGAATGCTTTGAAAAGATTGGCAGTGCTGCCGTCAACCAAAGTGACGGTACCGACACTGAGCGCAGTGTGGGAATGCGATTTTAAAACAGTAACTGAGCTTGTTGGAGAGCTGAAGAGCTTCGGAATTATTGAATGTGATGAGGATTGCCAGCTTCCGCTTGATTATGAAAGCGAGATAACTCTTTCCAATGTGATTCGTGAATATGTGCGCGACAATTTAAGAGGAAGCTATGAATATAAGAAGATTCGTTGTGGGGTGATTAAGCTATTAGTAAAGTATTATCGCTTGCTGACGCAGGAAATGGATTTTCAATTAAAACCGAATCGTCTGCGGTTAATGGAGCGTCTGCCGGTTCCTGATTTAATTAACGGATACCTCGAAGAGGAAGCATTTCATGTGTTTGAAAGAGAAATCGGAATGCTGAATCATCTTCCGGAATACGCTAATATGCCGGGAATAGCCCCTGAACAATATTGGCCTATTGGCGAGGCGTTATGGTCCTTTTACAATGGAAGTGGTCGCTACTCAGAGGGGTTAGAAGTTTTTGATGCATGCGTGCAAGCTGCTCAACAATGTGGTAATGCATTGGCTGCGGTAAGGCTGCGGGGCCTAGTTGCACATATGCTGATTCCGCTCGGACGACCACAAGAGGCCATGGTGTGCTTGGAAAATAGCATTAAGGAATGTGAAGCTCTGAAATGTGAGGATGTTCTTTATTCTCTCATAGAGTGCCGTGGAATTTGCTATGACGCTCTAAAGGATTCTGAATCCGCCTTGAAATGTTTCCAAATTGCCTGGGATGGGTATCATGCGCTAAACAATCAAAGAGGCTGTGTCATACAGGATCAACTCATGCTGCGTCAATATCGGAAATTAGGTGATTGGAATAAGGCTCGTGAAGCGGCTCATAGAGCATTGCAGGGAATAAATCAGGATAAGGACGACCATACTATGGCGAACATCATGTATGAGACTTCTGAACTGTATCTTCGAACGGCAGAGTATGACCAAGCTCAGGAAATGGCATGCGGTGCTGCACTTCGATATGCTAAACATGGTGAAAAGCGACGTCTTGGCAGAACACTATTTGTGGCAGCAAAAGCTGCCAAAGAGTTGCATAAAACTGACGATGCCGTCTCCTTCTCTAAAAAAGCTGCAGAAATTTATCGGGAAATTGGTCTATCTGATGGAAAGGAATACCAGGATTTCCGTGAGTTTATTGATGGGTTGCAGAGTGAATGATAATGGAACTGTTCTCTAAGGTAACAAGGAAAGCATGCTGATGTAGTAGATATGTTGCCCGAGGAATACAATTGGTAATGCTATGAATTGACATAGCAGTAATTTGAGCTAATTTATCTGTGCTAGGCTCGTCGATTTGTATGTTCCATAAGCTGCCGTCATTGTGGGTTAGTACGCCTGCTTTATGTTTATTGGCTTGCGGAAGATACGCGAAAGAATGAGCATTGCCAATGCAATGCCAGTATGATAAATCATCATATGAATGCAGTATTATTCCGGATGCGTTTTGCAATAAACGGTAATTATGTTCCTTGATATCCGCAATGAGAATGGATGACCGATTTTGAGGTATTTGTGGCCCCACAGTGGCTGGAGTGCGAATGATGGAAAAGAAAGTAGGCTGTTCTGTTTTTTGATGGAAAGTACACCAATTCGAGAGTGGCTGAATAATCTGTACTTGTGGTGGCTTGAGCTGAAGTCCTTCCAACACGGGTTGGGGCGGGGTCAATCCAAGCTTTGAATAGGCAAGCTGTGCAAATGCGGACATCGAATTTCCAAGATTGGCGAAGTCCGTTGCTGCACGTGCGCGTATATGATGTTCATCCAGATGCACATCATGATTGGATTCATCTGATATGAAGTCAAGTACTCCATCAATAGTGTTGATTCGAGTAGTGTTTGCAAGTTTGCGAATAACTCCTCGTTGGTCCAGATTCTCATCGGGCGAATAACTGATTAAGCCTGTGGGGATGCCAAGTTCATTGGCATATATGCTGACGGATCCATTGTCTCCCAAGACATAATCGGCAGCCACAATAGTTGCCTGCCACCCTCCGTCGTAGGGAATGAGGCGTAGCCCGGCATCAATGGCGTCATGAAGCCATGTGTAGATCTGCCATTCGCCATGTCCAACCCAAATATTTGGATGCAGTATGGCTGCGATAATGTATTCATCTTGAGGTAGGCGTTGCAGCAACTCATTGATGAATTGAGGATGGGACGCAACAGATGAATTAAGATTCCAAGTTGACGAAACGACAATGATTTTGCGTGTCTCCGCTTGCAAAGCATTACGAAATTCCTGCCTATGATGAATGGAAAGAAATAAGGAATCGAAGACTGGGTCACCGATAGTTATAAGGTCTCGATGAGAAGAATACAGTGCTCTTTCATCTTCAGAAACAAGACATATAGTTCGAGAATGTTTGGATATGGAGGCTGTCGATATGTCACTATGCGCATTGTTGACGCCATGCAATGAGCGATTGCTGGTAGCTCCAGGGCCGTGAGAGATAAGAAGGAGAGGCATATCGAGTTCAGGAAAATCATCAATGGAACTTGCGATAATTCCTAGATCGAAAGACGTAGCTCTAGCTTGTTGCCATGGGATAAAAGGAAGATGCTTTTGATGAATACGCAATTCAAGATCATTGCCAAATGAGGAGCGATTATCTGGAACTGTGAAAAAGGTCTGAATGCGTATGTCATTGAAGAGATGTTGAGCGAGCTCAACTGAACGTTCCAGAGTCGTTGGACTACGTACAATCATTAAAACTGTTTTTTGATATGGGAAGGTGGCGGCTTTTTTGCCTGGAACTAGCAGTGGATTGTTACGCCAAAAAAGGTTGGGGGGGGGGTATTCGTTTGCTGTTCCTTTGGTAAACTACTCATGCTTTCATGATATATCTTTTCAGAGTTTGCTATACCGCTTCGGTGTGGTGATAACGACCGAATTCTCACGTACTTTTCTGATATGAAAGACGTGGCTCGTCTCCTATGTACAATTTTCAGTTGCCAACAATAAAAACCACGACTGAAAAGCAGAATACACGACTATGCCAGACAACATCATACAAATCGACTAGCACATGTTCGAGGTCGGGATCGACTGTCTGTCATCGAGAAGATGGCAGACATCCTCAATGCAATGCTGTGTGTTGAGGCTGTATTCAAGTCGGTGTTTCGTGATTAGTCCCGAAACACCGACTTGAATAAATACACTGCGGCTACGCGTGGCTGGACACAGACACGATGGACTCCCCTGTTCGAGGCGGGGGAGTTCGTGCGCACCGTGCAGCGTGCGCAGGGTCTGCCGATTGCGATCGTGGAGGAGATCGCCTATGAAAACGGGTGGATCACGCGCGACCAGCTCATGGAGTCCGCAGAGCGCTACGGCAAGAGCCCGTACGGAAGGCATCTCAAGGGCATCGCCGACGGCGAGATCATGCTAGTCCCCAACCAAAAGAACTGAGTTTCTGGGACGGATGATGTGTAAGGGGTGTTTCGACTGACGGTGCAGCGTGCTATCTGCCTTATGGATGGCGGATTTGGCTGGTATAAAAAATGTCATTTCGCTTATATGTGGCAGATGGTTGGCGGAGATATGCCCTCTGACTGTGGAATATGTACCCCCGAAGCGGCTTTTGTTTGTTGGGATCTGCCACATATAAGCGAAATGGATGCACGCCGTCGCATTTCAGGCTGCTGCAGAATGATGAAAATCTCGTGCCGTCTGCTGTCGGCTATATCGCTTGCAGTATGTCCAAAAACGAGGATACTGGCTAAATCTTTTTGATGAAGAGCCTGCCTTCGGTTTCAAGGGTTTGGTATGTATTATTTGATGATTCGATAACTGAATCATACTCGTTAAGTACCGTTCGAACGTCTTTAATTACAGATTTCCGTTGTACTCCGTTCGTGTAGTATATGCCCAATGTCGAGTCGGTGCTATCGAATTGCGCAAGGTCAAAATATCTTCTGAAATAGTCGAAATCAGCATTGCTGAATGAGCATCCAAAGCATTTAATTTCATCAATATGGTGGTTGCTTAAATTATTGATGATTCTTGTGGATTCTAAATCTAAACTTTCTTTTTGTTGCCGCCTTGTGTCTTTGAAGAATGGATAACGGTAATCTGTGCTTAAATCTGTACGCGTGTCTCTGGTGCTGGTGGAAAAGCTGTTGTCGTCGGCGATGCCAAATAGGGCTGTATTTTGACTTTCTTCGCCATGAAGATTGACGTAATTGGATTCGCCGTCCAGCGGCCGAGTGTAGTTGAAGGACATAATGAATTCATCATGACTTTCTCTGGGTATGTGAATCATGGTGGTTCCGACTGTTCCGATGGTTGTGTTTTCAATTTGTTTTGTGGTTTCAGCGTTTTGGATTTTTCTAAATAGGTTTTGTGCTGAAGCTTGATAGTTATGATCTTTGTCAATTGTCCTTAGATATTTAACAAAATCAATTTCAAGTTTGTTTAATTCATTATCAAATATGTCAGATAAGTCTTCTAATGTTTTTCCTGGGTTCTCTGAGTTTGTAATGATGTTCTTCTTCTGGAAATATAAGTTTAAGTTTGTATGTGTTGTCTTCTCGAGAAGGCGTGTGTTCTTGTTCTTCATGTTTTGATTTTGGTTGTGAGAGATATCTAGAATATTGTCCGATTGATATATCTGTTTCGGTTGCCTTATCGCATAAGAATAAATCGATATATTCTTCTATGTCTTTCCAAAGAACTCGCTCATTGTTATAGCTAGGTTTATCGTGTTCGTGGGCAAAAACAATGAACCAGGCGGAAGGAATATTCTCTATGCCGCCGTCTTGTATTTCTTCGTATAATGCCGGGATGGCTTTTGATTCAGGAGAGTTATATCCCTTGTACCACTTAAAACGTGATTCAAAATAATCTGCATAACGTGACTTCAAGCCGCATGCCAGATCAAAACCATTGCCGAGGAGATACAGTGTTCGCATGATGTTCCTTTCAAAAGCTTTATCGTGAATGGTTGCTGTTTAAGTCTTTTAGGGAGCTTTTCTGATCGGCTTGTGTTCCTAAAAGTTTTCGTTTAAAAAAGGGTCTACTACAATGTGGGATTCTAGATAGGCTATGTCCATTGGGTCGAGCGGAAATTCGACCTTTTCCCTCTTTTTGTGCTCGAGACGAGAATATTCGATGACCACATTCTGATTGCTGCAATGAGTTGATGAAAGCATATCTTCGTATTCATCTCGTCCAGTGAACAGTAGTGTGACTTCCGCTTTGGGGCTCAGATATGTCACTTTGCGTTCGCGTAATTCTTGTTGTGGGTCTCCTGCGGGATGGGAAGCCATCGGCCAAGGGATACCCGGGTGAATTCGGACGGTAATATTTTGCGCGGGCATAGTGCCCTCGTTGGCCAAAACATAGGATATTGATTCGTAATAGAATTGACCGCATCTGTAGTGATCTTCTTTCTTTATTCGTAGCAACAGAATCGGTCTATGGGTATTCTGGTACTCTTTCCAAGCGATATATGCGCCCAAAATGGCCACAAGGCATGTAGAAGCTTCAATCATGGTTTGAATGAGGGTAATGGAATCGCTTGTCGATATTTTGAAGAGCCTACTGCTGAGTGTGCAGATTTGAGGAATGGCCAGGATGAAGCAGAGGCCGCAGATGGTTTCGCATGCTTGTAGGAAATATTTCATCATTCACCTTGTCTAAAGAACTATGTTGGCGTTGATGTACTATACGCCTTTTGATTAAGACGCAAGAGGAAATTTTTTGATTGCTTTTGAGTGCTATAGGGGTGGATGCTTGATCAGATTTATGCACGCAAACAAACGTCCACAGCTCCCTACTTGGTCGCCTCTGGATAGGATCCAAGTATGGAGTGTGCACGCCGTTGTGCCACGCTAGACTGCTGACGCCTATTCATGTCGTGTCGTGTATGATGCGGTTGAGGTTGGTGTTGGTGCTGTCGCCAATACGGCTGTGCCATTTCTTTAGCGACTAACTGGTCCCTGCAATCTGACATCTTCCGTGTCTGAGATAGTTCTCGGCTACCAAGACGGACTCTCATTTATCTTTTTGATTCTTCCTGCCATTTGTTGGCGTTTCTTCAGTCGCGCATCCCCAGCATGGCGGAAAAGGTCTAACGGCAGGTGGTTTTGAAACAAACGAATATTCATCCATGCTGTGGAAGGCCATCGTGTTCTTTCGCAGCACCCCCTAACATTGATGGTGTGAAATCAAAATTCGCAAAGGAGAATGAGAATGTATGTGAAAGAGCTAAGATTGGCGAACTTCAAATCCTTCAGGGGTGAAGGCAATGTCTTTGAGTTCTCGCCTGGAATCAATTACTTTGTCGGGAACAACAACGCGGGGGAAAAGTACTGTCATAGAAGCTTTGGAATGCATGGGAACCGTTAGGCCCTTTCTTCGTGCAAGGGACATGTGACGAGAAGCTTTTGACGATGCTGGGAAAATCAAAGTCAAGGCAACACTTCGCTTTAATGGGCAGAGCCTTGGCTTGGTACGGAGACGAAACCGGGTACGAAGCGGTCGGCACCGCATTCTCAATCCAGTCGGTCACCGAGGTGATATGAACTGATTTTTGTTCCGCATTTCCCCTAACTCGATGGGAGATGATGGAACCATGGCAAAAGGAACGAGATACACGCCGGAGTTCAAGGCGAAGGCCGTCAGGCTGTTGACCGAGTCGCGCGGCTCGTATTCGTCGGAGACCAAGGCGATCGAACAGGTCGCCAAGGATCTGGGGGTCGCGCCGGAGACGCTGCGCCGTTGGCGCGACAAGACGGACGCCACGGGCGCGGCGGAGACCAAGCAGTCGGCCGAAGACGCGATGGCGGAGTTGAAGAGTTTGCGGGCCGAGGTCGCGCGATTGAGGCGGGCGAACGAGATATTGACGACGGCGTCGGCTTTTTTCGCGGCACGGCTCGACCCGACACGGCGTTGATGGTCGCGTACATCGACGAATTCAAGGACCGTTTCAGGGTCGGGCCGATCTGCAGGGTGCTGGCCGCTTCGCTGGACTGCGGGTTCATCACGCCGCGCGGCTACCGCATGTTCAAATCCCGGCCCGGCAGCCGCATGGCCGCCAGGCACGAGGCGCTGGCCCGCGACATCCTCGAGATCCATGCCGATTCCTTCATGGCCGTGTACGGGTACCGCAAGACGCACGCCCGGTTGTTGGCGCGGGGCTGGGATCCGGCCGAGATCGGCCGCGACCAGGTGATGAACGTCATGCGGGAATTGGGAATCCGCGGCGTGCGCCGCGGCAGGACGCCCGTCACCACCAAACCGGCGAAGGGCACGGGCGGCAGGCCCGACCTCGTGGAACGCAGGTTCGAGGCGGAGGCGCCGAACCGGCTGCACGTGGCCGACATCACCTACGTGCGCATGGCCAACGGCTCGTTCGGCTACACGGCGTTCGTCCCCGACGTGTTCGCCCGCAGGATCGTCGGATGGGCGTGCGCCACCACCATGGACACCAGGGAGCTGCCGCTGCAGGCGCTGGAACAGGCGATATCATGGGCCGCCTCGCATGGCGGCACGGACGGTCTCGTGCACCATTCCGACCATGGCGCGCAATACATCAGCCTCGTGTACACCACCAGGGTCGGGGAATTCGGCATGCTTCCCTCGGCCGGCACGGTCGGCGACTCGTACGACAACGCCATGGCCGAGAGCGTCAACGGCGCGTACAAGACCGAGCTCGTCTGGCGACGCAAGCCCTTCCAGGATTTGAGGGACCTGGAATTGGCGACGTTCCGGTGGGTCTCGTGGTGGAACTCGAAGCGTCTGCACCAGTCCTTGGGCTACAGGACACCGGAACGGACCGAAACCGAGTATTATGCAAACCAAGCGGCGCAAGCCGCCCCACTATAAGGGCGGAACAAAAATCAGGCCATATCAAATCGACACCGCCCACGGCCAGATGCGGTGCCTTCTGCGTGGAATACTTGCTGCGT
>SKEI01001310.1_pt1 | contig 13946 bp, 18 predicted proteins | sample 4826701 | NCBI WGS metagenome assembly SKEI01 (sample SAMN11008813, study PRJNA524170) | human gut metagenome | biome: Human fecal sample; material: Feces; isolation source: fecal sample from pouch patient p2, p6, p7, p14 | host: Homo sapiens | place: Israel: Tel-Aviv | collected 2016-08-31 | reverse complement strand
GAAATATGTTCTCGGTGTGACTGATGAACAGTACGATGCTATCGTTTCCAATAAATTCAAGACCTACATGGGCGCTCTGATCGCGGCCACCTCAAACCCGGAGACCGGGGAAAACCCGGAGTTTGGCCAGCTGGCACAGGGCAGCCTGCAGCCCCATGTGGAGAAGATGCGCATGACGGCCACCCAGTTCGCAGCAGCCACCGGCCTGACTGTCACCGACGTGGGTGTGGTGAACGATGCCAACCCTACCAGCAGCGATGCCATCCTTGCCCAGAGCCAGACGCTGGTGCTGCTGGCACAGCAGCTGAACACCGGCAACGGCGATGCCCTGCGCACCATTGCCTGCATGGCACAGGCCGTGGCGCGGAACTGTGAGCTTTCCGATCTGACCGAACAGGAGACCGGTATCATGGCGCACTTCAAAAATCCGGCCATGCCCAGCGTGGCCGTGACGGCGGATGCTGCCATCAAGATTGCATCTGCCCGGCAGGAGTTTGCCGGAACGGATACCTTTCTGGAAATGATCGGCTTCGATCAAGCGGACATCCGGCGCATCAAGGCGCAGGAGCAGCGCCAGCGTGGTCAGAAACTGCTGATGGAGATGGAAGATGCAGATCTCAGCGAAAACGTGGAATGAGTACGTCACCCGGCTGTCCCGGCTGAACCAGAAAGCCGGGCAGCTCATGCGGGGATACATAGACGCCCACGGCACCGCCGACACGGACGGCCTTGTGGCCTACGCCTACGGGCTGGTGACCAAGTACAGTGAAGGCAGCGCAGAGCTGGCCTGCCAGATGTATGAAGCACTGGCCGAGGCGCAGGGCGTGTATGTGCCCGCCGCAGAGCCTGCCGCTACCGCCAGCTATGGCGAGGTGGCACGCATGGTGAGCGCTACCAAGGACCAGAACCCCGCCAACCTGCCAAACGGCGTCAGCCGCCTTGTCACGCGTGCCGGTGCGGACACCACCCTGAAAAACGCCATTCGCGACGGCGCGGAATGGGCATGGGTGCCCCATGGTGACACCTGCCCCTTCTGCATCACGCTGGCGTCCAATGGTTGGCAGAAGGCCAGCCAGAAACTGCTGAAGGGCGGGCACGCCCAGCACATCCACGCCAACTGCGACTGTGAGTTTGCGGTGCGGTTCCGCTCCGGCACCACTGTGGCCGGGTACGATCCGGACAAGTATTACCGGCAGTATCGTGAGGCGGGCGGCGACATCAACAAAATGCGCCGCATTGATTACGCCGCCAACCGGGAGCGCATCAATGCACAAAAGAGGGCGGCGTATGCAGCGCAGGCATACCGCAAGGATCTGGGTGCAGCAAGTAAGATCACACTGACCCGCAGAACGGAAGCTGTTGAAATCTCTGTGAAGCAGGTCGAATCTTACAAAACGCCGATTTTTGTTTCAGATAAAGCGTCTATCAAGCCCAAGGCGCTGCATGAGGTCAACCAGAACACAGAACACGCATTGACCGAATGGGGTGTGAGCATTGACCGCAAGCCTAAAATCGTGATCGTCAGTGATGATGAATTGCGCGGTGCAGTGGGCGTCTATGACCCCTGTGAGAATATCGTTTACTACGCTGAAAGCATCGGCAAGAAGGCAGTACAGGAAGCATCCGGCGGTGCTGGTGCCGTTGAAGCTCATGAAATGTGGCACATGAAGCAGGCAGAGGATTTCCGGCAATCCGGCTGGACGATCACCCGCGAAAATCGCGGGGAGTATCTCGATGTTCTGTGCAAAAAGTGCAAGGAACGCATTGACAAACTTGGCATTACGCGCGATAATGTAGGAGAAATCAGCAAATATGCTGCTGATATGTATTTAGGCGACCGCTTTGATGAAGTCGAGGCGGAATTTATGTCGTTAAGGAGGCGAACGTAACATGTGCATATTGGGTTATCCCCCGGAAATTCAAAAGTTAGTTGATACGTTTGATCCTTACCGTACAGCGATTCTTGAAAAAGACTTTTCTGCTGTTCCAGAGGAAGCGTTGAAAGCGTATCATAAATTTAAAAACTGGGCCTGGGAACAGGAACAGTAATTGAACCACGATGCACCTGCACCGTGGTTTTCTTTTGCCCATTTTTACAGAAAGGAACGAACCATGAAAAAGATTCTTCTCGCCCTTGCGCTGGCCGCATCCATTCTGCTGTGTGGCTGTTCCAGCGAAGCCGAAAAGGCCAACTACAACATCTCCAAGCAGGCTGATTACTTCGAGAGTGAGCGCAAGATCACCGTCTACAACGCCCGCACCGACAAGGTGATCATGGAAGCCGAGGGCTACATGTCCATCTCCAACAACTCAAACAATGAGCTGGTCTGCACGGTGAAAGTCGGCCCGGATTCCTACCGCAAGAACTACATCTACCTGAACGACTACACCATGTATGTGGTAGAGGACATCACCGGCACCCATACCGACCCCTACCACTACAAGCTCTATTTCCACACTGACATCCTGCCCAGTGTGGAGGTGAAACCGTAAAAGTCATTCACGGAAATGCCTCATTTTAACCACTATGCGCCACACAAAAGGCTCCATAGTGGTTTTTTTATGCCGTTTTAGCTCATGTTGGTCAGAGCAGCTACCTCGTAAGCAGCAGGCCGCTGGTTCGATTCCAGCAAGCGGCACCATGCGGCGGGCGGCGCGTATCCCGCCCACGACCGGATCACTGACAGAGAACAGTGTAAAAAACTGAGGTCTCACACACGAAAGGAGTTTCCACCATGAAGCGTGAAGACGTGAAGAACAAGATCCCCGGCATCACCGATGAACAGCTCAACTGGATCATGCAGGAGAACGGCGCAGACATCAACCGGGAGAAGTCTGTAGCCACCGCCCTGCAGACCCAGCTGGACAACGCAAACGCCCAGCTCAAGACCGCGCAGGACGGCCTGAAAGCCTTTGACGGCGTGGACGTGGCAGGCCTGCAGGAGCAGGTCACCAAGCTGAAGGCCGACATGAAGGCTCAGGCCGAGAGCTTTGCCTTCGATAACGCCCTGAATGCCGCCATCATGAGCAAGAAGGGCCGCAGCGTCAAGGCAGTGCGTGCTTTGCTGGATCTGGATGCCCTGAAAGGCTCTGCCGACCGCAGCACCGACATCGGCAAGGCGCTGGACGAAGCCGCCAAGGCGAACCCGTGGGCCTTTGGTGATGGACAGCCCGGATACCCTGACGTCAGGGATGGCGGAGACCCGCATCACACCCCCACCGGCTCTACCAGCGAGCAGTTTGCAGACTGGTTTGCGCAGGTGACCAAGTAACAAAGGAGTATTTTTATGGCGACTGATATCAACCGTACCACCTCTATTGCCCTGCCCGGCGAGGTATCCAGCGAGATCCTGCAGAAAACGCAGGAAAGCTCCGCGGTCATGTCTCTGGCCCAGCAGATCAAGCTGCCGGGTCTGGGCGTGACCATTCCCGTTATCACCGGCGACCCGGAAGCCGCATGGGTGGCTGAGACCGAAAAGAAGCCGGTCAAGCGCGGCACGCTGGACACCAAAATCATGCAGCCCTACACGCTGGCCGTGATCGTGCCCTTCTCCAACCAGTTCCGCCGCGATGTGCCCGCACTGTACAAGCAGCTGGTGAGCCGTCTGCCGCTGGCTCTGGCACAGAAATTCGACGCTACTGTGTTCGGCGGCGTCACCGCACCCGGTGACAACTTCGACACCCTGAAGACCTGCACCGCGCAGGAGATCGGCACCGATGCCTATGCCGGTCTGGTGGCTGCAGATGCAGACATCGCCGACCACAACGGCATCCTGAACGGCTGGGTGCTGTCCCCCAAGGGCAAGGCGCTGCTGCTGAATGCTGTGGACGCCAACAAGCGCCCGCTGTTCATCAACAGCGTGGCCGAGGGCGCAGTGCCCATGATCCTGGGCTCCAAGACCCTGCAGAGCAAGGGCGCTTACGTCTCCGGTACCCCCAATGTGGTTGGCTTTGCCGGTGACTGGACGCAGGCAATGTACGGCACTGTGGAGGGCGTGCAGATTTCCATCGCAGATCAGGCTACGCTGCAGGATGGTGAAAATATCATCAACTTGTTCCAGCAGAACATGTTTGCCGTGCGTGCCGAGATCGAGGTGGGCTTCCGCTGCGACACCACCGTGTTCAACAAACTGACCAAGGCGGCGGGCTGATGGTGGAGTTCATCAATCAGCTGACCGGAACGGCCATGTACGTTGCTGAGGAGCGTGCGGCAGAGTACGCCGCCGCAGGCCATAAGCAGGTGGCGCGGGATCCTCCCGCAGCCGCTGCGGCTGAAAAGCCCAAAACTGCCCGCAAGGCCAAAGCAAAGTGAGGTGCCGCCATGCTTTACGCTGAAGTGCAGGACGTGGAAGCAGGCTTCCGCGCCTTGTCCCGAGACGAACAGACGCAGTGCGCTGCCCTGCTGGCCGAAGCGGCCGTGATCATCGACAGCTACAACCCGGATGGAGGCAAAGACGCCAAGCGGGTGGTCTCCTGCCGGATGGTGCGCCGTCAGCTGGGCGAGAGCGACAGCGGGGGCGGCGTGTCTTTTCCCATGGGCTCCACGCAGGGCACTGCCACGGCACTGGGTTACAGCCAGAGCTGGACGATGAGCGGCGGCTCTTCCGGCGAGCTGTACCTTTCCAAGCTGGAAAAGAAGCTGCTGGGCGTTGGCAGCCGCATCGGTGCCCGCAGTCCTCTGGAGGATTTATGCTGAAAGGAATCGACATCACCCTTTATTCCAAGACCCAGACCGGCGAGGATCGCTTCCACGACCCCATTTATGAGGAAACGCCTGTTACCGTGCACAATGTGCTGGTGGGTGAGCCCTCTGCCGAGGAGATCACCACAGAACTGCAGCTCACCGGGCGGCGGCTGGCCTATACGCTGGCTATCCCCAAGGGCGACACCCACGACTGGGCGGACGCGAAGGTGGAGTTCTTCGGTCAGACCTTCCGCACCTGCGGCGGTGTTGTGCAGGGCATCGAGAGCATGATCCCGCTGCGATGGAACAAAAAGGTGAAGGTGGAGCGCTATGGGTAAGGTCCGCATCGAGCTGAACAGCCCCGGCATCCGGGCGCTGCTGCGCTGCCCTGAAATGCAGGCGGTGCTGAAAGACCGTGCCGACACCGTGAAGGACCGCTGCGGCGATGGCTACGAATCCTATGTGGCCCCCACCCGCGCCGTGGCTGTTGTGGAGACCGCTTCCCGCAAGGCCTATGACGACAACTCGGCCAACAACACCCTGTTGAAAGCCGTCTCCGGCAGCCGCAGCGGCGCAACAGTGCATGAGCACAAGCGCCGCCTGAAAGATGGGCGTGTCATCACAGTGAGGAGCTACCAGAGAAAGAAATGATCGAAGAAGTCATCTTGAACTACCTGCGGGAAAATGCCTTTTCCTGCTACATGTCCATGCCGGAGAAGCCCTCCGGCAATTTTTGTATCCTGGAAAAGACCGGCTCCGGTTATTATGACGGCCTTTACAGTGCCACACTGGCCGTGCAGTCCTACGGCAGCAGCGACTATGCTGCCGCCCAGCTGAATCATCATGTGGTGCAGGCCATGCTGGATGCCGACACCCTGCCGGAGATCGCGTCCTGCAATCTGGACACGGATTACAATTTCCCGGACACCACCCGCAAACGGCCCAGATATCAGGCCGTTTTTTCTATCACGCATTACTGAACCGAAAGGAGCAAAACAAATGGCAAAAGCAAAAAATGTCACTGCGGCAAAGCCCAAGGTGGGCGGTGCCGTCTGGCGTGCGCCTGCAGGCAGCAAACTGCCCAAGAACGCCGTTGAAGCACTGGATACTGCCTTCAAGTCTCTGGGCTACATCTCCGAGGACGGCCTGACCAACGCCAACTCCCCCTCCAGCGAGGACACCTCTGCATGGGGCGGTGATACCGTACTGAGCACCCAGGGCGAAAAGCCGGACACCTTCAAATTCACCCTGATCGAGGCCATGAACCCGGACGCGCTGGCGGCTGTCTATGGTGACAACAACGTTTCCGGCACGCTGGAGACCGGCATTACTGTCAAGGCAAATTCTGACCCGCAGCCCGCCTGCGTATGGGTCGTGGACATGATGCTGAAGGACAACGCCAAAAAGCGCGTCGTGATCCCGGAAGCAGCTGTCACCGAGGTAGGTGACATCACCTACGCGGATAAGTCCCCCGTGGGCTACGAGACCACCATTTCCGCCGTGCCGGACGATGATCACAACACCCACTATGAATATCTGATCTCTGCCACCGGTGCTGCCAGCCAGGCCACCCAGAGCGCCACGGTCAGTAAGGAGGTAACGGCATGATCACCGCTAAAACCAGTTCCGGCTTTGAGATTGAGCTGGACGAGAACATTTTCCGCAAGGATACTGAGCTGACTGAGGCCATGGTCTTTCTGGATACGGACGCAAGCGGCAAATGCCTGTTTACGGCCATCAACCACCTGCTGGGCCCGGAGGGTAAGAAGCGCCTGTATGAACACCTGCGCACGCCGGAGGGCACCGTGGCGCTGGACGATCTGGCCAAGGCCTTCGGTGAGCTGGTGTCCTGCATCAAGGACGGAAAAAACTCTGCATCCTCGCCGACCTGATCGCATCGGACGAGGACGCACTGATCTGCGATTTTGCCCAGTATTACCATATTCTGGACTGGCGGGCCCTGCCGCTGCATCTGGCCGCCACCCTTGCTGCCGGTCTGCCGGAAGCAAGCCGCAGCCTGCTCAAGCTTTCCAGCCAGACCGTGCCGCTTGAAACCCTGCTGCAGGCGGAGACGGTGGACACACTGCACCTGCTGTACTGGCGTCTGTGCGTTGGCAAGGGTGCAGCACCGCAGCTCATTCTGGACGGTCTGCAGGGCCGGGAAGGCGGCAGCGCTTCGGATGTGCAGAGCTTTGACAGCCCGGAAGAATTTGAAGCGGCGATGCGTGCCGTGGAAGGAGGTTGAACGTGGCAGATCACATTGAAATGGCAAAAGCCTATGTGCAGATCGTACCGTCGGCGCAGGGCATCAAGGGCGCGCTGGAGGATGTGTTCGGCAAAGAGACGGACGGCCTTGGCACAAAGACCGGCCTGAGCATCGGCACGCAGCTGGTGGGTACCATCAAAAAGGTCGTGGCGGCGGCAGGCATTGGCAAGCTCATCAAGGAATCCTTCGACATGGGCGGAGCCCTGCAGCAGAGCATCGGCGGCATTGAAACGCTGTTCGGTGCAGGCGGCAAGAGCATGGAAGAATATGCCCAGTCCGTGGGCAAATCGGTGGATGCCGTTAAAGACGAATATGCATCCCTGATGCAGTCCCAGCAGACCGTTTTTGACAATGCAGCCCAGGCTTACAAGACCGTGGGTCTTTCCGCCAACGACTACATGGAGCAGACCACCAGCTTTGCGGCAAGCCTGCTTTCCAGCGTGAGCAAGGATACCAATGCCGCCGCCCAGCTTGCCAACATGGCCATGGTGGATATGGCCGACAACGCCAACAAGATGGGCACGGATATGCAGGATATCCAGAATGCCTATCAGGGCTTTGCCAAGCAGAACTACCCCATGCTGGACAACCTCAAGCTGGGCTACGGCGGCACGCAGGCCGAGATGCAGCGTCTGCTGACCGACGCGGAGAAGATTTCCGGCGTCCATTATGATCTGGGCAATCTGGCCGACATGTACAGCGCCATCCATGTGATCCAGCAGGACATGGACATCACCGGCACAACGGCGAGAGAAGCTGCAACGACCCTGACCGGCAGCTTTGCTTCCATGAGTGCGGCCTTCCAGAACGTGCTGGGCAATTGGAGCACCGGCGCAGACTTGACGGCACCCCTGCAGGCACTGACGGACACGGCCCGGACCTACCTTGTGGGTAACCTGCTGCCCATGATCGGCAACGTGCTGCAGGGCATCCCGCAGGTAATTTACGGCCTTGTGCCCGAAGTGGTGCAGACCGGCACCGAGCTTCTCGGCTCTTTGGCGCAGGGCTTCACGCAAGGCATCCCGGATTTTCTGGCGAATGCTCTGCCGCAGTTACTTTCCTTTACGGAAAACCTGCGGGAAAATGCCGGGGAGTTCGTGAACGCCGGTCTGGACATGATCACCCAGCTGGCCAACGGCCTGATCGCGGGCCTGCCGGACCTCATCGCCTATGTGCCGGATATCATCATCAATATCTGCGGCATCATCAACGACAATCTGCCGAAGCTCCTTGCAGAGGGCGTCTCACTGGTGGTGCAGCTGGGCGTGGGCATTGTAAAGGCCGTGCCTGACCTGCTGGCCAACTGGAAGAAGATCCTTCAGGCCGTGTTATCGGTCATTTCTGCAGTGAACTGGCTGAACATCGGCAAGAACATTCTCACCGGTGTGGCAAGCGGCGTCAGGAGCATGGGCTCTTCCATGCTGGCTGCATTCAAGGGCGGTTTTTCCAGCGCCCTGGCATGGATCAAGAGCCTGCCCTCGCAGGCGGTGCAGTGGGGCAAGAATCTGATCCAGAGCTTCATCAACGGTTTGACCGGCAAGGGCAAAGTGGCGGGTATCGCTACTGCAGCCACTGCCGGTTTTACCATCGCCGATGCTGCAAGCCGTGACGAGCTGGCCGACTGGACCTCCGCCAACACCAGCCTTGCCGACAGCGCCCAGACTGTGGCGGATATCGCTATCCCGGCCTATACCAAGTCCGGCAATGCGGCAGCCGGTGCAGGGAAAGCAGCGGGCACAGCGGCAAAGACCGCTGCATCCGTTGTCAACTCTTACTCCGACACTGTGACCGAGGTTCTGGGCAAAGTCACCCACACCACCCAGACCGTGAACGAGGAGCTTTCCAACGGAAAGAAGCAGCAGACCCAGACCATCACCGAGACCAGCCGTCAGCTGGTGAACGGTGTGCTGAAGGATATCAAAACCGTTACCAGCATTGCTGCCGATGGCAAAAAGACCGTGCAGCAGACCATGGAAACGGTGAGGGATGTGGTGTCTACAGTCACTTCCACCACCGATGCCGTTGTGAATGGCATCCAGACCTCCACCAAAACGGTCACGGAAACACTGGCCGACGGCACCGAACAGCACAAGCAGGTCATTACCGAGACCTTCAACGAGATCGTCAATGGCGCTCTGATGACGGCTGAAAAGGTCACCACCATTGCCGCAGACGGCTCCGAGCAGACCTCGAAGGAGCTCAAGAAGGCCAGTGCAAACAGCTTTTCCGGCCTTGTGAAGGGCTGGCAGGAAGAGGCCAATAACGGTGTGCTGGGCACTTTTGGCACCTTGTACAAGGCTGTGAAGAGTCAGGACTGGCTCAGCGTCGGCGAATGGGTCATTTCCACCCTGTACAATGGCCTTGCGCCTGCAGCCAAGCAGGCCATCGACGACCTCGGCAAGTCCATCATCCAGCAGATCAACGGAGTCCTGTCCCAGATCGTCAGCGACATTTCCGGCTCCATCTGGGATGCCGGAAAGCAGCTGCTGGGCGGCGCGGGTGGCAGTGGTTCCGGCTTTGCAGGCATTGCCGGTGACGTGAGTAAAAACGGGTCGGTGATCGTGGATGTGCTGGGCAGCATCGGCACAGCCATGGGCGGCGTGACGACGCAGGTCGGCAGCAGCATTGCAGGTCTGGCTTCCAGCATGGGCGGCCTTGGCGGCATCGCCACCAGTCTGGGCGGCGTCCTCACGCAGGTGGGCAGCATGATCCTCTCGAACCCCGTGCTTGCCGCGATCCTCGGCCTTGCCGTGGGTGCAGTGGGCATTGGTTTTGCCCTGTTCAGTGCTTTCAATAAGAAGAACGACACCGCCGTCAGCCACTACCAGAGTCCCTTTGACAAAACCGGCGTGTATGACAGTCTGGGCACCTTCTCCACCCGTGCGGCCCTGCAGTACCGCGTTACCGGCCAGCAGTCCATTGTTGACCGGCAGACCAGCATTCTGGAACGCATCGAGGGGATGCTGGACGAGCATCTGCCCGACATCGGCAAGGGTCAGGTGGTCATGGATTCCGGCGAGCTGGTGGGCGTGCTGTCGACCCGCATGGCGACCAACGTAGATGCACGCATCGGCGTGACAGTGGAACGGAAAGCGAGGGGTGTGTAATGGCAAAGCTTCTGGGGGCAAAAATCGGCAATTTTCACACCCTGACAGATTGGGGGCTGTACCTCAAGGTAGGCAACCCTAAAATCGGCGCGGCAGAACCGGAAGAATACCTTGTGCAGGTCACCGGATCCGATTCACTGCTGAACCTGACCACATGGGACGATGGCAAGGTGCACTATAAAAAGCGCACCATCACCATGGAACTGCTGTGCAACGCGCCAAAAAGCAAGTGGCCCAGCATCGAAAGCACCATCGCCAACGCCATTCATGGCAAGTGGCTGCAGTGCCGCTTTGATGAAGACCCGGCGTGGTACTGGGAAGGGCTTTGGAAAGTCACACCCTCCCGCGACCGGCTTTCCAGCACCTTTACCATCACCGGCACCTGCAACCCCTTCAAGCGCAGCGTCTACGACGGCACCAACGACTGGCTGTGGGATGACTTCAACTTTGAAACGGACATCGTGCGCAACTACACGAATATCCCGCTCAAGGCGGGCGAGGACAAAGAGGTGTCCATCACCGGTGCACCGCGTGCGGCCGGCATCTACTTCCAGCGCAGCGAGACCGCCGCAAACATCGCGGTGTCTCTCAATGGCTTTGAGGTGGGCATTCTGGCCAAGTCCACCGACTGGCAGTATATCGAGGGGCTTACTATGCCGGATGGCGTGGTGGGCACCCTCGTTTTTGCTGCATCGGCAGACTGCAGCATCAGCATCAAATATTTGGGGGCAAGCCTATGAGCTATAAAGTTTATGCTGGCGTGCAGACGGATGTAGACACATGGAAAACTAGGGTCTGTATCCACGATATCAGTGATATTACCGACACGAAAAAGCTCATCAGCCCCACGCTGACCCGCGAAGTGGGTAAAGCTGGCTCTTTTGAGTTTACCATTCCGCTGGGCAATGTGGCACACTCTGCGCTGCAAAAGCTGCGCACTACGGTAGAGGTGGAACAGGACGGCGTTTCCATCTGGCAGGGCCGTCCTATGAGCCATGAGCAGGATTTTTTGATGCGTCAGAAAATCTACTGCGAAGGGGAGCTTGCGTATCTGAATGACAGCGGCATTGCGCCATACGCTGCAAAAAATGTGAGCTTTTCGCAATTTTTGGAATGGATCTGCGATAACCACAACGGAATGGTAGATGCATACAAAGCTTTTACTCCCGGCAATGTGCAAATGGACATTCCCATGATCGTGCCCTATATCGACGGCATCAAAGTCGTGCAGGTGGGTTACAGCTACGATTCTAATGATGGAGATTACATTTACCATTGGGGAATTGTAGACCCCGTGGATGGAAAGACGAATATTTTCTATGAGGAAACAGAGATCAACAAAGCTTCCTGCCTGAGCTGGGAAATCGATGAAGAGCACATTGCGGAAGGTCGCATTATTTCACGGATTGGAAGCAACAATTTCCGCGTGCGTCTGTTTGCAGCCTATGTAAAGGGCAAAACGTACGCTGCAAAGGTCGAAGTGAAAAAAGCCGAAATCGTCTGCGGTACTTGCAACAAGAATTTTGGCACGTACTCCATTTATAACGTTGAGCAGGCATCTGAATCCAAGACTTTTAAAATCACCGAGCAAAACGGGAAATATAGTCTTGCTATCAACGGCAAGACGGATCCCCGCTTTTTGTTTGATGTCAAGGAACCTACATACAGCTTTGGCGATGGAAAAAACTACGGCATTACATGGGACATCTTGCAGAGTGAGCTGGTTGAAAAGTACGGCGGATATCTGGTGCTGCGCCATGCAGAAGATCATGACGGAAAACCGCGCCGGTATCTGGACTATCTGCAGGCGATCACCGATAAAAACACCCAGACGGTGGCTTTTGGAACAAACCTGCTGGATTTGACCGACTACGTCAAAGCAGAGGATATCTACACGCGGGTGATCGCGGTAGGTGCCAAAAAGATAACATGGCTTGTTTTTTCATGGGGAGAAACCATTACAGAAACCGCAAACGATTTGGCTGCGCAAAAGCTTTTTGGCATCATCACAAAAGTGATCTTTATTGAAGGCATCGAAAGCACGCCGCAGTCTTTGCTGGATGCGGCAGAGGAAGAACTCGCCAAAAATCTGCGCTATCTGAACGGCATGACAGTCAAAGCGGTCGATCTGAAAGACGCTGATATTGATGTCAGCCGTATTGCAATTGGAAAGCAAACGCACATTTTCTCTGCACCGCATGGTGTAGATACCTGGTTGCTGTGTTCCAAGCTTGTGGAGCCGTTGGATTCTCCGGATAAAAAAGAGTTTACATTTGGCACTGATTTTTCCAGCATCAGCGACCTGCAGGCTTTGAGTGCACGCAAAGCGTCCGATGCTTACGATTTGAGTCGATCGCTCAAAGGGTACATGTCAGGTTAATGAGACAGGAGGTGTTTTATGGATAAAACTTTTGATGAAGCCATTGCGGGAATCCGTAAGGCTGAGCGCGGCGTGGAAGTCCGCGAGGACATTGCACAGGGCATGGAGTACGTCAAGCAGTACGCCGATGAAGTGACAGACCAGCAGCAGGCCGCCCTGCAGGCCGCTCAGACCGCCACCGGAGCAGCCAACACCGCGACGAAAAAGGCCGCAGCAGCTGCAGAGAGCGAAAGCGCCGCCCGGACCTCCGCCGCCGAAGCAGCCCAAAGCGAACGGTCAGCGTCCGCAGACGCAAAGAGCGCGGGAAGCTCTGCCGCTTCTGCCGAAGAAAGTGCGAACAGGGCTGCGGCCATCGTGAGCACCGATAAGACGCTAAGCGTCGAGGGCGCTCCGGCTGACGCAAAGGCTGTTGGCGATGCGCTGAAAGGCATCAAGCTCCCTATTGCCACCGCAACCACGCTGGGCGGTGTGAAGGTGGGCAGCGGTCTGACGGTCGATGCGGACGGAACACTTTCTGCGGACAGCGCTTTGGCGGCCTACCCCGTGGGCAGTATTTTTCAAACAGTCAGTACGACCAGCCCCGCCGCTCTGTTCGGCGGCAGCTGGCAGGAGATCGCGCAGAACCGGGTGCTGATGGGTGCGTCCTACGCCCACGCAGCGGGCACCACCGTGGAGGCCGGTCTGCCCAACATCACAGGCAGCTTAATAGAAACGGAAGCAGAGAGCTCCCCATTCCGTGGTTCACAAGCAAGTTTGTCGAAATCAGGAGCTTTAAAATTCACAGAGGTTAATACTGATTGGGGTGGCTACAGTAGAATGTCAGGTTCGGCGTACAATATTAAATTTGATGCTTCCCTCTCGAACCCGATCTACGGCCGCAGCGCCACCGTGCAACCTGCCGCCTACTATGTGCACATCTGGCGGCGCGTGGCCTGAGAAAGGAGGATTTGAACGATGATCCCTGTGACATTTGACACTGTGGCAACATTGCAGTTTGGCAGTGAGGGTCACCCGACCAGTCTGCACTTTGCCATCCCGGAAGAGTGGAAAACCTGCAAAATCAGACTCCACCTGCGGCGCAGCGACGGTAGCTTTGTGCCCCCGATGCAGCTGGACGAAAATGGATGCGTAAAAGTAAACCGCAGTGACTCCGGCAAGACCGGCGGACAGTGGATGCTGTCGGCTGAAAGTCCTGACGGAAAAGTATCTTACTCGCGAATCGGCAAATATGTGACCCCCATGGAGGTGACACAATGAAGATCCTTGACGAGACCGGCGCGGTCGTGGAAAACCCGGACCTGACGCTGGGCTACCTGACCACCAGCACCGAAGAGATCACCCACCCCGCCGTAGAGGGCGTGGAGGAGCAGTGGCACTGGGAGACCGTGACCGAGTATCCGAACGGTGGAAAGGACGTGCAGAAGGTCGTTGACCGTCCCGGCGTTCAGGCGCAGGAGGAATGGGTGGAACAGGTGCGCATCCAGAAGTACATCCGCTACACCGCCGCAG
>SKEI01001307.1_pt1 | contig 13967 bp, 10 predicted proteins | sample 4826701 | NCBI WGS metagenome assembly SKEI01 (sample SAMN11008813, study PRJNA524170) | human gut metagenome | biome: Human fecal sample; material: Feces; isolation source: fecal sample from pouch patient p2, p6, p7, p14 | host: Homo sapiens | place: Israel: Tel-Aviv | collected 2016-08-31 | reverse complement strand
CCCAACAGCTGGTGCCGGATGTGAATGGACACAATATTCCGGTTTTTGAGATCATGAGGCTTACCCCTGCCATTCGAAATATGATCCGCGACAACAAGATTTATCAGATTGACGGTGTGATTGCGTCTTCCTCCCAGGCAGACATGAAATCCATGGATAACAGCCTGCTGGAGCTTTATCGAAACCGCCAGATTACAAAAGAAACTGCACTTAAATATTCATCTAATCCGGAAATGTTAAAACGGAAGCTCATGTAATGGGCTTCCGTTTTTTTCATATCCGAAGGTTGTCCTGCTGCAAAAAACTTTATAGTTTTTACTATGTGCAGACTATCTTCTATTTTACAATGCTTTACTGTAAATTCTATTTCTTTTCTGTAATTGATTTCCTACTTTCTTGTAACTGCCGCCGATGCTTTATACTTTCCCTTTACAACACCATTTGGCTCTTTTACATAAGCACGCACATAATAACGGTACTTCTTTCCTTTTTTCACCTTCGTGTCTGTCCAGGTGGAAGTTTTCCCCTTCTTAATAGTAGCGGCCAGCTTATATTTTCCGCTTCCGGTCTTCTTGTAAATGTAATAGCCATCACACTTCTTCTGTGCCTTCCACTTTAATTTCAGACCTTTCTTCGTATTGGAAACCGACGAGACCGTCTGCCTGGAGGGTGCTGATTTATACTTTCCACTGGACTTGTAACTGCTTGCCACTGTTTTCTTATCCACAGTACAATAAGCTCTTACTGTATACTCATAAACGGTAGCTGATTTTATCTTTTTATCTTTGTAGGATGTAGTAGCTACTTTCTTTATGTTTGCAAGCTTCGTCCATTTTCCAGAGTATGTTTTCCTGTAAACCACATAGCCAGCTGCACCGGAAATCTTATTCCAGTTTACTGTATTGTAAAGTCCGGAAGAAACCTTCACCGACACTGACGGAGTGGCAAGCACGGTCTTCGCAGCAGCTTCCGCAGTATAATCGGAATATTTCGCAGTACCGTTCACCATACTGTACGCACGGATCTTGTATGTATACGTAATTCCCGGCTGAACTTTCGTATCTGTCCAGGAAGTATCTGACCAGGAGGCTGTCTCTACCTTCTGATACTCTCCGCCGGAGGTTCTTCTATAGATCTGATATCCGGAAACTCCAGCTGCTTTACTCCAGGTCAGACTGATCTGGTTATAGGCGTGGGCCGCAGCCTGAAAGGAAGCAGGTCTGGTTACATTCACTGCACTGCTCAAGGTTCTTGTGTGAGCTTTAATTCTTGCACAGGCACTTGGACTTGTTTTGGAAAAATCACTCCATCCATTTTTCTCATGGTAACAGAAGCTCTGATCCGCCTCCAGACCAGCCTGAAACTCCACCCAGTCATAAGCACTGTTAGTCTCGCACAAGTATTCCACTGTGTCGGAACCGATATTGGTGAGCACTACCGAATAAAGGGTTCCATTCATCAGATTTACCTCTGGCACTTCCACCGTGGAAATACCGGCATGTTCCTGATAAAAAGTAACCGGATTGGCATAGGCCGGAGTTCCGCTTACCGGATTGCTCTTATCCTTCAGATTTGTATAGATCTGAATGCTGTAGCTCCCTCCGTCAGTGTAAGTAGCCAGGACCACTTCTCCAAGGGCTTCTCCGTTCCCATTTCCAGCTTTTGCCTGAAAAACATTGGCAATGGAGGAAATCCCACTGCTGCCAGAAGGATACAGCTTCAGTTTGCTCAGTGCACTGGAACCATCATAGAAATAGTTGTTCCGGTACTTCGGACTGGTGGTGGCTTCTGCTGCTACAATATTATAATTACATTTATTCTCATAGGAAATATAAAAATAACCGGCTTCTCCCCAGTCATCTCCCCAGCTGTTTCTGGCGATCCATGCCCCGTTTGAAGTAACATTGCTGGCAGAATTGAAATTTTCCCTGGAATAATTGTCATCCCATCCAATCAGGGTTATTGCATGATTCACGCCTGCACTTCCCGGGTAGCTGTATGCATACGTATACGGATTATAATAGGTATCATACATTCCAAAGGACATGGAAACAGACCCATACTCTGATATCAGACTTTTAATGTTATTTACAGAATAAGAGGAAAACGCTGCATTTTCCAGATATGCTGTGGTCTGGTATGCCATTTGGGAGGACGGCACCTTGTCAGAGTCCAGAGTATGATCTGCATTTGTCTCATAAGGAACCTGGGATTCCAAAGCCATACCGCTCCACGTACTCAGGAAAATGGCAGCCAGGGTCTGATTTCCTCCATCTCTGTAGGAATGGAGAATCTCGTTTTTGTCATTAGCTGTATTTCCAAGGGGATCGTTCATTCGGTGGGCAAAGAAATATGCCAGATGTTCTTCTGACAGATCAAACAGTCCAGCTCCTGCCTGCAAAAATGAGATTTCCAGGTTGGCAGCCAATGTGTATGCCCAGCACATATTGGAAGGCTTTTGATTCCTTACCGGGATGGAAATACTGCTTCGGGGATCGTATTTCGCAGGATAAGACGCAGCTCTGGCAGCACCTACGCTTCCTGTATCACCATTCCCGTTGCCAGATGGCGGGTCTACATAACTTATAGGCTGCAGCTCACGAATTGGCTCTAGCTGAGCCTCAATCTCCGCATCGGTCAGATTGTCTTCACTTTTCTCTTCTTCGGCAGAATCCGGATTCATGCTGCCAAAGCCAGAATCTTGTTCCTGAAGTTCATCAGTACCACCATCTGAGAAACCGTCTGACAGGTCTTCCGATTGGGAGGGATTTCCATCTGTCATGCCTGTGAAGCTGGCATCGTTTTCCGTACTTCCATTGCCAGCCTGACCGGCATCATCTAAAGTGCTTTCGCTCCCTGACAGATCATCACCTGCTGAAAAATCATCCTGCACATAAGACTCTTCCGCAGCCATCTTATCAGACGACACAGCGGATACAGTGTCTCCTGCATTTTCCATTTCCGCACTTTCTGTCCAGACCATACCCTGCCCGGCAATATCTGCTGCCTGAATGGGCAAGCCTGTAAAAATCAGGGACTGGGCAAGTAACAGACTTACAGCTGCTTTTTTCAATAATTTCTTATATTTCATATTTACTCCTGTCGTTCTGAGCTTCCTGTTCCGAAGTATTTTTCACACAGGCTCCAGAGTGTATTTAAAAAATCACCAGAACAGAATTTTCGTTCAAACAGATATTTTTCACTTATTTATGATTTTTTAGATATTTTTCCAGAAAATGTATTAATTTCTCCATTTCTTCCTGAGTCCCTACAGTGATCCGCAAATGATTGTCAATCCTCGGCTTCGGGAAGTATCTTACATAAATATGCTCCTGACGAAGGGCCTCAAAAATTTCTTTGGCCGGACAGCTTTTGTGAGAAGCAAAGATAAAGTTGGTCTTAGAATCCGGGAATGTGAAACCAAGAGCAGCCAGTTCTTTCTTCGCCCATTCTCTGGTAGCAATGATCTTCTCACAGGTTTCTGTAAAATATGCCTTGTCCTGGATAGCTGCCACACCGGTTACAAGAGTGGTACGATCCATAGTGTAGGAATTGAAGGAATATTTTACATCGTTCAGAAATCTGATCAGCTGTGGATTGCCGCATGCAAAGCCGATACGCATTCCAGCCATGGAACGGGATTTGGAGAAGGTCTGGACTACCAGGAGATTGTCATATTTCTCTATAAGCTCCAGTGCTGATTTCGCTCCAAAATCTACATATGCTTCATCTACGATCACAATGACGTCCCGGTTGTGTAAGAGAATCTCCTCGATGTCACTGAGGGGCAGCTCCACTCCTGTAGGTGCATTGGGGTTCGGAAAAATAATTCCGCCGTTTTCTCCGAAGTAATCTTCTTTGCGGATACAGAAGTTCTCATCAAGAGCTTTACATTCATATGGGATTCTGAAAAGATCCGCCCATACGTCATAGAAAGAATAGGTGATATCTGGAAAAAGGATCGGTTTATCTGAGTTAAAGAAGGTGAGGAAGCTCATGGCAAGTACATCATCTGAGCCAACACCTACAAAAACCTGTTCGTCTTTCAGCCCATAGTTACAGGCAATTGCGTGTACCAGGTCGCCAGCTGTAGGGTCCGGATAAAGGCGGAGGGTATCTGGCTGAATCCCGTGTAATGCTTTCTCCACGCCTGGTGCAGGGGGATATGGGTTCTCGTTTGTGTTCAGCTTGATCATGTCCGGCTGATTGGGCTGCTCGCCGGGTGTATAAGGTACTACTTTACGAATGTTTGCTTCCCATGTATTCATTTCGGTCCATCCTCGCTTCTTCGTATTTTTATTATAATTTCTTTTTGAAAAAATCTGTAGTATGCATGTTTCTGCATAGTTATTAGTATTTTACTTTTTTCCTTGGAGTTTGTCAAATTAGGTATCTTTGTCTTCGGGATTGCAAGCGATGTTTAAATCTGAGCCATCACAAACTAATAATTGATAGCCATTGTATTTTTTCTCAAGAGTAAAAGAAGCATTGAATTCATGAAACAAAAATGCCCAAGTTTCCAAAAGAAGTATTTTTGGAAAACAGCCATGGAACGGTAGCCATTTCACCAATCAAAGACAATAATTGTTTTTTCACCTGTTCTGCAAATATCATAGACGAAAAGTGGGAAAAACCAGCTTTTTTTCAAAAACTGGGAAACGCGGTTTAGCAAAAAACCTCCAATTCTGGAAACATCAGCATTTCCAAAAATGGAGGTTTTCTCATTCATTTTCAGGCTCCCAGTGTCAGGAGCTCTCCAAAACTCTGAATCTTCACATCAGCAGCCGCATATCCAGCTGCAATCCCAATTCCCACAGCCTGCATTCCCGCGCTCTTCGCTGCGTCAATTCCTGCATAAGCATCTTCCACCACATAACAATCCTCAGGCTTTTCTCCAAGGAACTCTGCTGCTCTCAAAAATACTTCCGGATCCGGTTTGGACTTGGTAATATTCGTTCCATCGGAGATCGCATCAAATGCATCCAACAGTTGAACCTTTTCCAGGATAAATTTTGCGTTCTTACTGGAAGAGCCAAGTGCCAGCTTATACCCCCTGTTATGTAATTCCGCAAGAGTTCTTCTTACATCTTCCGTCACATCAGCCGGTGTCATGGATGCCAGAAGCTCTCTGTAAGTATTGTTCTTACTCTCCATCAGTTCTGCTTTTTTCTCCTTGGAAAGAGCCGGCCCTTCATATCTCTCCAGAATAATTTCCAAGCTCTCCGATCTGCTCACACCGCGAAGACGGTTATTTATGGTCTCATCAAAATAAATTCCCATTTCATCCGCCATCTTTTTCCACGCCTGATAGTGAAATTTGTCAGTGAAAACGATAACACCATCTAAATCAAATATAAAAGCTTTCATATATTTCTCCATTCCGTCAACAACTGCAAATAAACCTGCCAGCAATCATCTTAAATATAATTTTTCCCACACAAAGGATCCGCCGGACTTACCCCTGTAAATTCCGAGCGTCCCATAATCTTATCCATTGCTGCCTGAATAAATTCTGGGTTCCCACTGTATGTATTAATGTAAGTTTTCACCATCGGTGCATCAAACAGATGGAATGGATAAGCTGTAGAAATCATCAGCGCCGGAATCTCCGAAGCAAACCAGGGTGCATCATCTCCAAGCCCGAAACACACATTCCAATTCAAGCGAAGAGTGGTATTATTGGAAGCATTTTCCATGTTACAGATATAAACATACAAGTCGTAGTCCTGCTTCATCTCCTCCACACTTCTGTACATTTCGTGCATCAGTTTTCCTTTTTCCGATGTCATACCTGCCGGATTCACGAAATCTTCCACAGAGATAGATACCCGGCGGTCACGGACCGTCACCTGGAAGCCTTCCTGCTCAAACTCCTCTTTCCATGACTGCACAAAAGCATTCTCTGGATCCAGATCTTTCTGGATTACATTCAGATAAACCCGCTTGTATTTCTTAGGGGAAATTGGAAGCAGTTCCTGCTCATCCCTTACCAGAGTTATTGCCTGGTCTGCCACCTTTTTCGCCCAGCTTTTGTGCTTTTCACAACCCACAATTTCCAACGCCTCTTTTCCTGGAACCAGAGTGCCCTCCGCTTTCTTCTTATGAAGCCCCAGTGACGCTTTTGTGGCCAAAATTCTGAGAACTGCCTCATCCAGTCTATCCATGCTCAAATTTCCAGTTTTCGCACCAGCCAGAAGATATCCAAAATCCTCTTCCAGACTTTTGTTGAACAAAATCATGTCACAGCCTGCATTGATTGCCTGAACAATCGCCTCGCTACGCTTCATAGCTGCGGTAAACCCAACCATAGGTGTTGCGTCTGTGCTGATCAGCCCGTTAAATCCCAGCTTTCCTCTGAGAAGCCCAGTAAGAAGCTCCTTGGATAAAGAAGCCGGACGCAGCATCTCTTCCCTGGTTGCCTGGGGATTGAGCGCCTTCACATAAGCAGGCTGGGCAATATGCCCTACCATCACGGTCTTCGCACCTTTCTTTATCAGATTCCCATAAATATATCCATAGGTTTCATCCCATTTTTCTGTAGAAAAAGAATTAACACTTGTAAGAATATGCTGATCTCTTTCATCCACCCCATCTCCTGGAAAATGTTTGATAGCAACAGCCACACCGCATTCATCTGCTCCTTTCATATATTCCAGGGCAAAATCCAGCACCTTCTTTGGATCACTTCCAAAAGTTCTTACATTGGTAATGGGATTGTGAAAATCATAATTAATATCCACAATAGGCGCAAAAGACCAGTTCAGCCCCAAAGCTGCACCCTCTTTGCAGGCGGTATATCCCATTCGGTATCCATTTTCCGGATCATCTGTAGCCGCCACTGCCATAGGTTTTCCGAAGGAAGTTCCCTCATAGGCAAGTCCATCTCCGCCTGCTTCCGTATTAGCCGCAAGTAGCAGCGGAATATTGGAAAACGCCTGCAGCTTTCTATAAATATCCTGGATATTTTCCGCGCTGTCTGCACGATACATCAGACCACCCACCTGAATATCCTGGGTAAAATGCTTCAGCGTTTCTTCCTCTCCGCTGAACCCCATGGGGCAAAATACCTGTCCGCATTTCTGCTCCAGACTCATATTTTTCCAGGTATCCAGAACCCAATTTTCTCCTTCTTCATCCAGAAAAAAAGGATTTCCTTTCATATCGATCTCTGTCATTATTTTTCCCCTTTCAATGAGCCGTCTGCTGTAAAATACTTTCTAAGAAAATACGCCGGGCCACAGCTCCAGGCATGGCAGTAGCTGTTCACGATGGTGCCGCCATATGGTGATTCTGAAGGGTTTTCCGGATTATATAATTCCCAGAATGTATCCGCTCCCAGATCGGTCATGCCGCCCCAGTATGCTTCCATTTTCTGCAGAGCCATGTTTTTCTCCCCCACAAGAAGCAGCGCCGCAATATAATTGTGATACATGTATGGCGTCACCATTTTTTCAGCTTCCGAAATGGTCTCCACCCTGCGCAGAAGATTTACTGCTGCCTGGTCTTCAATCGCCTCTCCCAAAATCATCCACACCTGGGAAGCAACTGAAACCTGTCTTTCTTTTCCACTGATGTAGCACTGTTTTTCTCCATCCCAGAGATATAAATTCGCCGCATTTCTGCACTCACAGTAAAGCTCCGCCAGTTTTTCCTCCGTCATAACATCTCCTAGCACCTGGGCACTCCGGATAGCTGCACTAAGCGCATAAAGAAAAATCCCCTGGGCAGACGCCTGTTTATTCAGATTCAGATTCCAATCCACAAAACACCAGCCCAGCACATCTGAATCTCTTACCAGCATTTCCTCATCCAGCTGCTCTTCTGCCAGTTCGATCTGTCTTAATGCTACAGGCCATAACTCCTGCAAAGTTTCCATATCCTTTGTAGCTTCGTAATAGTCCCAAAGTGTGTTTATAAAAAACAGGGAATAATCAAACATCTGGGTATCATCCACTTCCGGTTCCGGAGAAAGAAACAGGCACGCCCCCATCCTTCCTTTTTCCATAGGAAGTGCTGCAAACAGATACAGGCAGGCTTTCACCATATCATTATTGTTATAAGTTTCATAATTGGTCAGTGCCTGGATACGAAGATCTCCCATCCACAGTCTGCGGTCTCTCTTCGGACCGTCCTCAAACACCTGCTGCATACAATTGTGAAGGGTTCTGCATGCGATCTGATCCATTTTTGCCAGCTTATGATTCTGCGCCTTAAATGCGGAAAGCTCCTGGTCTTTCGCAGAAGAAACAGCGGTACAAAAAGCATCTTCCACAACAAGATCAAACTTGGAACTAATATCCAGAACTTCGATCATCACATACCTGAACGCATATCTCCTTGGCAGGTGCAGCTGGGAAGGAACCACATCCACATGGAGCTGTTCCTCTTCGATCCACGAAGAACAGATCCAGCCCTGATAGCTTTTTCCATCTTCAAAAAGCTCCGTCGCATTTTCTGCAAAGTGAAGCTTCAGCCACACAGGCGCGTCTGGATGACTCCCCCTGTAATTCAGATTTAAAGTCAGATACCCAACCTGATGATTTCCAAAATCCAGGCATACCCGGCTTCCCTTTTTCAAAACTCTCTTTCTGTAATCAACTGCCTGCTCAATGACAATACTGTTATCATTTTTATAAAGTTCTACTGTCTGCACTGCATCTACTTTTGTCTCAACCAGATCCGGAAGCAGATTTAATGCTTTATTCAACAATTTCTGATTTTTCATTTCAGCCATAAAAACCTCTTGTCACATAGAATTTTGTCAAAATTGTTATAAAAATGCGACCCTACGGAGTTTTCCGGCAGGGCCGCTGCAATCTTAGAGCGTGTTTGAAAAAGGCTTTCTGCAAGATGTGCGTCACAATTTGTGGGAGATTTTGCCCGGATGAGGGCGTCGTAGCGGGCTACGACAACCGAATTCGGGTGAAATATACCGCAAAGTGGGGCGTGCAGATTGCAGGAATGATTTTTCAAACAGGCTCAAGTTATTGTCTGATTTTTCCCGTGAAAATTCTTACCAGTAATTTTTCATTATTCAGATAAATCAGGAATGCCATCAGCAATACTGCATTGATAATAGACTGCATGGAAGCGGTCACCACATTTGAGAGAACTGCAAATGTGGAATTCAGCAAAGACATGCAAACCGCAGCCAGCAAAAATCCAAGTTTCTCATTGCTATACCTGCTTATGTAAGAACCAATAAACATTGGCAAAAATGCTGTAAACATAATGGAAATAGAGCCAAAGTTCAGCTGGCCTCCATTGATAGTCGTACTTCTTGCCGCATTCAAAAATCCAACAATTCCCATCAGCGCACCGCAGATCCCATAACAGCCAATGGCATTTGGAATCTCTTTGATTCCTGTATTTACTGCTACCTTCTGCCCATTTTTCAATGCATTATAGTCATAACCAAACCTTGTATAATCAAACAGAAGAATGGAAAGGACCAGTACCACAGCAATAATAATCGCCGCATAAATCCAGGTTCCTACAAAGCCTGACATGGAAGAATTCTGCACCTCTGTCATTACATATTTTCCGCTTGTAATGGTGTACAAAACACCTTCATAGATCAGGGTTACACCCAAAGATGTTATGATGGGCGGAATCCTGAGAGTCACATAAATAAGACCAGATACCATTCCCAGCACAGCGCCGGCCGCAATAGTGATTACCAGCATAAGTGCTGCACTTCCTGAGCCGCCGCCTAATACTGCATAGCTTATCTTCGCTCCCACTACAACAGACAGAGAAGCCATGGCTCCAAGTGAAAAATCAAATCTTCCGCTGTTCAGGTTAATGGACAGGGCAATTGTTGTAATCATAACAATTGCAGTATAGACCACAAAATTATCAAAGCCCTTCTGATTTGTTATGATGTTTTCTCCATGTGACAGACAGATCACTTCCAAAATAAGTAAGGTCAGTACAGGGATTGTAAATGTTCCCGCTATTTTCTTAGGGGTGCTCATAAATTCCAGCCTCCATCCAGCCTGTCCGATTTCCTGGATATGGGCATCCAGGGGTATCGGGCAGAGCTTTCATAAATTAATTTCCAGTTTTTTTAATTCGTAACTGTTTAATTGTTTCACAGTTACCTGCAAAACAATTACTTAGATTCTACTAATGTTTTTACATCCTCAAATGTAACGTTATCGCCAATAATACTGTCCAGAGTTTCTTTGTCATAGATTGGTGCATCACCACTGTCAGAAACAGAGTATTTATCAAATGTGTCGCTGTCAGTTGCTACCAGATATCCCTGGCTGATAGATGGAGCGTTTCCGTCCTCGTCTCTGATCACATTTCCATTGATTGCATTCATTACCAGTGCAAAAACCGGTCCGATAGAAGAAGAATATTTTCCAGCAAGATAAGTAAGGGTACCATTTTTCATAGAATTTCCGTTTGTCTCAGTAAAGGAATCAATATCTGAGAAGGAGATTCCTGCCTCACTTAAGGACTGTGCAAAGAATGTGGTTGCCATACCTACGGAAATAAATGCATCCGGTGTTTTCTGGATTGCTGCGTTTAACTCATCCGTTGTGGTGTCACCATATCCCTGAAGATAGGAAACAACCTCTACATCGCCTTCTACTTTAGATAAATCAACTGTCTGATCCTGGAAAATCTGTCCAGCGATAGCGTTCATATCGCTTTCTCCGCCATAGGTGCAGCCCAGTCCGTTAAGGACACCAGCAACACGGTAAACATGCATTGGGTTCGGAATAAAAGCTCCATAGATTGCTACTTTGGAAACACCCTGCTCTTTGTAGTAAGCTCCCATATCTTTTCCAGCTTCAAACTCTGTATCATTTCCAGGTCCTACCTGACCAGCAAAATATTCATAAGTTTTGTAAGTTTCATACTGTGTGTCATCCAGCACACCGGAAGCTACCGCATAGTAAACTCCGTATTTTTCACAAGTCTCAATCTGCTGTACACGATCGTTGCTGGAAAAAGAGATGATTGCCTGACACCCCTGGGAAGCAAACTTCTCAATTGCTGTTTTCTCATCTTCTGCACTTTGCAGCGCATCTGTGTAGTTAAATTCTACGTCATAGTTACCAGCGATATAATTCTCATAATAAGAACGGAAGCCCTGTGCTTCCTCGCCACTTACGTCTGCAACCAGCACACCAATCTTTGCCTTGTCAGCAGCCTTTACTTCACTTGTTCCTGCTCCTGCAAGAACTGCTACAGCCATAGTTCCTGTTAATGCCATGCTTACCATTTTTTTCATTGTTCGTTTCATTAGAATTTCCTCCTTTTTATTTGCAGCGTTATACGCTAATTCACCATTAAAAATCCCATATATCGGACAGTTATTTCTTATTCTCCATTATCTTGGAAGTATATTTGTCTTATAATTCATGCTTGTTACATATACAACGATCAGGAAAAATACTGCACTGATCACCTGGGTGATTCCATAAGCCGCACTTCCGTCAATCACCAGCTCCAGAATGTCATTGAGCAGGATAAAGGAAAAACCGCCAACCAGTGCCGCATAAATTCTGGAACGTGCTCCGCCTGAAATAGGCATTCCGCCAAATACAATTGCAATAAAAATATTCATACCAATGCTGGAGGCCGTAGTGGTTGTTACAGATGGTGTATAAACCAGAGTAAGAAACGCTCCAAGCCCTACGCCCAGGCCTGCCATTACGAAAGCAATAATGGTATATTTGTTGGATTCAATTCCGGTAAGAGCTGCGCACACCGGATTTCCTCCGATAAATTTCTGCCTTCTTCCCACTTTTGTAAGATTGAAAACAAAATAACTGATAATAAAGAAGACTGCCAATACTACGATTTTAAAAACTATATTGTCAAACGGCTTTACCACTACTCCCGGAATACTGATCCCGCCAAGTGCACCACCCTTTGTGGTAATGATCTGTGAGGCAATCGCAGAAAGCACAGACATCATGGCAACTGTAGTAACAAATGCTGGAATATGAAATACCGAAGCCAGCAGGGAATTTACAAGGGAACATGCAACTCCGCTTACAAAGATTGCCAGGATCATTAACACCACATTCTGTGTAGTATTGTAAGTAACCACACCCATGGTTGCAGAAAACAAGGTTGCAGCGCCAAGACTGATATCAAAAGTTCCCAATGTGTAAATGAAAATTGCTCCTGTAGCAACCACCGCCAACACAACACCTTCGTTAAAAACAATCTGCAGATACATATCCAGCCGATAGCCTTTTGCACTGACTACTGCCAGGAAGATTCCGAATAAAAGCACCAGAGCCGCAAATGGAAGAACCTTTATCGCAGTTTGGGCTGCTTTATATTTATTCATATTATTTTTCATAATCTGATGTTCCCCCTTAAATCATATATCCAATTACATCTGCGTCTGTCAGGCTTTCACTTCGCATAAATTCACCGGTAATGCTTCCGTCTTTCATAATCAGAAGCCTGTCGCTCATTCCCAGCAGTTCCGGAAGCTCCTCGCTGATCAGCAGGATTGCTTTTCCCTCTTTTTTCAGCTCCATCATCAGCTGATACATGGACTGTTTGACGCCAATGTCAACACCTCTGGTGGGGCAATCCAGGATCAGGATCTCACTTCCACAGCCGATCCATTTTCCAAATACAACCTTCTGCTTATTTCCGCCGGACAGCTGGCTTGTCAGCTGGTCGCCATCAGAACATTTAATAGAAAGATCTTTTATCTGTTTTGCCACATATTCTTTTTCCTTTTTATTTGTTATAAGGAATCCGTTTACGGCATATTTTTCCATTCCGCCAACTGCAATGTTGTCCTGGATACTTGCGGACAGGCAAAGGGATTCCACATCCCTGTCCTTTGACACATAACCAATCTTGTTTGCAACTGCGATGTGGGGACTGTTGATCTTCGTTCCATCGTAAGTGGTTACTTCTCCCTCTTCCAGGGCAAGTGCGCCGAACATGGCTTTTCCCAAAGTGTGCATTCCGCAGGCGGCAAGTCCGCCAATGCCTAAGATTTCGCCTTTTTTCAAAGTAATGCTTACAGATTTTAACTCCTCTTTGTACTTCAGATTAGTGGCTGTTATGGCAGCTTCTTTCTGGCTGCTTGGGGTAAAATCACTTCTGTAATAATCTCCCTGAAGCTCGCGGCCGATCATACTTGTACGGATTTCATCCGCATTGAATTCTTCTTTTTTAAACGTACGGATCAGGTTTCCATCACGGAGAACAGTGAGTGTATCACAAACTTCCATAATCTCTTCCAGGTCATGGGAAATAAAGATTATTGCTTTTCCACTGTCCCGCAGCTTTCGGATCAAGGAATACATGATCTCACGTCCATCCTGTGAAAGTGCTGTGCTTGTCTCATCAATTACCAGAATGTCTGGATTTTTCAGCATAACCTTAGCGATTTCTACCAGCTTTCTGGTCTGAAAATCCAGTGAATCAATAGGCATATCGCCGGTTACATGTTCTACTCCAATGGCTCTCATTGCCTCTGTCGCTTTCTGGTTCATTGCCTTTTTATTGATCATCCCCAGCTTGTTCCGAAACTGGGAAAGCTCTGCCAGAAAAATATTTTCTGCAACGGTTACCCCCGAAATGGTTCCGCTCTCCTGCACAACCATTCCGATTCCATTTTGTAGCGCATCTATCATACTCGCTGGTTCCCAGCTCTGCTTTTTGAAAGTCATTCTTCCACTGGTGGCTTTCTGCATGCCAGCTGCAATAGAAGATATGGTAGACTTTCCAGAACCATTTTCACCGATCAAACCTCTTATTTCCCCTGGATATACCTCCAGATCTACATTTTTCAGTGCTATTACGCTTCCAAAATTCTTGGAAATATTTTTCATTTCAAGAATCGGTTCACTCATGTTTACCCTCCGTTCACTTGAAAACTGTTTATGAGATTATTATATTCTTCCCCCTAAAATTTCAAATTCACAATTTAGCTCAGTTTTATTGATGTATTTGATCTAAGATGTTAAAAT
>SKEI01001306.1_pt1 | contig 13981 bp, 9 predicted proteins | sample 4826701 | NCBI WGS metagenome assembly SKEI01 (sample SAMN11008813, study PRJNA524170) | human gut metagenome | biome: Human fecal sample; material: Feces; isolation source: fecal sample from pouch patient p2, p6, p7, p14 | host: Homo sapiens | place: Israel: Tel-Aviv | collected 2016-08-31 | reverse complement strand
TCCCTATCCCGTATGCCGTCCAACGAGCAGTCGCTGCGCCATCTGGTCGAAGCCATCGAAGTGGGGCAGTCCATGCAAGTGGGTATGAACTACGCGATTGTGCGATTCAGCGACCACGGTCCCGGCGTGCCGCCGGAAGCGCGGTCGAAGATCTTCGAACGTTTCTACACCGCCGACCCGTCGCGTGCGCGTCAGAAGGGCGGTACGGGACTCGGCATGGCAATCGCGCAATCCGTGGTCAAGGCGCATCATGGATTCATCTGCGCATCCGGCAGCGAAGGAACGGGACTGACCCTGACGGTGGTGCTGCCGATCGCCCCGGTCGAACCCAAGCCGCAGCCGATTACGGCGAGCGAGAATCGAAAAAACGAAAAAAAGAATCGCAAATCAAAGAAATAACGCTCTTTTCCGTCGGGAAAGCAGACGCTATCGGCGCGGAAGGATGGGTGCGGCCCACCTCTTGCGCTAAACTGTATCTTTGGTTTGAAAATGGGCGAATGGTTTTACCTATTCGCGTGAAGGTATCTGATCAGCAAAATGTGAGGTGACAATGCCGAGCGGACGTGTTCGTTGGTTTGATGCGAACAAAGGCTATGGTTTCATTCAGACGGGTGAGGGCACGGATGATGTGTTCCTGCCCGCTGCCGCCCTTCCCGAGGGCGTGAAGACGCTGCGTAAGGGCGCCAAGGTCGAGTATTCCGTCATTGATGGTCGTCGTGGGCCGCAGGCGATGGGAGTGACGCTGGTTGCCTCGGCCCCGTCGCTGGTTAAAGCCACCCGTCCGAAGCCGGACGATATGGCCGCCATCGTGGAGGATCTGATCAAGCTGCTTGACTCCGCGGGCAATCAGCTTCGTCGACATCGCTATCCTTCACCGGCTGAAAGCAAGAAGCTCGCCACGCTTCTGCGCGCGGTCGCCGACAATTTCGACGTACAGGAATAGAGTTTCATGTCCGATACCACAATGGATCCCAAGGCAATCGCCCAAGCGGTCGCTGTCACAGTGTCCGACGAGGACGGTCAGGTCGGCGACTTCGTGGAAGCCATCGACCTGGGAGACAACGTCACCGATTTCCGCTTCGAATCCCGAGTACGCGGCTACGAAGGCTGGCAATGGTCGGTCACGTTATACCATGATGTCGAACTGGACCATTGGACGGTCAACGAATCATCCCTGGTTCCGACCGACAAGGCCCTGCGTCCGCCAAAATGGATTCCTTGGAAGGACCGTCTCGAGCCGGGCGATTTGGCGGTGACCGATTCAATCGGCACCGATCCCGATGACCCCCGCATGGAAGAGGGCTTCCGCAAGACGCAGGATGCCGAAACATCGGACGATACGGAAGACAAACCGTCAGTCGCGGATGAAACCGTACAGGAACCGGCGATGGATGGAAACGCTTCGGATGAGTCTGAGAAGACGGACGTTTCGGAGGATTCCGAACAGCCTGTGACGTCCGAAGAGGATGTCGAAGAGGCGGTCGAGGAATTCGACCTGTCCCGCAGGCACGTGTTGACTCCGCTTGGCCGGTCGCTGACCGCAAAACGTTGGTACGAAGGCCCACATGGGCCAAAATCGCTATCCCCCAAGACGGCCGACGGCAATCCTTGCTCCACATGCGGATTCTTCATTCCGCTGAAGGGTGAGTTGAACCTGCTGTTCGGCGTGTGCGCCAACAAGTGGAGCCCGGATGACGGCAGGGTCGTGTCCATCGATCATGGCTGCGGAGAGCATTCCGAAATCGATCCGCCGGAGCCGTCGCATCTGTGGGTGCAGTCGAAGCCGGCGTTCGACGACATGCATATCGATATCATCGCCCAGGCGCCGCGTGACGAGCGGGGCTCCGTGGAGCTGATCGAACAGCTTTCGTCCGATGACGACCATAATCCGAATGAGGATGAGGAAGGTTCAGACGCGGACATCGAAGCCAACACCATCGACGACGACGCCAGCCAAGAGGATGTGCTTGAGCATGTGGCCTCCGACGATGCGCCTGAAGTAGAGACCACCGTCACCGTGGTCGACGAGAATAAGCCGGAAACGTCGGACGATACCGAATCGGCTGATACGGCTGAGCCGACTGAATCGGACGAGCCAGTCGAACAGATGGATGAGACGGTAGTTGAGCCGACTGCTGAAACCACCGAGCAAACGGAAAACAAATCGATGGAAGACGAATCGGTGGAAACCGAGTCAACAGAAGCCGAATCGGCGGAAACCGAACCGGCGGCGGCTGAAACAACGGAAAGCGAAATGACGGAAAGCGAAATGACGGAAGCTGATTCGTCGGCCCAAGCCGAATCCGACGAATAATCGTCATCGTATATGAGAGGGCCACGTACCTGAATGTGTACGTGGCCCTCTCATATCTTGTTTTCTTTTTTATGCGGTCAGTGCACGACGGTGACGGTGCAGTCTGCGAAGTTGATGATTTGCTTGGAAACCGATCCAAGGAAATGCGCGTCCAGACCGGACAAGCCGCGCGAACCGACCACTAGATGACGTGCGTAGCGGGAAGCCGCGATAAGCCCCTTCGAGGCGGGAATATGGAAAGCGTGCGATTCGATTTGGAAATCGTCGGGAATGTTCGCTGATGAAACCTGAACCGAATCGAGCAATTCATCAAGCATGCGTTCCGCCTGCGCCTGGCCGACGGAGATGGGAGCGACGGCGTTCTCATACCCTTTGACCACGCCCAAATCTTTCAGCTGCCAGCAGAACATGACCTGCAGGGGAGCGTGATGCAGGGCCGCGAAATCGATGGCGAAACGCAAAGCGTGTTTGGAGGTCTCCGAACCATCAACGCCTACAACCACCGGACGCTGGTTCCGAGGCAGGGGAGAACCCGGCATCGTGTAGGAGACCGTTTCCTCGGTCGGCGTAAGCGCATTGGCGATGGCGTCCTGCACGGATGCCTCTTCATCATCGAGGATACGCACCACGGTGACGGGCACCTTCGCCTCCTCTGCAAGAGAAGCGGAAAGCGATCCCAGAAACCATCGTGCCACGCGTCCAAGCGAACGACGTCCGACGACGATCTGTTGGGCGTCCTTGCCGATTTCCAGAAGCGCTGCCGTTCCGGTGGCTTTGACGGAGGTGAGTTTGACGCGGTTCTCGTCAATCGTCATGCCTTGCGAGGCCTGGGCCACCCATTCGCGCAGCCGACGGGCGATATCATGACGCATCTGCGCCCATTGCTCCTCATCTTCCGGCTGGGATCCCATATCCCATGAATGGGTCCATGCGTAGACCGCATTCACCTGCTGTCCGGTCAGCGATGCTTCGCCAAGAGCCCAACGCAGGGCTGCGAAGGATTCATCGGACCCGTCGACGCCGACGACGATGTCGCCTCGGCGGGAATCCATCACATCATTCGATTGCAGGATGGTGTCGCTCATTTGGTGACCTCCTTGGTCGTTGCCATAAGTCAAGCATATCCGTTTCTTTGCGTCCATAGCGCAATTTACGCGCCGGCGGAATAAACGTCACCGCGAATCGGTAGAGTGTTGAAGGACTAACAAGAGTGGAAGGACAAGCATGTTCGAACGGTTTACCGACCGTGCGCGACGCGTGATTGTGTTGGCGCAGGAAGAAGCTCGGACCCTCCAGCACAACTACATCGGCACCGAGCATCTGCTGCTGGGCCTGATTCGTGAGGGTGAAGGCGTTGCCGCCAAGGCATTGGCCTCGAAGGGCGTGACCTTGGACGACACCCGCAAGCAGGTCGAAGAGATGATCGGCAAGGGAAATGCGTCGCCGAACGGCCACATTCCCTTCACCCCGCATGCCAGGCAGGTGTTGGAGCTGTCGCTACGTGAGGCGTTGCAGCTGGGGCACAGCTATATCGGCACCGAGCATATCCTGCTCGGTCTGATTCATGAGGGCGAAGGCGTCGGCACACAGGTGCTGATCAAGATGGATGTCAACCTTGGCGAGCTGCGTAGCGCCACCATCGATCTGATCCGAGGCAATTCCAGCGACGGCAAGAACGATGGCAAGGGCGAACTCGCCAATGCCGGTGGCGTGCAGGACCGTCGCAATCAGACCGGTTCCGCGATTCTCGACCAGTTCGGCCGCAACCTTACGGCTGAGGCTGCCGCTGGGAAGCTCGATCCGGTGATCGGACGATCCAACGAGATCGAGCGTGTGATGGTGGTGTTGAGCCGCCGCACCAAGAACAACCCGGTGCTGATCGGCGAGCCTGGCGTAGGCAAGACCGCGGTGGTCGAAGGACTCGCGCAGAAGATCAACGCCGGTGATGTGCCGGAAACGCTGAAAGGCAAGCAGGTCTACTCCTTGGACCTCGGTTCCATGGTTGCTGGTTCCCGCTACCGTGGCGATTTCGAGGAACGCTTGAAGAAGGTTTTGAAGGAGATCAAGACCCGCGGCGACATCGTGCTGTTCATCGATGAGATTCACACCATCGTGGGCGCAGGCTCCGCGGATGGCGCCTTGGGCGCTTCCGATATGTTGAAGCCGATGCTGGCCCGTGGCGAACTGCAGACCATCGGCGCGACCACCACCGACGAGTACCGCAAGTACATCGAGAAGGATGCCGCGCTGGAACGTCGTTTCCAGCCGATCCAGGTGCACGAGCCGACCATCGCCGAGACCATTGAGATTCTGAAGGGCTTGCGTGAGCGTTACGAGAACCACCATCATGTGACGATCACCGATGGCGCGCTGCAGGCCGCGGCGGAACTTTCCAGCCGCTACATTCAGGACCGCCACCTGCCCGACAAGGCCATCGATCTGATCGATGAGGCCGGCGCCCGACTGCGTATCCGCAGGCTCACCGCTCCGCCGGAGCTCAAGGAATTGGACGCCAAGGCTGCCAAGCTGGCCGAGGAGAAGGACCAGGCCATCAAGGACCAGGACTTTGAGAAGGCCGCCGAGCTGCGTGACAAGCAGGAGAAGATCGAGTCCGAGCGCAAGGAGAAGGAATCCGCTTGGCGTGAGGGCGAGTCCGATGTGAAGATGGTGGTGGATGAGGACGTCATCGCTGAGGTGATTTCCCAGACCACCGGCATTCCGGTGTTCAAGCTCACCCAGGCCGAGTCCAAGAAGCTCATGGGCATGGAGAGTGAACTGCACAAGCGCATCATCGGTCAGGATGAGGCTGTGTCCGCATTGAGCCGTTCCATCCGTCGCGCACGCGTCGGATTGAAGGATCCGAAGCGTCCGGCTGGTTCGTTCATCTTCGCTGGCCCGACCGGCGTTGGTAAGACCGAGCTGGCCAAGGCCCTCGCCGAATTCCTGTTCGACGATGAGGATGCGCTGATCCGCGTGGACATGTCGGAATTCTCCGAAAAGTACGCCGCGTCGCGCCTGTTCGGTGCGCCTCCGGGATACGTCGGCTACGAAGAAGGCGGCGAACTTACCGAAAAGGTGCGTCGCAAGCCGTTCTCCGTGGTGTTGTTCGACGAAATCGAAAAAGCCCACCCGGACATCTTCAACACGCTGTTGCAGGTGCTGGACGATGGCCATCTGACCGATGGCCAGGGACGCAAGGTGGACTTCAAGAACACCATCATCATCCTGACCACCAACCTCGGCACTCGTGACATCGCCAAGGCCGCCAACACCGGTTTCAACCTGGGCACGAACACCGAATCGAGCTACCAGCGCATGAAGGAACAGGTCTCCGCCGAACTCAAGCAGCAGTTCCGTCCGGAGTTCCTGAACCGTCTGGATGACATCATCGTGTTCAAGCAGCTCACCGAACCGCAGGTGCGCCAGATCGTCGACTTGGATGTCAAGCGGCTCAACGACCGTCTGTTCGACCGTCACATGTCGCTCGAACTGACCGACGCGGCCAAGGATCTGCTCGCACAGAAGGGCTTCGACCCGCTGCTGGGCGCCCGTCCGCTGCGTCGCGTGATCCAGCGCGACATCGAGGACGCCATTTCGGAGAAGATTCTGATGGGCGACCTCGAAGATGGCCAGCGCGTGAAGGTGGACGCCGAAGGCGAAGGCATTCTGGGTGAGTTCACGTTCACCGGCGAGGCCTTCGAAGAGCCGAACCAGAAGGATAATCCGGCGGAGGCGACCGAAACGGCCGCTGAAACCGATGCCGCCACTGAACCGACGGCATCGACGGAACCGGCTGATTCCGCGCAGTCGCAGAACTGATTTCCAACGTTGCCGGGGTAAGAACCCCGGCAACGCGTATGCAAAAAGACCGGTGGGTTTCATGATGGAATGTCATGAAACCCACCGGTCTTTTTTACATATGCCTATTCGTCCAGCTATCCGGTCAGCTGGACGGTTGTGGTTCCGCCACTTCCAAGCGGAACCACAACCGTATCGCTCTATGGGAGCGTCATTACTTGATGGCGTTCAGCCACTGCTCCTTGGTGGCCTTCTCCGCCTCAAGCTTGGCCTTCTTCTTCGGATCGGACTCAGCGGCGATCTGGGCGTCAAGTTCGGCGAGCTGTGCGTTGAGCTGCTCCTCGAAGGAGGACTTACGGGCGTCGGCTGCCGGATCGGACTGCTTCCAGGCGGCATCCTCAACAGCCTTGATCTGCTTGTCGACAGCATCAAGACGGCTTTCGATGCGGTGCATGTCATCGCGCGGAACGTAGCCGATCTGGTCCCATTCCTCCTGAATGGCGGCCAATGCCTGGCGAGCCTGCTTGGCGGCCTTCTCATCCTTGACCGGCACCAAAGCCTCAGCCTTGGTCAGCAGTTCTTCCTTCTTGGCGAGATTTTCCTTTTCGGACGAGCTAATCTGCTCGCGATCGGCCTGACGGGCGTTGAAGAACGTGTCCGCCGCAGCACGGAAACGTGCCCACAGCGCGGCATCATCACGACGGCCCGCACGACCGGCCTTCTTCCAACGATCCATCAGCTCGTTGAACTTGCGGGAGGTTTCCACCCAAGCGGTGGAATCCTTGATCTCCTCGGCTTCGGCGATGATGGCCTCCTTCGCGGCCTTGGCGTTGCTGCGCTCCTCATCGCGGCCCTGGGCCCACTTGCGGCGGGCGCTGTTGAACGTAGTGCGGGCGGAGGAGAAACGGGACCACAGGGCGTCGGCGTCGGCCTTGTCGAGACGGACGCTATTGTGCTGGTGATCCTGCCACTGCTGGAACAGCGAACGGAACTTGTCCGCGGTGGAACGCCAGTTGGTGTTGTCGCCCAGGGAATTGGCCAGAGCCTCGGCCTTCTCCACAATCGCGGTACGTTCGGCCAGCGCCTTGGCGACGGCGGCCTTGTGGGCCTCGCTCAGCTCGGCCTTCTTGGCCGCTCCGGCCTCCTTCAGTGCTTCGAACTGGGACTTGAGCGCCTCAATATCTCCGACGACGGCCGGCTGCTCGATTTCGGCGGAAAGCGTCTTGATGGACTCGTCGATCTCACGGTTCTTCACATTGCTGGACTTGAGCCTGTTGGCGAACAGGTCGAGCTTTGCCTTCAGATCGAGATAGCGACGGGCATACAGTGCCAGGGCCTCTTCCTTGGAAGCGTCCGGAAACTGTCCGACCTCGCGTTCTCCCTCGCCTTCCTTCACGAACACGGTGCCGTCATCGGCGACACGGCCGAACGCTTCGGTGGCCTTGATATCGGCTTCGGAGAATCCGGTGGAGGTTGCAGGACGCTGCGGAGCCTTCTTGGCGAAGGCCGCGGGGCTCGGCGCATGCGGCTTCATGGCCGCTGGGCTCGGGACGGCCGGTTTGCTGGTCTGGGTTGCGGGCGTCGCTGCCTGCTCGTTGGTTTCAGTGGTGTTCTCGGACGCGGTGATATTCTCGTCGGCCATGGCCAGCTCCTTACGTAAGCTTCATGTAGTGCAGGGGTGACGGTCCGTGACGTGCGCTTCCAAACCTTGAAAAACGCGCGGCATTTTCCGTAACCTCATTTATTATAGAGAACCGTGGCTAAAGGTGCATCTATTTCAGGATTTCCAGAGTGGCTCCCCTCTGAACGTGTTGTGGAGCAGCGTGTCATCGACACGCTCCGTAATGTATTCGAGCTCAATGGCTTCATAGGCATTGAAACCCGTGCTGTTGAGCAGGGTTCCAGCCTGCTCAAGAAAGGCGAGACCAGCAAGGAGATTTACCTGCTGAGCCGTCTTCAGGAGGTCGGACACGAGTCCGACACTCCGATTGAGGATCGTCTTGGTCTGCACTTCGATCTGACCGTTCCGCTGAGCCGTTATGTCGTCGAACATTCCGGCGATCTGGCGTTCCCGTTCAAACGTTGGCAGATTCAGAAGGTCTGGCGTGGCGAACGCCCGCAGGAAGGACGTTTCCGCGAGTTCGTGCAGGCCGACATCGACGTGATCGGCAATGGCGATCTGCCCGACCATTACGAGGTCGAATTGCCGTTGGTCATGGTGTCCGCATTGGAACGTCTGCGTGAGTTCGGTCTGCCGAAGGCCACCGTGCATGCGAACAACCGCAAACTCTCCGAAGGCTTCTACCGTGGTTTGGGCCTTACGGATATCGAAGGCGTGCTGCGTGAGATCGACAAGCTCGACAAGATCGGCGCCGATGAGGTGGCCAAGCTGCTCGTCGAAGGCTGCGGCGCCGACGAAGCCCAGGCCCGTGCCTGCCTCGAACTGGCCGAGCTGACCGCCGCCGACGGCAGGGAACTGTCCGACAAGTTCGACGCATTGTGCGCCAAGCATGACATCGCGTCTGATTCCGACGCCTACGTGTTGGCACGCCAGGGACTCGACACGCTGGCGATGATCGTCGACGAGGCCGCGCGCATCCGTCCGGGCTCCGTGATCGCCGATCTGAAAATCGCCCGTGGTCTTGATTACTACACCGGTTCCGTGTATGAGACGTTCCTCGACGGCGCCGCCGCTTTGGGCTCCATCTGCTCCGGCGGCCGTTACGACAACCTCGCATCGCAGGGCAACAAGAAGTACCCGGGCGTGGGCCTGTCCATCGGCCTGTCCCGCCTGGTCTCCTACATGCTGCACACCGCGGGCGCGCACGCCAACCGTGTGTCTCCGGCATCCGTGCTCGTGGCGGTATGGAATGAAGCCGACCGCTCCGCGTCCAACCTGATCGCCAACCAGCTGCGCTCCCGCGGCATCGCGGCGGACGTGGCGCCGACCGCGGCCAAGCTCGGCAAGCAGATCAAATATGCAGACAAGCTCGGCATCCCGTACGTCTGGTTCCCGGCTGACGCTTCCGAAGAGGGCGCCCAGGACGAAGTCAAGAACATCATCACAGGAGACCAGCGGCCGGCTGACGCACAGTCGTGGGAGCCGGATACTGTGTATGCCCAGCAAACCGTTACCGTTGAAGCCTGAAATCGCAAGACTTCGCAACATACAAGAGGATAAGGAATAGGGGAAGCATGAGCCAGACGGCTTACAGAACACATCATGCAACCGAAGTGACCGAACAGCTCGTCGGTCAGAAGGTGACGCTCGCCGGTTGGGTCGATCGTCGCCGCGACCACGGTGGCGTGGCCTTCATCGATCTTCGTGACAACACCGGTCTGGTGCAGGTCGTCATCTATGACGAGGAGATGGCCCGTCCGCTGCGCTCCGAATTCGTGATCCAGGTCGTCGGCGAGGTTCGTCTGCGTCCGGACGGCAACGAGAACGAGCATCTGGCCACCGGCAAGATCGAAGTCGTGGCCGAAAGCATCGAAGTGCTGGCCAAGTCCGATGCTCTGCCGTTCCAGGTCTCCACCGCTCTTGAGAACGAGTCCGAGAACAAGCTGCCGGGCGAGGACGTGCGTTTGAAGTACCGTTACCTCGACCTGCGTCGTCCGTCCATGCAGCGCAATCTGAAGCTGCGAGCCCAGATGTCGAAGGCCGCCCGCCATGCGCTGGAGGAAATGGGCTTCGAGGAGATCGAAACCCCGACCATGATCAAGTCCACGCCGGAAGGCGCCCGTGACTTCGTCGTGCCGGCCCGTCTGGTGCCGGGTTCCTGGTACGCTCTGCCGCAGTCCCCGCAGCTGCTCAAGCAGCTGCTCATGGTCTCCGGCGTCGAGCGTTACTACCAGCTGGCCCGCTGCTATCGTGACGAGGACTTCCGCGCCGACCGCCAGCCGGAATTCACCCAGCTCGACATGGAGATGGCCTTCGTGGACCAGGAGGACGTGATGGCCATGGCCGAAAAGGTCATCGCCGCCATCTGGAAGTCCGCCGGCTACGACATCAAGCTGCCGATCCAGCGCATCACCTGGCAGGACGCCATGGACAAGTACGGTTCCGACCAGCCGGATCTGCGTTTCGGCAATCCGCTGATCGAACTGACCGATTACTTCAAGAACACGCCGTTCCGCGTGTTCCAGGCCCCATACGTCGGCGCGGTGCTCTTCAAGGGTGGCGCGGCCACGCCTCGCCGTCAGTTCGACGCATGGCAGGATTGGGCCAAGCAGCGTGGCGCCAAGGGCCTCGCCTATGTGGTGTTCGCCGAGAACGGCGAACTCAAGGGCCCCGTCGCCAAGAACCTGTCCGAAGAGGAACGCAACGGTCTGAAGGAAGCCGTCGGCGCCGAAGACGGCGACGCCGTGGTCTTCGCAGCCGGTCGCCGCACCTCCTCCCAGGAACTGCTGGGCGCCGTGCGTGTCGAGCTTGCCCGCCGCGCGGGCCTGCTCAAGCCCGACGATTTCGCCTTCACTTGGGTTGTGGACTTCCCGCTGTTCAAGCCGACCGATGACCCGGACGACGACGATGTGGCAGTCGGCCACTCCAAGTGGACCTCCATGCATCACCCGTTCACCATGCCGTCCAAGGATTGGATCGACAAGTTCGACAAGGATCCGGAACACGCCATGTCCGATTCCTACGACATCGTGTGCAACGGCAACGAAATGGGCGGCGGCTCCGTGCGTATCCACCGCGACGACATTCAGGACCGTGTGCTTGACGTGCTTGGCATCACGCCGGAAGAGGCCGCAGACAAGTTCGGCTTCCTGCTTGAGGCATTCAAGTACGGCGCTCCGCCTCACGCCGGCATCGCTCTCGGCTGGGATCGTACCGCCGCAATTCTGGCTGGCGCCGACTCCATCCGCGACGTCATCGCCTTCCCGAAGGCTGGCGGCGGCCGCGATCCGCTGACCGGCGCTCCGGCTCCGATCTCCGCTGAGCAGCGCGCCGAGACCGGTGTCGATTACGATCCGGATGAGGACGAGGACTGATACGGTTTCGCCCATAGATGAATGAAAAATGTCCGAACATCAATGATGCTCGGACATTTTTCATTATTCGCGTTGTCTATTTTCCGTCGCTGTCATTACAGTGGAGCGTGTTTGATTATCCGGCAACCAGAAAGGGTTGAAGCGCGGTATGAAATCGAAAACACAGGACAAGACGCGACTGAACGCGGTCGGCATGCGCATATGCGCGCTGTTCGCCGTGCTCGCCGTGGTCTTTGCGGCATTCATGACGACCGTTCCGCATGCGCTCGCCTCCGAAACTGGCAATCCGGCCTCGGTCAAGGGCAAGACATATAAAATCGGCACCGACACCACGTTCGCACCGTTCGAATACCGTGAGAACGGCAAGATGACCGGCATCGACATGGAGCTAATCCGAGGCATCGCCAAGGAAGAGGGCTTTAAGGTCGAGATACAGTCGCTGGGATTCAACGCCGCGTTGCAGGCCCTAAGCTCCAACCAGGTGGACGTCGTCATAGCCGGCATGTCCATCACTGACGAGCGTAAAGCCTCCTATGATTTCTCGAATCCGTATTTCCAATCCGGCATCCAGATGGCCGTCGCGGCCAACAACGACGACGTCACCGGCTATAAGGACCTCAAAGGCCGGACGGTTGTGGCGAAAACCGGCTCGGAGGGCGAATCGTACGCCAAACAGCATGCCGACAAGTACGGTTACAAGGTGACTTCCGTCGACCAATCCTCAACCATGTACGAGATGGTCAAATCCGGCAATGCCGTCGCGGTGTTCGACGATTATCCGGTACTGGCATATGGCGTATCGCAGAACAACGGTCTGAAAATCGTGACTCCGAAGGTGCCGCACGGCGAATACGGCATGGCCGTGAACAAAGGCATGAACGCAGATTTGCTGGCCGCCATCAACGATGGATTGAACAAGATGATCGCTTCGGGAGAATACGAGCGAATCGTCGCACAATATCTTGGCAAGCAAGGCGCGAAAGAGCAGGCCAAATCGATTTCCGGCATGATCACCGACAATGGCGACGACAGCGCCGAACAACAGAAGGTCGGTTTCCTCGGACTGGTCAAACAGTCGATGCCGGCATTGCTGACGGGCTTGAGGAACACGCTGCTGATCACGTTGCTTTCCTTCGCGATCGCATTGGTGCTCGGCGTCGCGTTCGGCCTGATGAAGGTTTCGGAAAGCAAAATCGCCGCAGGATTGGCCAATGTGTACATCGCGGTGTTCCGCGGCACCCCGATCCTGGTGTGGGCGTTCTTCTTCTACTTCGGCGTGCCCCAGCTCATCGGACATAGCGTGAACATCTGGGTCGCCGGCGCATTGACCTTGTCGCTCAACTCCGGCGCGTACCTGGCGGAAATCGTGCGTGGCGCAGTCCAATCGGTCGATTCCGGACAGATGGAGGGCGCACGTTCGCTGGGACTCAACCACAGGCAGGCCATGCGCCGAGTGATTCTGCCGCAGGCCAGCAAAATCGCCATGCCTTCGATCATCAACCAGCTGGTCATCATGATCAAGGACTCCTCGCTACTGCTCGCCATCGGCTTCGGTGAGCTGCTGTACCAGGCGCAGCAGCTGTACGCGGCGAACTTCCGCGTAACCGAAACGCTGCTGATCGTCGGCGTCATGTACTTCGTGGCCATCACCATCCTGACGTGGCTGGCCAACATCGTGGACAGGAAGGTGAACCGATGAACGAGAACGACGTGATCATCGACGTCAAGGATCTGCACAAAAGCTACGGGCAGACCGAGGTCATCAAAGGCGTCGACATGACCGTGCGCAAAGGCGAGGTGATCTGCATCATCGGACCGTCCGGCGCCGGCAAATCCACCATATTGCGTTGCCTGAACGGACTCGAACAGGCCACCGGCGGCAAGATCGTGGTCAACGGACACGATTTGACGGACAGCCATGTGAACATCGACCAGGTGCGCGAGCAGGTGGGCATGGTGTTCCAGCATTTCAACCTGTTCAACAACATGAGCGTGATCGACAACATCACCCTCGCACCGAAACTGGTGCATCATGAAACGGATGAGCAGGCCCGCGCGCACGCCATGGAACTGCTGAAAACCGTAGGATTGGCCGAAAAAGCCGACGCCATGCCGAAATCGCTGTCCGGCGGGCAGAAGCAGCGTGTGGCGATCGCGCGCTCGCTGGCGATGAATCCGAAGGTGATGCTGTTCGACGAGGCGACATCCGCGCTCGACCCGGAAATGGTGGGCGATGTGCTCGAAGTGATTCGCGACCTTGCCGCCAAAGGCATGACCATGGTGCTGGTGACCCATGAGATGGGCTTCGCACGCGAAGTGGCCACGAGGGTCATCTTCACCGATGCCGGCGTGATCGAGGAAGAGGGAACCCCTGACGAGATCTTCAACCATCCGAAGAGCGAACGATTGAAGACCTTCCTCTCCAAGGTGCTGTGACATTGCTCCGGCGGCGATCCGTTTGATGAATATGTTCGTCAAACGGTATGAAATGTCTCATATTCCGGACGAAATGATGTGAACGGGCAGTATAGGAAACATGAATTTCGCATTGCTTTCTTATACTGCCATTTATGTCTGAAATGAAAGAAACCGAAGCGAAGCGTCCCATCATGCCGGACGCGGGAGCGGATAACAGGCCGCTCGTCGAACTGACCCATGTCGAGAAGCATTATGGCGATCTGCATGTGCTCAAGGACATCAACCTCACCGTACGCAAAGGCGAGGTGCTCGTCATCGTCGGACCGTCCGGCTCCGGCAAATCCACGATGTGCCGCACCATCAACCGTCTGGAAACCATCGATTCCGGCGATATCCGCATCGACGGCAAACCGCTGCCGCAGGAAGGCAAGGAACTCGCCAAACTGCGTGCGGAAG
>SKEI01001288.1_pt1 | contig 14054 bp, 4 predicted proteins | sample 4826701 | NCBI WGS metagenome assembly SKEI01 (sample SAMN11008813, study PRJNA524170) | human gut metagenome | biome: Human fecal sample; material: Feces; isolation source: fecal sample from pouch patient p2, p6, p7, p14 | host: Homo sapiens | place: Israel: Tel-Aviv | collected 2016-08-31 | reverse complement strand
TCGGCAGAGCCTCCTGCAGAATGTCGGTCGGAATCTCATGGTTGAGGAAGCGATCCAAGTACAGCTTGCGCATGGAGGCCATGCCGCCGAAACCGGTGCCCTGCGTGGAGGCCACCATCGACGGATGCACCGCCTCGAGGATTTCGGTCGGCGTGAAGCCTGCGGACAGGTAGGCGTCGACCGTAGTAACGATGTTCCACAAGGCGATCTTGTCGACATCGCCGACCATGGAAGCCGGAATACCCCACTTGACCGGATCGAAGCCCTTCGGGAACTGGCCGCCGACCGTGCGGGTCATGGCCGCGCGGCGAGGCACGCGAATCATGGAGCCGGCATGGCGGGTCACGTTCCATTCGCCGGATTCGACATCGGCCGCGAAGCTGGTGTGCGTTTCGTCAAGCTTGACGTACTCTTCGGCAATCTCACGAGTCGGAACCGAGAAGGTCACATCGTGGTCAAGGAACACCTCGGCCTCTTCCTCGTCGGTGCCGTCCTTGTAGTCATTGCCCATGCCTTCGTCGAACGGACGCACGCCGGAGCGTGCCACGACCTCGTCATGGTAGCGTTCCGCGATATCCTCCTCAGGCACGAGGTTGCCGTCAACGTCGTACCAGCCCGGCTTGGGGCTGTCGTTCCACGTCAGCAGACCCATGTTCCATGCCAGTTCGAGCACCGCGCCGGCAGACAGATCCACCTGACCATCGGAATGAATGCCGAGTTCGGCCTCGAAGCGGGTACGGCCGGAGCCCCACGGTCCAAGTTCGCCCACGGACACGATGACGATTTCGTCTTCCGGACGAGCGGTGACGTTCTGCCAATCGACAAGATCGACTTTGGCCTGACGCGGAGCACGCGGGCTTGGCAACGCCTTGATAAGCGTCTTGGCCGCGGTATCGGATTCGTCGCCTGCGATTGCGTTCTTGGCATTCGCCGCTTCCGCTTGGACCGCGTCCTCCATGGCTTCCGCACGCAGTGCCTTGATGTCGATCGGCTCGTTGCCGAGTCCGCCGGTCAGATCCACGTCGAGCGGAGCCTTGGCTGCTTCGATACGGGATTCGCGGGTGGAAAGGTTCAGCAGTTCAACTGCAATTTCGGCGGTGGAATAGGTCTTCAGACCGTGACGCTCCACCACTTCGACCAGCGGATCATTGCCACCCATCAAGCCCGTGCCGCGCACCCAACCGATCTTCGGATGGGCGAAGGTCACACGGCTCGACCACACCTTTTCGGCGCGAGCACGGTTCACAATCGCATCAAATGCGCTCTTCACTTCGCCATAGGCACCGTCGCCGCCGAAAATACCGCGGTTCGGCGATCCCGGCAACACCACATGCAACTTGTGCTGCACATCGGTGTCGGCACCGATCTTCGCAAGTCCGGCAATCGCACGCTCAACACCCCACAGCATGAGGCGAGCCTGGGATTCAAACAGTTCGCCGGAATCGGCAAGGTTGCCATGCACCGGCGGAGCCGCGAACGGGAAGAACAGGCTCGGCTCGTAAGCAGGCTTGAGAATCGTGGTGGTCGCACCGGAAGTCTTCTTCTGCACATTGCCAACCCAAGCGACCAACGCGTCCACATCACGGTAGCTTGACAGGTTCGCGGGAACCAGCCACAGCTTGGCATCGCCCGCCGCATGCTCACGGTAGGTCTGCTTGGCCCATGCCTTCACGCTTGGCTTGAAGCTGTGCGAGGTGGCCACCACGGTAGCGCCGCCTGCAAGCAGGCCGTTGACCACCTGGGCTGCGATGGAGTTCGGAGCCACGCCAGTCACCACTGCGATATCTCCAGCAAAACGGCTGTTTTCTGCCGATTCGGAAGCGTTTTCCCTTGCTTCGGCAGCGACACGATTGAATGCGACCTTCAGATTCGCGTTGTCGCTCTTGCCTGCATACCAAGCGGCTTCGTCGGCAATGGTCTTGCCGAGACCGATGAAGCTGCCGTTCAATGCGGATTCATCGTTGTTGTAGTAGGCGCGCGCCAAGTCTTCACGTGCGGATGCCCAACGATCGTCGAACAGAATGGCCTTGCGCTCGTCGAAACGAGGTTCGACCTGCTTCGGCCAGTCAGCGCCGAGTTCAGCTTCGACCGCAGCCACAACAGCCGCGTTCTCATCAGCAGTTTCCTCGGCAACCGGAGCGACTACGCCCAGCTGGTTCAGCACGAACTTCGCCGTGGAGGCGAGCACGCCATCGGCACCGGTCACCTTGGCTGCGAACGCGTCCAAAGCGGCGGAATCAACCACTGCCCCGCCGGCTGCGCCACCGGCGCTCGGCATGGCAACGGCGATGCCCTTATCGGCAGCAACCTTCTGCACGGCCGCATCGATCAGCGCGTTGGCAGCGGTCGCATTGGAAGCGGCATCCGTACTCAACGAGGCAAGATCACCGCCACGAGAGCTGGCCCCCTCACGAGTTTCGAGCACGAGCGCAGCCACCACATGGGAAGCCCACCCTTCGCCAAGCTGCCATGTATCGGTCACACGCTTAGTGATCTGGCCAAGCTTCACACCGGCGGCACCGAACATGCCACGCACACGGTCGCGCACAATGTCAGACAGCACCGGACCGAACGCCTTGTAGTTCGGAGCGACCTTGTTGACCAAAGCGCTCAGCGCCTTGACCGTCGCTTCGGCAGCACCATCCACGGATGCCACACCCAGTTCGGAACTGATGTCCATAAGCAGCTGATTACGGCGAGAAGACACACCATTGGTCAGCGTATCGGTGGTATCGCTTTCGCCGATCTGATCGGGGCGAACCTTAGCCGAGTAAGCCAGCAATGTGGCAATCGCATCGGATGCCCTGAATGCAATATCCGCAACGGCAACGTCAGACGGAGCGCCGGCGGGAGCTGCAACAACCGGAACTTCCGCAACAGCAGCAGGAGCAGCCGCAGGAGCTGAGGCAACAGCCGGAGCAGCAGCCGCAGAAGAAGCAGAAGTCGCAACCGCAGAATCGTCAGCATCTTCTTCCGGAACCAACGAATCGGAATCAGTCATGTATACGCGGCCTTCATCGCGACCAACGTTGTATACCGTCACATCGCGACCGGCAAACTGCGGCAGACGCAACGTTTTGGAACCCAGATTGGCGAGCGTCGGAGCATTGCCGAGACCAACCTCAACATACTCTTCCACACCAAGACCGCCCTGCTCGGAGGAACCGAACAGCAGAGCCTGCGTCTCAATCCAACGCACCGGAGAGGCGAACTGCCAAGACAGCAGTTCCGTAAGCAGCAATCGACCGAGCTTCTGATCATCAGCAGCATAGGAATCCCAAATCTGCGGATCATCCAAAGCGGCCTGAATGCGCTCGGACGGCACGACTTCGAGAATCTTGGCTGCGAATTCCTTCGTCATTTCGAACGGAGCCGCAACCAGGTTCGGAATGTAGCGTCCGACCAGGCGGCCACGGTAATCGATGGTCTGCGGCAGGAGCGCGTCAAGCTTGTCACGGAATTCCGGCACACCCTTGCGCAGCAGCGTGGAATGGAACGGCACATCAATGCCCGGCACCAGCATGAACGCTGGCTTGCCGCCATATTCGGCCACGCGGCGGCTGGAATCGGCCTTCAGCGCCTTCAAACCGGCAATGGTGCCTGCCACGGCATACTGCTGGCCAGCCAGGTTGTAGTTCACGATCTGCAGGAACTCGCCGGAAGCCTTCGACACGGATTCAACGTACTCGCGCACGCCGTCATCGCCCACACCGAACTGGTTCGGACGCAACGCACCCATACGGTAGTTGGAACGGCCCTTCGCATCGCGCGGAATGAGGTGATGCATGGTGGAGCCGCGGTGGAACACGAGTTCGATCACGGTTGCCAGCGGAATCACGCCAGCGAAGGAGCTCAGCGCGTTGTATTCGCCCAGCGAGTGGCCTGCGAAATAGGCAGGCCAAATGTCGGCGCCGGCTTCGCGCAGACGTGCGGTCTGGGCGAATGCCACGGTGGCGAGCGCCACCTGCGTGAACTGGGTCAGGTTGAGCAGGCCTTCCGGATGGCGGTAGGTCACGCCGTTGGCGGTCAGTTCCTTCGGATTGTCACGCACGACGGCAAGGATCGAGAATCCAAGCTTCTCGCGGGTCACCTTGTCGGCACGCTTCCACACGTCTCGTGCGGCCGGGGACTTGGCACGCTCGTCGAGCACCATGCCCTGCTGCTGTATGCCCTGGCCCGGGTATACGAACGCGGACTTCGGCGCGCGCACGATGGCGGTGCCACGAGACACGATGTTGCCGTTGATACGGCTGGTCACTTCGAGCACCATGCCGGAGTGAGCCACGCGTCCGACGCGTTCGATGGAGATTTCCACTTCGTCGTCGAGCTGCACCATGCCGTACATGTTGTAGGTCCAGCCTGCGATTTCATAGTGCGCACCCTTGCCGTCAAGCGCCTGCACCGCGTATTGTGCGGTTGCGGAGAGCCACATGCCGTGCACGAGCGGTGCCGAAAGACCGGAAACAGCAGCGCCACGATGCGAGGTGTGAATCGGGTTGAAATCGCCGGAAGTACGTGCGAAGGCGGTCATCTCGTGCGGAGCGGTCACCTTGACGCGACGCAACAGTCGGCGCGGAGTGCTTTCGATTTCCGCGTCGATTCCACCATAGTCTGGTGCTTCCGGCGGCAGTGCGTCGGAGTATGCACGACCACGGATGGCGAAACGTTCGGTTTCGTTGGCAAGCACGGTGCCGTCTTGCGTGCTGTGGGTGACGTGGATGGTCACCACACGGCCGGATGCCGATTCGAAGTAGTCTTCGGCCCAGCTGGTCAGCGCGATTTGTTCGCCGATATGCTTGAGCAGTTCGTCTTCGCTGACTTCCAGTTCGATGAGATGGTCGAGATGCACTGCGTTGAGCAGGCCTTCGATCACCGGGAAGCCGTTGACGTACACGGATCCGAGGGCCGCGTAGATGGCGGGCCATGCCGGTCCGACGAGCGCGTCTGGTGCGATGCGGGACGGCACCAGGTTGCTTGGCAGCGCGCCGCCGGTGGCCGCTTCATGGTCGAAGCCGAGGTTGGCGGACAGCGTGTAGCTGGCATGCGCCTGGCCGAACGGATAGGAAGCTTTGTCAGCCACCTGTTCAATAACAGGCATGGCGGTGAGCTTGTCGCCAGTAATGGCGGTGTTACCAATGCCGGCAGTGTCTGCAAGCATACGGTACACGTGTTCCGGTAGGCGGTCACGGTCGACCACCGGGAAGAGCCCGGATTCGTTGCCGTCTACGTTCAGCGGGATGACGATGTCTCGTACGGCATGCTTGGACTTGCCACCGTCCGGATCGTTGTCCCAGTAGGTATCGAGATGGATGTCGAGATCGTACTTTTCGACGCTTCCTTCGCTGGAAATCTTGCGAATCTCATAGTTGGCGGCACCGTTGCTGGTGCCGTATGCCGGGTTTGCCATGAGATGGCCCACCCACGAAATGTTCGGGGATTTGCGAATGAATTCTTCTGCGGAAGATGCCGCGCCGAGCTGGGCGAACGCGGTTTTAGCTGCGATCGGCGATTCTGCGGAAACGCGCTTGACCATGGCCGCTTCGAAACGGCCAAGAATGTCGGCGACCGGTTCGTCAACGGTGGTGATGCCCGCAACGGAGATCGGACCAGGAATAATACGCACGGAATCGGCGGAGTAACGGGAGTCTTCGGACTGCCACAGCTGGTCCTGACCCCACCAACGCAGCAGGTCGTTGTCGATGACGGGCACGAACGGCATTGGCTTCGGATATTCACGCACGAGCACCGGGAACCAAGCTTCATCCATCGGGGTGACGGTCAGTTCGTCGGCTTGCGGATAGGCTTCGGCAAGCTTGGCGATGGCCGCGTGCGGATCGGATTCCACATCGGCACGGGATGCGAACAGCGATGCGAATTCGCCGCTTTCCTGCGTGGTGACGCGAGCTTCAATACGCTGCAGCAAGTGCAGGAAGCGATCGGCATAAGTTTCGTCGACCCACGGGAAAGCGAGATCGGCGAAACGCTGCGCCCATGCGAGATAGGTCATGGCCTTCAGGTCACCGAAATACGGCTTCGCGGTGTCGTTCAACGCTTCGATGATTTCCTCACGGCGGCTTTCCAGCTCTTCCGGATGCTTCATCACGCGCACCAGCAGGCGTCCACAACGTGCGGAAGAGTTTTCCAGCTCGTAAATGTCGGCATGCAGGTGGCTCAGGCCGGAAGTGACTCCACCCTTGGCCTGGCCGCTCGGCACCCACTGCTCGCCCAGCGGAGCGAACGGATCGGCGTCTGCTCCCTTGGCGGGAATGCCTGGGGTGTTGACGAGCATCTGCTTGACTTCAGGGCTGGTGTGCGCTTCCTTGGCGGTCATCACGGCGGTGCCGACGAGCACGCCATCCACCGGCATGAGCGGGCGACCGTATTCGGCGGACCATTCGCCGGTGATGTAGTCGGCGCCACGTTCCGGCGTGCCGATGCCGCCGCCGACCACGAGCACAAGGTTCGACTGTTCGCGCACTTCAGCATAGGTGCTGAGCAGCAGATCATCCAACGATTCCCACGAATGGTGCCCGCCTGCGGAACCGCCGTCAACTTCGATCAGCACCTTGACCGGAGCGACGGCCTTGGCGATACGCACCACCTGACGAATCTGGTCGACGGTGCCCGGCTTAAAGCTCACATACGGGAATCCGTCGGCGTTGAGATTGTGGATGAGTTCCACGGCCTCGTCAAGTTCCGGAATGCCCGCGGACACGACCACGCCGGCGATCGGAGTGCCGCTGGCACGCTTCTTCGGCACGATACGCTGGGATCCGAACTGCAGATTCCACAGGTAGCGGTCCATGAACATCGCGTTGAATTCAACGGTACGGCCTTCTTCAAGCTCTTCTTCTAGCTTGGCAACATGACGGTCGAACACGCTGGCGGTCACCTGGCCACCGCCTGCAAGTTCCGCCCAGTAGCCGGCGTTGGCGGCCGCTGCCACGATTTCCGGTTCCACAGTGGTCGGGGTCATGCCGGCGAGCAGTACCGGAGCCTTACCGGTCAGTTCGGTGAATGCGGTGCGCACCTTGTCTCCAGCGGAGGTGTGGATGACGCTTGGTGCGAAGCGGGTCCAGTTCTGGGTGCGCTCCGGCAAGGTTTCCAGCGTGGAGAGCTCACCGCGATCAGCCACGGTAGAGGCTTCCACCACACCGACACCAGTGCCTTGGGCAACAGTGGAGAACAGTTTGCCAACGGTGGTTCCCGGACCAAAGTCCAACACCCACAGGGCACTCGGATCGGTGGATTTCATGAGCGCACGCACGCGGGCGGCCCAATCCACATGGTTGAGCAGCACTTCGGCTGCAAGCTCGCGAGCGTGGTCGGCGTCGATTCCGCAGGATTCCGCCCATGAAACAGCCTGTGAAACAGCATCGGCCATGAGCGGGCTGTGGAACGGCAGGGTCACGTCAAGGTATTCGAGCACCGGTTCGAACACACGACCGCCACGCACCTTCTCTTCGCGCAGCTTGGCCTGGTGCTTGTGCTCCTTGGCCACTTCCACGCCGAACGCGGCCAGATCCTCCGGGTAGCCGGAGAGCACATAATGCGTGGCGGAATTGGTGACGGCCACGGCAATCGGGCCGCGGGCACCGGAAACACGCTTGATCAGCGCATCCACCTGGGCACGGGTGATGTCTTTGACCGACAGCATCGGCGTGGCTTCGCCGTGACGTGCGGCAAGACCAAGCTGACGCGCCTGACGGGTGCCGGCAACACCGATCAGCGTGGCAATCGCAAGAATTTCATCGATTTGCGCGGAAGCCGCCTCAATGGAACCCGCTTCGACAATCGACTGCACCATGTGCACGGCGAGCACGCCTTGGGAGTGACCGAGCACGGCAACCGGCTTGGCAACGGCGGGATTGTAGCCGAGAGAAGCAGCGTCGAGCAGCGCACCCAACTGGGCGAGAGCAATGCCCGGAACGCGTGCGGCCGCCGCTGCGGCAGCGCCGAGTCGTGCCGGATTCGGCTCGAATCCAAACAGGTCGACCGGGCGGCCGGTGGTGGCGAGCAGGTCGGCTGACACCGGGTACAGCAGTGCCTGGGCTGCGTCGGCATGGGCATGCAGCGCTTCGTTGAGCACCGGATTGGCGCTTTGGTCGGTGAGCGCCACCGGCCATGGGGTGGATTGTCCGGCGAAGGCGAGCGCGTGCGGCTCACCGTTCAGTCGATCAAGAAAAAAGGTGTTCATGATGTTCCTTACTTGTTTCAAAACTCTTGCGATGTGTTCTTGCGATTGATTCTTGCGTTTACGTTTGCTTACGATTCATCCGCGCACTTTGCACCCGTCACAACGGCTGGTTGCCATGGTGTTTGGTGGTTTTGCGCACACGCTTCTTGCTGGAGAGCAGTTTGAGCGATTCGATGATGGTTTCGCGCGTTTGCTCGGGGTCGATCATGGCGTCGATTTCACCCATTTCCAGCGAAAGATTCGCGTTGACGGTGGTGCGTTCGTAGTCGGCCACGTATTTGGCCCGGAGCGCTTCGACGTCTTTGCCTGCGTCTTTGGCTTTCTGCAGGTCTTTGCGGTGGATGATGTTCACCGCTCCGGCTGCGCCGAGCACTGCGATTTGGCTGGATGGCCAAGCGTAGTTGAGGTCGGCCCCAATGGCTTTGGATCCCATCACGATGTAGGCACCGCCAAAGGCTTTTCGCAGGATTACGGTGACCAGCGGCACTTGCGCGTTGGCGTAGGCGTAAATCACTTTCGCACCGCGGCGGATGATGCCCGCATGTTCTTGTTCGGCGCCAGGCTTGTACCCAGGGGTGTCCACCAAGGTGACGACCGGCAGGTTGAACGCGTCGCACAGACGCACGAATCGTGCCACTTTTTCGGAGGAATCCACGTCGAGGATGCCCGCGTTGACGTTCGGCTGGTTTGCCACAATGCCGACCGGATGCCCGTTCACGCAGGCGAATCCCACCACTGCGGAGCCTGCAAACAGCTCATGCACTTGTACGAATTCGCCGTAGTCCACGATGCAGCGGATCACGTCGAGCACGTCGTATGGCTGGCGGTCGTTGTCAGGCACGATGGTGGCGAGTCGTTTGGCTACATCACGATCGGAGCGGGTTGCGGCGTACGCGTAGGTGGGAGGCTGCAGGTCGGAGTTGGACGGCAAGTAGGCGAGCACGGTTCGCGCGTAGTCGATCGCGTCAGCTTCGTCTTCGCCCAAATAGTGCGCTACGCCGGAGGTGGCGTTGTGCACATAGCCGCCACCGAGATCGTCCATGCTAATCACTTCGCCGGTGGCCGCTTTGACCACGTCAGGGCCGGTGACGAACATGTTGGAGTTCTCGCGGGTCATGATAATCAGGTCGGTCAGTGCCGGGCAGTACACGGCTCCGCCCGCGCAAGGGCCGAGAATCAGCGAAAGCTGCGGCACGAAACCGCTGGCATCGCAGGTTTTGCGGAACAGATGTCCGTATTGCGTCAGTGCGGCCACGCCTTCCTGAATGCGGGCGCCACCCGAATCGATGAGCGCGATGATCGGCACTTTCAGATCGAGCGCCTTGTCCATCAACCGGCAGATCTTGCGGCCTTCCGCGACTCCCAAAGTGCCGCCACGCACGGAGAAATCCTGCGCATAGACGGCGACTTTGCGCCCGAACACTTCGCCGAAACCTGTGATGACCGCCGCTCCCGCACGACCACCGTTGATGTCGCCGCCGCAGAATCGTCCGATTTCCTCAAAAGAACCGGTATCGAGCAGCAGGTCGAGACGTTCGCGTGCCGTCAGCTTGCCTTTAACGTGCTGGCGATTGCGTGCATGGTCTTCCGCTTCGTGCGCGAGTTGTGCCGCTCGCAGTACGGATGCGCGGATTGGCTGGGATGCGCCCGGCACGTCGGTTGCGGAGGCGGTTGCGGCCGCAGAGACGGCTTCGGCTGCGTTTTTGCCGAGTCGTTCCTGCTGTTCCATCACGATTTTCACGGCTTCTTTAACGGCCGGGCTTGCGATGATATCGGTCATCACTTACCCCCTTCCGTAGTGTCGCCAACAGCGGTTCCGTCAGCTTGCTTTCCGTTACCGCTCGCTCCGGTCACATCGATGGTCATCAATGTTTCACCGGCTTCCACGCCCGCCGCGGGCCCCACGAAAATCTTGGTGACGGCGCCCTTGACCGGCGCGTACACATAGTTTTCCATCTTCATGGATTCGAGTACGACGAGCAGGTCGCCCTTGGCCACCTGCTGGCCTTCGGCCACGTTAATGCGTGTCACGACGGCCTGCATCGGACTTGCGATCACGCCGGATTGGCCGTCGTTGCTTTGCTGTTTTTTCTGCGCATGATGCAGTCCCTGCCCGCGCAGAGGCTGGATGGCGCGTTTCGCGTCACGTGCTTTGGCACCGCCCGTCAGGTTGGCGACGATGTCGTTCGGCACGGTCAACGACACTCTGCGATTGTTGACTTCGATGACGAAGGTTTCGCTGGATTCCTTCTTGTCGACGTCAAGAGAGCCCGTCGTACCAGACACGGATGCCGGCTGCCCTCCTTGGGACGATGCAGCTTCTTTGTTGAGATACTTGCGTTCCAGCCATTTGGTGCTGACATCGTATGCGGCACCGTGTTCGGCGGTGAATTCGTCGTCATTGAAGATCTGTTCGAACAGGCTTGCCGGAGTTGGCACGCCTTCCACTTTCAGTTCGCTCAATGCTCGGCGCACACGTGCCACGGCCGCGGCGCGGTCGGATGCGGTGACCACGAGTTTGCCCATCATCGAATCGAATTTCGGCGAGATGGTGTCGCCTTCGACGACGCCGGAATCCACGCGGATACCCGGTCCGGACGGCCAACGCAGCGAAGTCAGCGTGCCGGAGCTTGGCGCAAGGTTCTTTGCCGGATCCTCGCAGGTCAGACGCAGTTCGAAACTGTGTCCACGAAGCGGATGGTTCACGGTCAATTCCCCACCGTCGGCGATGGTCAGCTGCTCGCGCACCAGGTCGAGTCCGCAAACCTCCTCGCTGACGGTATGCTCCACCTGCAGACGCGGATTGACCTCCAGGAAGTACACTTTGCCTTGCTCGGTCACCATGAATTCGCAGGTGCCAAGGCCTTCGTAATCAACCGCTTCGAACAGTCGGCGGGAGTAGGTTTCCAGCTGGTCGGTCACATCGGAGGGAAGGAACGGTGCGGGAGCCTCTTCAACAAGCTTCTGATTGCGGCGCTGCACGGAGCAGTCGCGCGTGGAATACACGGTGAAGTTACCGTGCGAATCGCGGCCGCACTGCGTTTCGACGTGACGCCCTTTGTCGATGAATCGTTCAACGAAATATTCGTTCAGATCGCCGCCCTGCAGCGCGTCATGATTCATGTAGAAGCCGCGCAGCTCATCATCATTATGCACCAGCGTGATGCCGCGGCCGCCGCCGCCATCGGTGCGCTTGAGCATCAGCGGATAACCGTGCGTGTGTGCGAAATCAAGCAGCAATCGCATGTCGGAAATCGACTGGGAAATACCGGGAACCGGCGGAACTTTCGCAAACGTCGCCACACGACGTGCGGTGATCTTATCCCCTAAATCCACGAGGGCTTCCGGATTGGGACCAACCCAAGCCGCGCCCGCGTCGATCACTTTCTGTGCGAATGAAGCGACTTCGGAAAGGAATCCATAGCCCGGATGCACTGCGTCGGCACCGCTGCGCTGCAGAATGTCGATCAGCAGATCCTCGTTGAGATATGTGTCTTTGTATGTATCTCCGGAAAGCAGATATGCGTCGTCAGCCATCTGCACATATTGCGCATGACGATCCTGTTCCGCATACACCGCAACCGTGGGAATCCCCATCTCACGCGCGGTGCGCACTACGCGAAGAGCGATTTCGCCGCGATTCGCCACCAGAAGTTTGTTGACATTTTTAGGCATAACGTCAAGTTTGGCCGAACGAACGAAAAATCGGGAACTCGTTTCCCACAAAAGACACGCGATCTTTTTGTAAGGCTCCACAAACGTTACCGAAACTTAGCCAACCTACGATTGGGGGCATAAGTTGACAAACCATGCATTTTCGTCATTTTTGCGATTGCCGTCATTTCGGCCGTCAACAATCGTCGATTCATCAACAGTAATGCAATCAAATTCAAGGAGAATTATCGTGCGCAACGCAATGCTGACGCTCAAAACCACACTGAAAACCGCTACCAGCGGCACTCTCGGATCAGTACTCAAGCCCACGCTGTTCGCCGTACTCATGTGGGCAGCTTCCGCGGCCGGCGCCGTGCCGATTCCAGGCACGCCCGTGCCGATCACCTTGCAGACGTTTGTAGTGATGCTGGCCGCGCTGATGCTGCCGTGGAAGCAGGCCGGCGCCGCAATGCTCATGTATCTGGCGGCAGGCGCGGTCGGTCTGCCGGTGTTCGCAGGCGGCGCTTCCACCATGGCATTGGTCGGCCCGAGCGCCGGCTTCCTGATCGGCTTCCTGCCGGCAGCCGTCGTCACCTCGCTGCTCAAGGGCGAATCCCGCACCGATTCGCTGAAGCACGGTGCGCTGACCGCCGCACGTTATCTGTTCGCCTGCATCGCCGGCTGCATCGTGCTTGACTATCTGCTTGGTTTCATCGTGCAGTCCGCCATTACCGGCGTTGCGCTGCCGATCGTCGCGGTGGCTTCCATGGGATTCATTGCCGGCGACGCGGTCAAGGCCGTTGTCGCTTCCGCCGTGGTCGCAGGTCTTGCCAAGCTGAAGTGAGTGGAACGCGTTACGAACGTTTCCTCACTTGCCGAGCACGCCCACATCGGCCGTGCTCACCCGATGCAACACGCCTTCCTGATCCTCAATGGTCAGGGAGGCGTCGTCGTTTAAAGCGATAGCCTTGCCTCGCAGGGTGGTTCCATCCACGAAATGCGCTTCGCAAGATTTGCCAAGCGTCCAACAGATCGGAATCATGACCTCTCTGGCACGCACGGCCTCACGATGGGGATCTTCCTCGAACTCAGCCAACCGCGAGCGCAATCCTTGCACCCAACGTGCGGCGATTGCATCGCGCATAACGGCAGCATCCGGCAGATCATGCACAATCAACTGCAATGACGTGGCCATGTCTATCGGCAATCGTTCCTGCGCGACGGCAAGATTCAAACCGACGCCGATCACAATGGCGACGCGATTCCCACAACCCGTAATCGGCACCATTTCGGCGAGAATGCCGCCGAGTTTCCGTCCGTCCACGAAAATATCGTTCGGCCATTTCAGCGCAATATTTCCAATCTTCCCGTCAAAATCGCCGCCGCAATCGCGTACCGCGCCAACAATCGCCTCACGCATCTCGCAACCGGCGATCATTTGCAGCCAACCGCTGACGGATAAATCGCGCATAATCGAAACGGGCACGCTTACCACCAGCGACACGATGAACGACTCCCCCGGAACGCTCGTCCACGTATGGTCGAGACGCCCGCGGCCTGCTGTCTGCTCATTCGCCGCAATGACCACGATTTCATGCCCGCTCCACGCAGACTTCCCTGCATTCACGCCATCCGCACCATTCGCACCGAATAGCACTCCCTCGCGCACCAAATTCGCGGCATACGTATTCGTGGATCCCACGGTGTCGAGCAGCAGCACCTGATCCGCCGCAACACAAGTACGCGGCATAATCATTGCCGAATCCAAAATCGCCATCATTACCTATCTACTACGGTATGTTCGATGCAACGTAACGGCCAGCACAACAACCACGCAGCCGCTATTCGTCCTGCCGCACTTGGCTGGCCTCATGCTCGCTGACCACGTTCGCATTGGCCGCCAGCCGCGCATTACGCGACTCGCGCCAGAATTGCAGGCATACGAAACCGAACACGAACGCGACCGGCAGCATATGCCGTTCGAAATTGTTGGCCGGAGCGGTGATCATCACGCCCATGAGCAGCAACAAGGGCAAATGCCACGACAGCGAACGCCACCGTCGCAGCACCACTTCGGCAGCGCCGACCAGCAGCATCAGCGTTACGTACAGATTGCCGTGCGTCACCCAGCCGACCACGGGAATATTGCCCCATCCTTTGGCGAAACCAGCCACCGCATCGCGCCAATCGTGGGTGTACAGGT
>SKEI01001277.1_pt1 | contig 14120 bp, 8 predicted proteins | sample 4826701 | NCBI WGS metagenome assembly SKEI01 (sample SAMN11008813, study PRJNA524170) | human gut metagenome | biome: Human fecal sample; material: Feces; isolation source: fecal sample from pouch patient p2, p6, p7, p14 | host: Homo sapiens | place: Israel: Tel-Aviv | collected 2016-08-31 | reverse complement strand
GCCTTCGTGCGCGCCCTGAACGTGATGCTGAAGAACAAGTCGATCAAAGATCGTCTGGTGCCGATCATCGCCGACGAAGCGCGTACCTTCGGTATGGAAGGTCTGTTCCGTCAGATCGGTATTTACAGCCCGAACGGCCAGCAGTATACCCCGCAGGACCGTGAGCAGGTTGCTTACTACAAAGAAGACGAGAAAGGCCAGATTCTGCAGGAAGGGATCAACGAGCTGGGCGCAGGCGCATCCTGGCTGGCTGCTGCGACCTCTTACAGCACCAACAACCTGCCGATGATCCCGTTCTACATCTACTACTCGATGTTCGGCTTCCAGCGTATCGGCGATCTGTGCTGGGCGGCTGGCGATCAGCAGGCTCGCGGCTTCCTGATTGGCGGGACTTCCGGTCGTACTACCCTGAACGGCGAAGGTCTGCAGCACGAAGATGGTCACAGCCACATTCAGTCGCTGACTATCCCGAACTGTATCTCTTACGACCCGGCGTACGCCTATGAAGTGGCTGTCATCATGCATGATGGTCTGGTCCGTATGTACGGCGAAGCGCAAGAGAACGTTTACTACTACATCACTACGCTGAACGAAAACTACCACATGCCGGCCATGCCGGAAGGCGCCGAGGAAGGTATCCGTAAAGGTATCTACAAACTCGAAACCATCGAAGGTAGCAAAGGTAAAGTTCAGCTGCTGGGCTCCGGTTCTATCCTGCGTCACGTGCGTGAAGCAGCGCAGATCCTGGCGAAAGACTACGGCGTGGGTTCCGACGTGTATAGCGTTACCTCCTTCACCGAACTGGCGCGTGATGGCCAGGATTGCGAACGCTGGAACATGCTGCACCCGCTGGAAACCCCGCGCGTGCCGTATATCGCTCAGGTAATGAACGACGCTCCGGCAGTGGCATCCACTGACTATATGAAACTGTTCGCTGAGCAGGTTCGTACTTACGTACCGGCTGATGATTACCGCGTACTGGGTACCGATGGCTTCGGTCGTTCCGACAGCCGTGAAAACCTGCGTCACCACTTCGAAGTCGATGCTTCCTATGTGGTCGTAGCAGCGCTGGGCGAACTGGCTAAACGTGGTGAAATCGATAAGAAAGTGGTGGCTGACGCTATCGCGAAATTCGACATCGATGCAGAAAAAGTTAACCCGCGTCTGGCGTAAGAGGTAAAAGAATAATGGCTATCGAAATCAAAGTACCGGACATCGGGGCTGATGAAGTTGAAATCACCGAGATCCTGGTCAAAGTTGGCGACAAAGTAGAAGCTGAACAGTCGCTGATCACCGTAGAAGGCGACAAAGCCTCTATGGAAGTCCCGTCTCCGCAGGCTGGCGTCGTGAAAGAGATTAAAGTCTCCGTCGGCGACAAAACCGAGACTGGCAAACTGATTATGATTTTCGATTCCGCCGAAGGTGCAGCCGCCGCTGCACCTGCGCAGGAAGAGAAGAAAGAAGCCGCTCCGGCCGCCGCTGCTCCAGCGGCTGCCGCGGCAGCGAAAGAAGTTCACGTCCCGGATATCGGCGGCGATGAAGTCGAAGTCACCGAGATCATGGTTAAAGTGGGCGACACCATCGCCGCTGAGCAATCCCTGATCACCGTAGAAGGCGATAAAGCCTCTATGGAAGTTCCGGCGCCGTTCGCCGGTACCGTCAAAGAGATCAAAATCAATACCGGCGATAAAGTTTCCACCGGCTCCCTGATTATGATCTTCGAAGTGGCGGGCGCTGCGCCTGCAGCCGCTCCGGCACAGGCTGCCGCGCCGGCTGCTGCGGCTCCGGCTGCCGCAGCAGGCGTGAAAGATGTTAACGTCCCGGACATCGGCGGCGACGAAGTTGAAGTCACCGAAGTGATGGTTAAAGTCGGCGATAAAGTCGCGGCGGAACAGTCCCTGATCACCGTAGAGGGCGACAAAGCCTCTATGGAAGTTCCGGCGCCGTTCGCGGGTACCGTTAAAGAGATCAAAATCAGCACCGGCGATAAAGTCAAAACCGGTTCCCTGATCATGGTCTTCGAAGTGGAAGGCGCTGCGCCTGCCGCCGCTCCGGCTCAGGCTGCTGCACCGGCACCAGCTGCTGCCCCGGCTCAGGCCGCTAAGCCTGCCGCTGCGCCGGCTGCGAAAGCAGAAGGTAAAAGCGAATTCGCTGAAAACGATGCCTACGTTCACGCGACCCCGCTGATTCGCCGCCTGGCGCGCGAGTTCGGTGTTAACCTGGCGAAAGTGAAAGGCACCGGCCGTAAAGGTCGTATCCTGCGCGAAGACGTTCAGGCTTACGTGAAAGACGCGGTTAAACGCGCTGAATCCGCACCGGCGGCTGCCGCTGGCGGCGGTATCCCGGGCATGCTGCCGTGGCCGAAGGTTGACTTTAGCAAGTTTGGCGAAGTCGAAGAAGTGGAGCTGGGTCGTATCCAGAAAATCTCTGGCGCCAACCTGAGCCGTAACTGGGTGATGATCCCGCACGTTACCCACTTCGACAAAACCGATATCACCGATCTGGAAGCGTTCCGCAAGCAGCAGAATGCCGAAGCTGAGAAGCGTAAACTGGACGTGAAATTCACTCCAGTGGTCTTCATCATGAAAGCGGTTGCCGCTGCGCTTGAGCAGATGCCGCGCTTCAACAGCTCGCTCTCCGAAGATGGTCAGCGCCTGACGCTGAAGAAATACATCAACATCGGTGTGGCGGTGGATACCCCGAACGGTCTGGTGGTTCCGGTCTTCAAAGACGTGAACAAGAAGAGCATCACCGAGCTGTCTCGTGAATTGACCACCATCTCGAAGAAAGCGCGCGATGGCAAACTGACGGCTGGCGAAATGCAGGGCGGTTGCTTCACCATCTCCAGCATCGGCGGCCTGGGTACCACCCACTTCGCGCCGATTGTTAACGCGCCGGAAGTGGCCATCCTCGGCGTGTCTAAGTCCGCGATGGAGCCGGTATGGAATGGCAAAGAGTTTGTGCCGCGCCTGATGCTGCCAATCTCTCTGTCCTTCGACCACCGCGTCATCGACGGTGCTGATGGTGCCCGCTTCATTACCATCATTAACAACACCCTGAGCGACATTCGCCGCCTGGTGATGTAATCGAAAAAGCCGGCCTGACGGCCGGCTTTTTTCTGATAACCTCAGGCTGTTGGGGATTATCAGCAACAAAGGACAAAATCGTTTGCCGTTTGTTGTTTAAAAATTGTTAACAATTTTGTAAAATACACGCGGATAGAACGTCCCGGTGGACTTGGGCGTAAGAATAATAGCGTCAGACCCGCCGGATATAAATTACAGAGGTCATGATGAGTACTGAAATCAAAACTCAGGTCGTGGTACTTGGGGCAGGCCCCGCAGGTTACTCTGCAGCCTTCCGTTGCGCTGATTTAGGTCTGGAAACCGTCATCGTAGAACGTTACAGCACCCTCGGTGGTGTTTGTCTGAACGTGGGTTGTATCCCTTCTAAAGCGCTGCTGCACGTGGCAAAAGTTATCGAAGAAGCGAAAGCGCTGGCCGAACACGGCATCGTTTTCGGCGAACCGAAAACTGACATTGACAAGATCCGCACCTGGAAAGAAAAAGTCATCACTCAGCTGACCGGTGGTCTGGCTGGCATGGCCAAAGGTCGTAAAGTGAAGGTGGTTAACGGTCTGGGTAAATTTACCGGCGCTAACACCCTGGAAGTGGAAGGCGAAAACGGCAAAACCGTGATCAACTTCGACAACGCTATCATCGCGGCGGGTTCCCGTCCGATTCAGCTGCCGTTTATCCCGCATGAAGATCCGCGCGTATGGGACTCCACCGACGCTCTGGAACTGAAATCTGTACCGAAACGCATGCTGGTGATGGGCGGCGGTATCATCGGTCTGGAAATGGGTACCGTATACCATGCGCTGGGTTCAGAGATTGACGTGGTGGAAATGTTCGACCAGGTTATCCCGGCTGCCGACAAAGACGTGGTGAAAGTCTTCACCAAACGCATCAGCAAGAAATTTAACCTGATGCTGGAAACCAAAGTGACTGCCGTTGAAGCGAAAGAAGACGGTATTTACGTTTCCATGGAAGGTAAAAAAGCACCGGCGGAAGCGCAGCGTTACGACGCAGTGCTGGTCGCTATCGGCCGCGTACCGAACGGTAAAAACCTCGATGCAGGTAAAGCTGGCGTGGAAGTTGACGATCGCGGCTTCATCCGCGTTGACAAACAAATGCGCACCAACGTGCCGCACATCTTTGCTATCGGCGATATCGTCGGTCAGCCGATGCTGGCGCACAAAGGTGTCCATGAAGGCCACGTTGCCGCAGAAGTTATCTCCGGTCTGAAACACTACTTCGCTCCGAAAGTGATCCCATCCATCGCCTACACTGAACCAGAAGTGGCATGGGTCGGTCTGACCGAGAAAGAAGCGAAAGAGAAAGGCATCAGCTACGAAACCGCCACCTTCCCGTGGGCTGCTTCCGGCCGTGCTATCGCTTCTGACTGCGCAGATGGTATGACCAAACTGATCTTCGACAAAGAGACCCACCGTGTTATCGGCGGCGCGATTGTCGGCACCAACGGCGGCGAGCTGCTGGGTGAGATCGGCCTGGCTATCGAGATGGGCTGTGACGCTGAAGACATCGCCCTGACCATCCACGCTCCCCCGACTCTGCACGAGTCCGTTGGCCTGGCGGCGGAAGTGTTCGAAGGCAGCATCACCGACCTGCCAAACGCCAAAGCGAAGAAAAAGTAACTTTTTCTTTCAGGAAAAAAGCAAAAGCGGCTCCGGGAGCCGCTTTTTTTATGCCTGATGTTTAGAACTATGTCACTGTTCATAAACCGCTACACCTCATACATACTTTGAAAATAGTCACTCAGTAAACTTATAGATAGTTAACGATATCGATGAGGTGTGAGATGAAACGCTTTTTAACCACAGCGCTGGTCGCTGCAACGTTTTTTACCGGTGTGGCTTACGCCGCTGACGCCAACATTCCCTGGGCGGACAACAGCGGCGGTACGGAAACGACCCACATTGCGGCGATGGGCCAGGATCTGAATGCCCAGCATCAGCAGGTGACGAAGACCAATGAAGGGGTATGGGCGGCGAATTCCGGTAGCATCAGCGCTGACGAAGCGGCATTATCCAGCACAAAACCAGCCTTTGCCGGCGATCCTTCTCTGATGCCTCACCAGGGCTAAGTGAATGAAAACGCCCGGTTGCGTGAGTGCAACCGGGCGTTTTTTTTAAGGTTCTGCCACCTGCCCGCCGGCGTCAGCGTCGGGGGTAAAGCGCGTTATCTCCTGTGCCTTTGCGGCGCTCTCTTCACCGAGATTGGCCTGATAGACCCTATCCTGCTGATCGATCATAAAGCTCATCACGCCGGTTTCACCCCAGGCTATCGGCCAGGCCAGCAAGGCGACGCTCTGGTCATCGCGACCGGCGATAATTCGAAAGCGATAGCCATGGTAGCCGCTACCGGGCACCGTCGGGCTAAAGGCCGGACCGAGCGGGCTTGGCGCTTCGCCCGGCGAAGTTGGCCAGTACAAGCCATCTTTTTTGCCTTCGCTACTGATGATTTTCTGCGCCCAGCGGTGGTTCAGATGATAATAATCCTGCTGGGCATCAACATAGGCATGCATGGCGGCGATCGCCGAAAGCTCATTGCGGCCGATGGCGCGGGTGAGGATCTCCTCTTCGCCAGCGGCCATATCAAAGCGCCATCCCTCAGACGTTTTTACGATAGGCACGGGCAGACGCCATGCCTCGCTACCGACATCGAGCCAGGCTTTGCCACCCTGCTGGATGATGACATGTTTCACCTGCCAGTCGCGTTGAAAGCGATCGACGGCGGCAGGGTCGATCCCGTCCGTGGGTAAAAACTGCTGCCAGTTATCGCCGAGTACTTCGCTCAGCGCGGCTTCATTAGGCTGGCTGATCGCTTCGGCCAGCGCAGTTGCGGCCTGTTCCGGCGTGGCAAACTGCTGTTGGGCGAAGGCGGCAAGCGGCGACAGCATTAACGTAAACAGGGCAACGGATAATGGGTTTCTCATTCTGCTCATCCTTAGCGGCGACGCAGTTCATGGTGTTCGGAAAGACGTTCTCTGGCGCCATCGCGTAACTCGCGGTTTACGCCGGAAAACTGGCGGCTCTGCAGTCCTCGTTCCTGCTGCGCTTGCCAGGAGGGGGCGCGGCTTTCGTTGCCGCTAAGGGCGTTGGCGCGCAGATGGCTGAGCGTCTGCTGACGCTGGGCTGGCGTGGCGGACTGGAACTGCTGCCGGCGCTGCTGCTGCTGAGGTGGGCGGTTCTGCTCGTGGCTCCTGGCGGCTTCTCGACGCTGCTGTTGCTGCGGCGTGGGGTTTTTCAGCTGCGTTTTTGCCGCCTCGCGACGCTGCGGTTGGGTCGGCGTACTGGCGTAACCGCGGGAATTACTGCGTTGGGTGGCTTGCTTCAGCTGCGCTGAGGCCGCCTGACGCTGGGCGTCGCGTGAGGTGTTGTTTGCCGCCAGATTGCCCGCTGTGGCCGTCGGTACGTTATGCTGCAGCTGGGTCATCGCTGCCTGGCGCTGCGCTTCGCGATCGACTGGCGCATGTTGGGGCGCGCTCAGTCCGCCGGAAACGTTGGTCTGATGGAAGCGCTGAGCTACCGTATTATCGGGATACGGTGTGTGTCCGCGATAGGCAGGATTGTGCTGCCAGTTAACGTGGTTTCCCGGCAGGTTTTCTCCTGTTATATGATTGAAATTATTTACATTAATATTGATGTTATCGCCATTATGCGAGTAATCGCCGTGGTGGTAGTCGTCATCGTGATGGTGATGGTCATCATCATCCCAGTCGATACTGCTGAACAGCGCCCAGGTGGTGGCCACGCCGAGGCTGTACCCGAAGCCTTTGACGAAGCTATCGGTAAATTGCTCCCCGGGAGGGGGCGGCAGATAGACCGGCGGATAGGCGCTGTTCGGCCAGGTACCATAGACGGTGGAGGGGTTATAGCTGGGAACATAGACCACCTGTGGATTGGTCGGCTCTATTTTAATGACCTGCTTGGGCGCAGGCGCCGCTGTGTGGGCGGTTGCGGTTGCTGCCGTGCTGCTGCTGGCTGAAACCGGTGCGGTAGGGGTGACAATCACTTTCTGCTGCGGTGTGGATTTCAGCGTCCCGGTTTGTTGGGCAATGGCGCGCAGGCGCTGCACTGAATCCATCACATCATGCGGCTGGGCCAAAAACGCATTGCCAAGATTTTCCACCCAGGGCGGATTCTCGCCCATCATCGCCAGCAGGGCAGGGAAAGCGACAAGAGATTTGACGCTAGGGTCCCACGGCTGGCTGGCAACCGCCTGCACGGCCGCATCCCCTTTCATCGCGGGGTTATCCTGGGACCACTGGACCGCCTGCAGGACGTTGTCGGGATAAGTGGAGGCCATCAACACCTGCGACAGCAGACTGTCCGGGTAGAGCGCGATAGGGGCGACCCATTGATCAATTTGCGCCTGGGTGTAAGTGGCGGCCACCGGCTGTGTCGTCGACGCTGCGGGCGCTGGCGCTTGCTGCGCAGGCGGTTCAGCGATCGTCGCTGGGGTTCGGCTTTGCACATAGAGTGTTCCTGCCGCCGCGAGTAAGCCAGCGCTACAGAGCAGGGCGATAATATGGGGTTTGAACGGCAGTGACATGGAAACTCCTGACCCAAAAAGTAACCCATCTCGCTAAAGTATCTGCGAAAACGGCGCGTTTGCTGAGTATAAGTAAGCGGTATGGCTTTTTATTGATTATTGTTGGGATCGGCCCGTGGCGTTGTACGCGTAAAGGAATTTTTGTCGCGGGATTTGAACAGAAAGCCTGCAATATCCTGCCCTTAACGATTCAGCTAAATTTTAATGTTGCTTTTTTGTAAACAGATTAACACCTTTCAAAAATCCTGCTATGCTGCCGACGCGGTATCGGGCATTTACCCTACAAACTGCTGTCTCACAGGAGCGTGAAGAAAATCGCCCAGCCACTAAATCCTTCAAGATGCGTCACGCGGCAAGCTAAGCCAGGACAGAGGCAGATTGATTGAAGACGTGTAGGCCGCATTATGACAATGAGAGCGAGGAGAACCGTCGTGCTAGAAGAATACCGTAAGCACGTAGCTGAGCGTGCCGCCATGGGGATTGTTGCCAAACCCTTAGATGCAACCCAAATGGCCGCGCTGGTAGAACTGCTGAAAAACCCGCCTGCGGGCGAAGAAGAATTCCTGTTAGACCTGCTGATTAACCGTGTACCGCCGGGCGTCGACGAAGCCGCCTATGTTAAAGCTGGATTCCTTGCCGCGATCGCCAAAGGCGAAGCGACCTCCCCCCTGGTTACCCCTGAAAAAGCCGTTGAACTGCTGGGCACCATGCAGGGCGGTTACAATATCCATCCGCTGATCGATGCGCTGGACGACGCGAAACTGGCGCCGATTGCCGCGAAAGCGCTCTCCCACACCCTGCTGATGTTCGATAACTTCTACGACGTGGAAGAGAAAGCTAAAGCGGGTAACGAGCATGCTAAACAGGTTATGCAATCCTGGGCTGACGCCGAATGGTTCCTGAACCGTCCGCAGCTGGCAGAGAAAATCACTGTTACCGTCTTCAAGGTCACCGGCGAAACGAACACCGATGATCTCTCTCCGGCGCCGGATGCGTGGTCGCGCCCGGATATCCCGCTGCATGCGCTGGCAATGCTCAAAAACCCCCGCGAAGGCATTGAGCCGGATCAGCCGGGCGTGGTTGGCCCAATCAAACAGATCGAAGCCCTGCAGCAGAAAGGCTACCCGCTGGCCTACGTCGGCGACGTGGTCGGGACCGGTTCTTCACGTAAATCCGCCACCAACTCGGTGCTGTGGTTTATGGGCGACGATATCCCGAACGTGCCGAACAAGCGCGGCGGCGGCCTGTGTCTGGGCGGTAAAATCGCGCCAATTTTCTTCAACACCATGGAAGATGCGGGCGCGCTGCCTATCGAAGTTGATGTGTCTAACCTGAACATGGGCGACGTAATCGACGTTTACCCGTTCAAAGGCGAAGTGCGTAACCACGAGACCAACGAACTGCTGGCCAGCTTCGAGCTGAAAACCGATGTGCTGATCGACGAAGTGCGCGCCGGCGGCCGTATTCCGCTGATCATCGGTCGCGGTCTGACCACCAAAGCGCGTGAAGCGCTGGGCCTACCGCACAGCGATGTCTTCCGTCAGGCGAAAGACGTGGCGGAAAGCACCCGCGGCTTCTCGCTGGCGCAGAAAATGGTTGGCCGCGCCTGCGGCGTTGCCGGTATCCGTCCGGGCGCTTATTGCGAACCGAAAATGACCTCCGTCGGTTCTCAGGACACCACCGGTCCAATGACCCGTGATGAGCTGAAAGATCTGGCGTGCCTGGGCTTCTCTGCAGACCTGGTGATGCAGTCCTTCTGCCACACCGCGGCCTACCCGAAGCCGGTTGACGTTACCACGCACCACACTCTGCCGGACTTCATCATGAACCGCGGCGGTGTTTCTCTGCGTCCGGGCGATGGCGTGATTCACTCCTGGTTGAACCGCATGCTGCTGCCGGATACCGTGGGTACCGGCGGGGACTCCCACACCCGTTTCCCAATCGGCATCTCCTTCCCGGCAGGCTCTGGTCTGGTGGCCTTCGCCGCCGCGACCGGCGTGATGCCGCTGGATATGCCGGAATCGGTGCTGGTGCGTTTCAAAGGTAAAATGCAGCCGGGGATCACCCTGCGTGACCTGGTCCACGCCATCCCGCTGTACGCCATCAAGCAGGGCCTGCTGACCGTGGAGAAGAAAGGTAAGAAAAACATCTTCTCTGGTCGCATCCTCGAGATCGAAGGTCTGCCGGATCTGAAAGTCGAGCAGGCGTTCGAGTTGACCGATGCCTCGGCGGAGCGTTCTGCCGCCGGCTGCACCATCAAGCTGAATAAAGAGCCGATCGTTGAGTATCTGAACTCCAACATCGTTCTGCTGAAGTGGATGATCGCCGAAGGCTACGGCGACCGCCGTACCCTGGAGCGTCGTATCCAGGGCATGGAAAAATGGCTGGCGGATCCGCAGCTGCTGGAAGCCGATGCTGACGCGGAATACGCGGCAGTGATCGACATCGATCTGGCGGATATTAAAGAGCCGATTCTGTGCGCGCCGAACGATCCGGACGATGCCCGCCTGCTGTCTGATGTGCAGGGCGAGAAGATCGACGAAGTGTTCATCGGCGCCTGCATGACCAACATCGGCCACTTCCGTGCCGCCGGTAAGCTGCTGGATAGCCACAAAGGCCAACTGCCGACTCGCCTGTGGGTGGCGCCGCCAACCCGTATGGATGCCGCGCAGCTGACCGAAGAAGGCTACTATAGCGTGTTTGGTAAGAGCGGGGCGCGTATCGAAATCCCTGGCTGTTCCCTGTGTATGGGTAACCAGGCGCGCGTGGCCGACGGCGCGACGGTGGTTTCCACCGCTACCCGTAACTTCCCGAACCGTTTAGGTACCGGCGCTAACGTCTATCTGGCCTCTGCCGAACTGGCAGCGGTGGCTTCGCTGCTCGGCAAACTGCCGACGCCGGAAGAGTACCAGACCTTCGTGGCGCAGGTGGATAAGACGGCGGAAGATACCTACCGTTATCTGAACTTCAACCAGCTGGATCAGTACACTGAAAAAGCTGACGGCGTGATCTTCCAGACCGCGGTGTAAACCATTCGGTCAGCCCGGCTGACCGTTTGGCGATAAACTCTCCAATGCCCGGTGAACATTGCATCAGCGGGCATTTTTATTTCCAAACCTCCCGCCCGCTACGCTTTTTTTCTTTCTGTCTGCTGCGATAATTACTGCATGGGTACAGTGCAGCGGTGACGCATTGCCCTTGCAGAGGAAAAGACTATGGATTACGAATTTCTGCGCGATATTACCGGAGTGGTAAAGGTGCGAATGTCGATGGATCACGAGGCGATTGGCCACTGGTTCAACGAGGAGGTGAAAGGCAATCTTGCTCTGCTGGACGAAGTGGAGCAGGCTGCGCGCACCGTGAAGGGCAGCGAGCGTTCCTGGCAGCGTGCCGGGCATGAATATACGCTGTGGCTGGATGGCGAAGAGGTGATGATCCGCGCCAATCAGCTGGAGTTTTCCGGCGACGAAATCGAGGAGGGGATGAGCTACTACGACGAAGAAAGTCTCTCTCTGTGCGGTGTTGAGGATTTCCTGCAGGTAGTCGCCGCCTATCGTGAGTTTATGCAGCAGCGTTAATGACGCCTTTTATGTCGGGTGGCGCAGAACTACAGGCCCGGCAAGCAAAAGCGCCGCCGGGCATTCCATAGATTACACGGCAGGAATATTGCGGCCGTAGTAAATCTCGCGCATCTCTTTCCATAGCAGGTCGGTAATGACCTTGCGCTCTTCGGCAGTCAACTCTTCCGGTCGGGTATGGAACATGTAGTGCTTAAGGTCGAACTCCTTGAGCAACATTTTGGTATGGAAGATATTTTCCTGATAAACGTTGACGTCGACCATGTCATACAACGACTTCATATCGTCGGACATAAAGTTCTGAATCGAATTGATTTCATGATCGATAAAATGCTTCATCCCATTGATATCGCGGGTAAAGCCGCGCACGCGGTAGTCAATGGTCACAATGTCCGATTCCAGCTGGTGAATCAGATAGTTCAGCGCTTTAAGCGGGGAAATGACGCCGCACGTTGAAACTTCGATATCGGCGCGGAAGGTGCACAGGCCGCCCTCCGGATGGCTCTCCGGGTAGGTATGCACGCAGATATGGCTCTTATCGAGATGGGCGACCACGGTTTCCGGTAGCGGGCCAGGATGTTCGGTCTGGTCAATCAGCTTGGGATCGACAGGCTCTTCGCTGACCAGAATGGTCACGCTGGCGCCCTGGGGTTCATAATCCTGACGGGCGATATTCAGGATATTGGCGCCAATAATAGAACAGGTTTCTGTCAGGATCTCCGTCAGGCGATTGGCATTATAGAGTTCGTCGATATAGGCGATGTAGCCGTCGCGCTCTTCTGCCGTTTTGGCGTAACAGATATCGTAGATACAAAAACTCAGGCTTTTGGTCAGGTTGTTAAAGCCGTGCAGCTTCAATTTTTTCAATTTAGTTCACCCCCTTATTTCGCGTCACGGTGCGGACAGAGCATCATGCAGATATTGTGGTAAGGCGAAGGCCGCCGTATGGATTGCCGGATTGTAGTAACGGCAGGTCAGGTTGGCTTTGTGAAAGCGCGCCTGAATGATTTCGCTGGAGAGATGGCGCAGCGCCTCATTGTCGCTCGCCCAGGCAAAGGTCATGATCCCGCCGTAATAGGTTGGAATTGCCGCCTGGTAGAAGCTGACGTCGCGAAAATAGTGGCTTAGCTTGCGATGGCTGCCTACCGCTTCATCCTGTTGCAGGAAGCAGACGCCATTCTGGGCAACAAAGATCCCACCCGGGTTCAGGCAGCGTTTGCAGCCTTCATAAAAAGCCGAGGTGAACAGGCTTTCTCCCGGGCCGATAGGATCGGTACAGTCCGAAATGATCACGTCAAACGTTTGCGTCGTCTGATTAACAAAATTGACGCCATCATCAATCACCAGCGTAAAGCGCGGATCGTCATAGGCGCCGGCGTTATGGTTCGGCAGGTACTGGCGGCAGAATGAAACTACCCCGGCGTCGATTTCCACCATGGTGATGGTTTCGATGCTACGGTGACGAGAGACTTCGCGCAGCATCGCGCCATCGCCGCCGCCAATGATCAACACATGCTTCGCGTTGCCGTGAGCCAGCAGCGGCACATGGGTCATCATTTCGTGATAGATGAACTCGTCGCGTTCGGTGGTTTGTACGACGCCATCCAGCGCCATCACCCGGCCAAAGGCGCGGTTATCAAAGATGATCAGATCCTGATGATCGGTTTTTTCGTGGTACAGCACGTTATCAACGCTAAAATACTGACCAAAATGGTCATGCAGCGTTTCATGCCACAGTGGATTATCGGCCACGATAAGGCTCCTCCTTCGTTAACATCTGTTACACCCGTAAAACGAGTGCAACATCATAGACAACTATAGATGAGGATGCACGGCGGTTATTGCAGCAATGAGGCAGGAATAACAGCCACCGCCCCGGAAGGGCGGTGGAGAGGATGAGGCTATTTTGCCGGCTCGGGTTGGCTATCTACTATCCGCACGGAATAAACCATGGTGGCGCCTGGCGGGATTTTTGGCGGTAATCCTTTACTGCCATAGGCCTTTTCAGGCGGGACGACGAGCGTCACGGAGCCGTGGTTCTGTAGACGCTTCAGCGGTTCGCGAAACACCGGGGGATAGGCATCCAGCTTTTGCGTAAGCGCCTGATCTTTCGCTTCCATATCGTTGATCACCGTCCCGTCCGTCAGCATCTCTTTGATCACCACGGTAACCAGGTCGTTACCGCTTATTTTTCCTTTACCCGGGTAATCGACGCGGCTGTAGACGCCCTCTTTAAAGACCACATCTTTTTTGCGCGCAAACGCCTGCTGATATTTCTTGCCGGCACTGATGTTTTTCTGCTCTATTTTATTCAGGTTCTGATAAACCTGCTGCGACACATCAAACAGCGCTTTGTTACGTTCCTGCTCTCCGAGACGAAGCTGGCCGCGAAAGGCAGCTTCGATGCCCTGCAGCACCAGGCCTGCGTCGACGGTAACTCCCTGAGTGCGCCGGGTGGTAAGGACGTTGAGCGCCTCGCTTCCCATCGAGGCGCCGATCGCATAAGCCTGCTGTTCTCCCGATGCGCTGAGTTTGGCAGCGGCGCTCTCGCCGCTGCGCGTTTTGGACTGTACAGAAAGCTGCGTTCTCAGCAGTTCGATTTCATCTTCTTTCATCCGTAGCTGGGCGTTGTCTTTATCCGCCTGCAGGCGATAGGCTGCCACTATGGCCGCCATCTCTGGTGGCTCATTTTTTGGCGCAGCGGCGTCGTTAGCGGGGCCATGCGGCACTTTATCCGCGGCGGCCAGCCGGGTGGACAGAGATTGTTTATCGGCGTTAAGGGCTTTGACCTGATCGAGGGCAGCCTGCTGCGTCTTTTCCGCAGCGGCGAGGCGAATAGTCAGCGACTGCTTATCGGCGTTAAGGGCCTTAACCTGCTCGAGGACGGCCTGTTTCTCTTTTTCCG
>SKEI01001272.1_pt1 | contig 14145 bp, 6 predicted proteins | sample 4826701 | NCBI WGS metagenome assembly SKEI01 (sample SAMN11008813, study PRJNA524170) | human gut metagenome | biome: Human fecal sample; material: Feces; isolation source: fecal sample from pouch patient p2, p6, p7, p14 | host: Homo sapiens | place: Israel: Tel-Aviv | collected 2016-08-31 | reverse complement strand
ATGTTTGATTATTTATTTGAATGGATACCGTCAGATGCAGTGTTTGTTCTGATTTTGCAAACAGATAGAAATTATATGTATCTCCTTTTTCTTGATTAATGCCATTATATCCGATGTTATAGATTTTGCCATTTTCCTCAAAATCAACTTGAAGAGAAACGCGCCGATTATCATTGAGTGTATTATCTTTATTAAGCTGCATGTCTGCATTTTCGGAATACCAGGCAGGAATTGTGGTTGGTGCAATTTTTTGTGATGCGATCCAGTCATTCATTCCCTCGCCATTGTTGAACTCATCAATCCATCCTGTTGGAGAAGTAAATGTTTTGCCATTATCGTTTGTGATACAGCCATCGGGAAGCAGAGAATCCTCAAAGGAACGATTACGAAGCATCTCTGGATACAAGCCGCCGTCACCAGCATGGCTGATATCTTCAAAAAATAAGCCGTATAGATCTGGAGCAACAGGAAAACGTTTTTCCTGCGTTGAAATAGTAAGTTGACTCATGATAAAACCTCCTTATATATTTGTGTTACAGTCTATATAAACAGTAACATAGTTACATAGTAATACAACAAAAGTATAAAATAATACATTCTAAAATGATAAAAATAGTAGTACTATATGCTATAGTTTAACGTTTTTCTTATAATAAATCAAGTACAAAATATCAAAAAGGAGGAAAAAATGAAAAAAGATATTATGTCAGTACTTCCAGATGGAAGTGAATTTGTCAGCTGGGAAATGCCGTGTAGTTATGATACGGTGATTCATGTAAATCCAGCGCATAAGATGAGTGCAGACAATAATGATGGAAGCAGTGAGGCACCACTAAAAACAATTTCAGAGGCTGCAAGGCGTGCTGTGGCAGGTACAAAGGTTGTTATTCATCAGGGTACTTATCGCGAATGTGTTCGTCCTCAGGCTGGAGGAGAGGGACCAGAAAAAATGGTTTTATATGAAGCTGCAGGGGATGGAGATGTTGTTATAAAAGCTTCGGAAGAAGTGACTGAGTTTGAAAAAAGTACGGGCTGGATAATGGGAGAAATAGAAGGTGAGGAAAAAACTCCGATAATTTGGTGTCATCATTTAAACCCAGAGCAATTTAAAGGATATAATCCGTTTTGCGCAGTTAATATTTTGCATGACAGGTTATTTATTGAGTATGATAAAACAGATATGACACCATATTTAAATCGAAGAGGCATGGTATTTTGTGATGGAAAACCACTTGTACAGGTAGCACTTTATCGTCAGATGACAGAACAGCCAGGAAGCTATTGGGTAGAAGCAAATGGTCAGACGATACATTTTCGACTGGAAAATGATGAAGACCCGAGAATGCATACGATTGAACTTACATGCCGAGAGCAATGTTTTGCACCTGAGATTCCATTTCTTTCATATATTCATGTTAAAGGAATCACTTGTGCACATGCAGCGATGGGAGCACCAGTTCCGCAACGTGGAGCTCTTTCATGCATGCGGGGTCATCATTGGATTATTGAGAACTGTACAATTGACTGGTCAAATGCAGTTGGAATTGATATTGGAAATGAATGCTGGCATCATGATATTTTACCGGATCAACAAATCGGATACACAATTATTAGAGGATGTCATATCAAGGATGTTGGTGTTTGCGGAATTGCAGGATTATTTGCAGAGCATGTGCTTATAGAGGACAATTTAATCGAAGGAACAGGATGGCAGAAAATGGAATTGTCCTGGGAAGCTGCGGGCATAAAACTGCATAACAGTGTGGGAAGTCTGTTTCGTCGTAATATTTTTAAACGAACATATCGTGCCGATCATTTGTGGCTTGATTGCGGAAATGAAAATAACCGAATTACACAAAATTTGTTTCTAGATGGTATTGAGCAAAGAGAGGCAGTTTTTATTGAGTGCAGCAGAGATGAGACAAACTTGATTGATAACAATATTTTCTGGAACATAGAGGGCAGGTTTGACCAAGAAAAAATCCCGAAGGAGCCTGGTTCAAGTGGCTGGTATAAGTTGCGTGAACACGATGTGGTAAATGGATATGGTGTGTATGGTGAAGGAACTGATCATCTGTATCTTTCTAATAATTTCTTTGGAAAGTGCAGAGGTTCTGGATATTTTGCAAAGCCAGTTTCATTTCGCATGGAGCAGGATATGATGCGAGGCGGAACGGGACGTGATACTAGAATTTTTAACAATTTTTTCTATGAATGTGGTCAGTCTGCGATTACATTTCCTACACAGCATAATGAGGCAGAAAATAACTGTTATGCAAATCAGCCTTCTGGATATTTGCGTGTAATGTATCCAGAACCAGAGGTATGCTTGGATTTAAAAACATGGAAGGAATTTTATGGTTTTGATCAAAATGGACAGACTGCCTGGGTTTCTGTTAAGGTGGATACTGAGGCATACACCATTACATTTGATGAGGCAGCTAAAAAGCCGGTCTTTTTCCGTGGACAGGAAAAGAGAATAAATCTGATAGACAACGCAGAGAAGTTAAAGCCAGTATCAACAAATACACTCACAGCAGGAGATTTCTTTGGGGAAGCTAGAGGAGAACAAAGTTTTCCAGGACCATTTACATCAATAGAAAACAAAAAGGTTTATTCTATTGACCCAAGAAAAAAGATTTATTAAACTATAAATGAAAAATATTTTCAATAACTATTTTCAAATCCATCGTGAATTGCTATAATGGCTTCTGAAAAAGACATCAAAGTCGATATATTCACAAAGGAAGTGACATAGTATGACACTTAAGGATCTTGAAATAGGAAAGACAGCGGTTGTCACCGTTGTTGGAGGAGAAGGTGCGCTGAGGCAGCATTTTCTTGATATGGGTGTGATTCCCGGAGTTTCGGTGACGGTGGTTAAGCTGGCGCCGATGGGCGATCCGATGGAGCTTAGAATCCACGGATATGAGCTGACTCTTCGTCTGGCAGATGCAGAGAAGATTTTAATTGATGAATCTTCTGTGACAAAGTCGGATGGCAAAAGGGAAAAGAACACAAAAAATATTTCCAAAGAGAATGCTGTGACAGAGCATCCTGGTCTTGGTGAAGGCGGACGTTTCCACCAAAAGGCAGATGAGCATCCAGTTCCTAAGGGAACAGTATTGACATTTGCGCTTGCAGGAAATCAAAACTGCGGAAAGACAACACTTTTTAATCAGCTGACTGGTTCAAACCAGCACGTTGGAAATTTTCCAGGCGTGACAGTTGACAGCAAAAATGGTCAGATTCGAAATCATCCTGATACGCTTGTGACGGATCTGCCAGGCATTTACTCAATGTCTCCCTACAGCAGTGAGGAGATTGTGACAAGAGAGTTTATTATTAAGCAAAAGCCTACCGGCATTATAAATATCGTGGATGCCACAAATATTGAGCGAAATCTGTATCTGACAATGCAGCTTTTGGAGCTTGATGTGCCTATGGTGCTTGCACTCAATATGATGGATGAGATGCGCGGAAATGGCGGATCTGTACGCATCAATAAATTGGAGTCTATGCTTGGTATTCCAGTTGTCCCAATTTCAGCAGCAAAAAATGAGGGTATTACAGAGCTTATAAACCATGCAATTCATGTGGCGCAATATCAGGAAAAGCCAAGCCGACAGGATTTTTGCGATGAAAACAGTCATAACGGAGCAGTTCATCGATGCCTTCATGCAATAATGCATCTGATCGAAGATCATGCCGTTAGAGCAGGTATTCCGGTGCGTTTTGCGGCAAGTAAGCTTGTTGAAGGCGATCAGCTTGTTGAGCAGGCATTAAACTTAGAGCAAAACGAGAAGGAAATGATTGAGCATATCATTGTGCAGATGGAAGAAGAGCGTGGACTTGACCGCGCGGCATCCATCGCAGACATACGTTTTTCATTTATTCAAAAGCTGTGTGATCAGACAGTGATTAAGCCAGGTGAAAGCAAAGAGCATGAAAGAAGCCGCAAAATCGATGCAGTATTGACTGGACGTTATACGGCACTTCCAATGTTTGCTGCAATCATGGCACTTGTATTCTGGCTGACATTTGGTGTGATCGGCGCAGGACTTCAAAATGTGATGGAGATTGGAATTGACTGGCTGACGCAAAAGACAGATGCCGTGATGACGCTATGGCAGGTCAATGATGTGCTTCATTCTCTTGTAATTGATGGTATATTTAATGGTGTCGGAAGTGTACTTAGCTTTCTTCCTATTATTGTTACACTGTTTTTATTCTTATCATTGCTTGAGGATAGTGGTTATATGGCACGAGTTGCCTTTGTCATGGACAAGCCGCTTCGTAAGATTGGCCTTTCCGGACGAAGCATTGTGCCAATGTTGGTTGGATTTGGATGTACAGTGCCTGGTGTAATGGCGACAAGAACACTGCCGTCAGCGCGCGACCGTAAGATGACGATTATGCTTACACCATTTATGAGCTGTACGGCTAAGCTTCCCATCTATGGATTTTTTACATCGGTATTCTTTCCAAAGCAAAGCGGTATTATCATGATTGGTCTTTACTTTTTAGGTATAGCAATGGGTATTTTAACAGCTGTTATTTCCAGAAAGACTATGTTTCATGGAGAGGCTGTTCCATTTGTAATGGAGCTGCCAAATTATCGTCTTCCAGGAGCAAAAAATGTACTCCAACTGATGTGGGATAAAGCAAAAGATTTCCTTCAAAGAGCATTTACTGTAATCTTTATGGCATCTCTTGTAATATGGTTCTTGCAGACATTTGGATTACATTTAAGCATGGTAGCAGATTCAAAAGACAGCATTTTAGCTGCAGTGGCAGGTGCAATCGCACCAATCTTTGCACCGCTTGGCTTTGGTGACTGGCGTATCTGTACATCTTTAATTGCAGGATTTATGGCAAAGGAAAGCGTTGTTTCTACACTTTCAGTATTGTTTGGAAGTACAAAGACATTGTTGGAAGTACTCTCGCCGCTGTCAGCAGCATCTCTTCTTGTATTTTGTCTTCTGTACACACCATGTATTGCAGCAATCTCTTCCATTAAAAGAGAGCTGGGAACAAAATGGGCAGTAGGCATTGTGCTATTCCAGTGTGCTGTAGCATGGGTGGTAGCATTTGTAGTTCATTTGATCGGAATGGCAATTTTGGCGTTATAATAAAGGGCAGTCGAAAGACTGCCTTTTTTACGTTGAAAATCCCTGTACGCTATGATATACTGAGCTTTGATCAAAACAGAGGGCAGGAAATTGTTCATGAAAAAGATTAGATGTATAATTGAAACAGTACTTGCAATTCTGATGATAGCAGTACTTATTTTCGGCATTAAAAATGATATTGCACCAAAAAATGTATTTAATGAGACTGTTCTCAAGCCAGAAGGTACGTGGAGTGAGAAAATGCTTGCATCAGACGAAATTGTTCAGTATGAGTATGATATTCCAAAATCGCAGAATGAAAAAAACTGGATAATGATGTTAAAAACACATTGGGTCGATTTTGAAATCTTTGCCGATGATGTAAGTCTTTATCGTACAGAAGGAAAGCGAACAGGTTTTGTACATTTATTCGAAGTTCCAACAGGAAAGAAACTGACAGTTCAATTTTTTCATGTCTCAGAAAAAGCAGCAGATGCAATTGAGCAGTCAGATTTTCAAATAGGAAATCGAAGCGGTATATATCGTATGATTTTGGTCAAAAATATTCATGCTGGTATATTTGCTGTGTTTGCAGCAGTGTCGGGATTTACAGCCATATTTGCAGGCTTTTATATGCGTAAGGCATGGACAAGGCAGATATGCGAAAGTTTGATATGTCTTGGTGCTTTTGTTGTGGACGCTGGTTTATGGATTTTAACAGATTCAAAATTTTTGCTTTTATTTACGCAAAAAAGCGGCGTGATCGAACTAGTATCATTTTTGGCATTTTTTATGCTTGCCATTCCGCTTCTTGGCTTTACAAAGCGGATGTTTACAGGAAAAGAAAAGATGTTTGGAATTATGCAGTGCTTGTTTGCTGCAATGCTTGGATTATACTGCATAAACTACATAACAGCGTTTATACCGATTGCAATCATAATTGTATTAGAACATATTTTAATTGCAATTACAATTACTATAGTTGTAGTGGAAGGATTTATTAGGCTTCACAAAAATAAAAACGTAAAACTGTTTCGTGTGCTGAGTGGCTATAGTATATTCAGTATATGCAGTATTATAGCAATTGCCTTTTATTACATTGGTCTTGAGTTTCAGTATTCCATTTCCTATGTCATTGCAATTCTGTGCTTTGCATTTTTTTTGGCAGATGCGGCTGGAATTGCAATTTATGAGCAAATTCGCGAAAATGCAAACGTGGCATTATATGCAAAGATGGCTTATACAGACATGATGACAGGTCTTAAAAATCGTGCTGCATTTACTGAGGACAGCAGCAGAGATGCCCATACATCTGGTGCTGTTTCTTATATCATGATCGATGCAAACAACTTAAAAAAGATCAATGATTCACTGGGTCATAAAAGAGGTGATGAGCTTTTAACAACAGTTGCAAGATGCATGGAAACAGGTGTGAAAAAATCTGCAGGAAATGGAAGCTGTTATCGTGTTGGCGGAGACGAGTTTGTAATTCGCCTGAATAATGCTACAGAGCAGGATGCAAAAGAATGTATGCAGCGCGTGAAAGAAGCACTTGCAGCGGCAGATAAAAAGACAGATATTCCGATTTCGGCAGCGATGGGATATGCATGGAGTGATGATCCGGACAAGGATACAGAAAAACTGCTGCAAAGTGCAGATGCTCAGATGTATGAAAATAAGCAGATGATGAAGAAGGGTAAGATACTATAAAGAAAAATAAGGCGGCCATTGGCCGCCTGTTTCATTTCGCCCACGGAAAGATAATCGAGAGGCTGTCATCAGAGGAATTGCTTGCTGAAGTAGTATCTGGTGCAGATTCAGCAGTTTGTGAGCCTTCGGTCTGATTTTCGCTTTGAGATTGTCCTGCCGTCGGTGCTTGTGTTTCGACCTCAGATTGCTGCGCTTGTGTTTCCACCGATGTTAAAGTAGCTGTCTCTGGCTGTATTTCGGTTTCTGCCTGTGTCTGTCCAAGCGCTGGATCAAAATAGTTGTAAACCTGACCTGGTACCATGCCGCCTCTTGCAGCTGCCATTTCACTGACTGTAACGAGCTCATAGCCGGCAGCAATCAGTTCTGGGATGATAATTTGGGATGCCTGCGCAGAGGATGCTTCCATATCGTGCATAAGCACAATGGCGCCGTCTTTTACCTTGCTTCTTATCGTATCGCATGTGGTTGCCACATCATGATGCTGCCAGTCAATTGTGTCCACGCACCACATGATAAGCGGATAACCGTCATCAACAGCTGCTACATTGGCACATGAAATATCATCAGTTGCGCCTGTCGGCGGTCTCATGATGCATGGGCGGTTTCCTGTAATCATCTGCACATAGGAGCTTGTACTGCTGATTTCCTGATCTGTTACCTGTGCATCCATATTTGTAATTTTATAATGATTGTAGGTATGATTTCCAATTTCAGAACCTGAATTTTCAATATTTTGGATAATATCCGCGCAGCGTTCTACATTCCTGCCAAGGACAAAGAATGTAGCATAGGCACCATTTGCTGTAAGCGTATCAAGAATGATCTGTGTATTTTGCGTGGAAGGACCATCATCATACGTCAGCGCAACCATTGGCTTTGTGGCGTCAACAGTGTGCCTAAGCTTTCCCTGTGAGGTAAAATCGTAGACGAGATCACCGATACGGTGGCAGCCTACATATACATGTCCATTTTCATCTGTCATACCAGTAGCGCCGTCAGGAAAAGTAAAATTCCCTGTCACAGCTTTTCCATCTTCACCGAAATAGTAATAATAGCCATCATCGCATTTTACAGTAGAGCAAAAATATTGGCGGCCATCATCAGTAAAACAATATGTATCACCATTTTCATCTGTGTAGCGGCCTGTTTGCATTATGCCGTCATCAGAAAAAAGATAGCGTGAATCATCAATCATTTGATATCCAGTCAAAAGATAGCCATTCTGGCAGTAGCCCATCGTGCCGTCAGCATTTGTAATCCAGCCCTCAGCAGGCTTGTTGTCATCATCAGTTCGGTAAAGTGTTTCTCTGTCAAAAGTCTCAGATTCTGTTTCATAAAAGCTCTCGGATTCATTGGCAGCCAAGTTCGCTTCATAGTCATCTGTAGATGTAACGATAGTTTGATTAGAAGGTGCGTTTGAAGTACATGCGTTTAAAAAGAACGTGCCAGACAGTCCGAGAGCAAGTGCTAGCTTTTTTAGCTGACCTCTTTTTGTATTATTATGCATTGGATGAAATCCCCCATCAATCGAAATTTACATTTCCACTAGTATAGCACGCAGTTTAAAAAAAGGGAACATGAGAAAAATCACTTTCAGCAAAAAATGTTATTTTCAATAAAAAAAATCATGGTATAATGAAAAAAAGGAAACTTTTAGACTTGTGCGAATGCTATTAGAAGCAAGGATACATTAGAGGAGGCAAGAGGATGATGAGAAAGAAGTGGAAGTATTTTTTGATATCAGCTGCATTGCTTACAATTATATTTGTTAGTATTGAACGTTACGATAATTATATTGGTCAGAAATTTTATCAGGAAAGTACGCAGGGACTGCTTGCTACATATGAACAGCTTGATAAGACCTTTATGATGTTTGCGCAGCGCAATTGGAACGCACTTGAGGACTGGGGCAATTATCTGAATTATTGTGTAGAAGAACAGGATAAAAAAGAACAAAATGCAGAAGATGGATGGGGTAATTTTGTAAATGACCGTAAAAATTGGCAGTACAGCGATTTTTATGTTTTTAATGAAGACTGCGAGTATTGGACTATTGATGGACGAAGAGGAACGGCAGAGCACGTGAAGGATGCTTTTAAAGCGCTTTATGAAAAAAAGGGTCCTATTGTGTCAAGCTATGTCGCAAGTGATGGAGAAACTAAAATCTTGTTTGCAGTTCCTTCAGATCCCATTGAGTTAAATAACGTGACATATACAGCGTTTGCAGTTTCATATGATAACAGTATTGTGAAAAAGTTGATCGGAGACGGCGTATATAATAATAAAAGTGATTGTTACATAGTTGATTCTGATGGAACAGTGCTTATGTCGCTTGAACCAGAGACGCAGATCACAGATGACTTTGATAATATTTTTGATTTTATTCAGGATAAAACACAGTCTTATAATGAAGATTATCTGGAGCGCATGAAGAAAACTGTGCCAACAAAGGGCAAAGGAAGTGTTTCATTTAAATATCAAAAATCAGAGTATTATCTTGTCTATCAGCCAGTAGGAATTGACGACTGGTCAATTGTAGGTATTGTGGAAAAGAGTGTTGTTGACTCTGGTATGAGAATGGTTCAGGGAACGACTATCGTTTTGTTGTGTATGATGGAAACATGTATAATGATTGGAGTTGTCATTTTAATGAAGCAGCGTGCAAAGGCTCAGCTCCAAAAAGAAGCAGACGAGCGAATCAAAGCGGAAAAGAAAAAGGAATTTTCCGATCAGCTGTTTTGGGGAATTTCACAGATTGTTGACTGTTTTGCAGTCTGCGATTTGAAAAATAACAGATACGAATATGAAGACAAGCGAGGCAAATATCTTTATCCGAAAAGAGGAGCATATGACCAATTTATTAAGGAAATTTCCGATCAATATACGATATTGACAGATGGAGAAAATGCAAAGTTTACGAATATGCTTTCTGCCGAGCATGTGCGGCAGCTGATAAAGGAACAGAAGGATTCTTATTGTCTGGAGTACTGTGCCAGAGATAAAAGCAGATTCTTTATTATGAGTGTGATTCCGGTTGAGTGGGAAGGGGATACGCTTACAAAAATCATGATTGTTTCACAGGATATGGGACAGCAGCATGAGCTTGAAAACCTTGCTAATACAGATGCACTGACGGGACTTTTTAATAAACGTTATTTTGAAAAAATGATGGAAATAAGAGATGAAAAGAAAAAACCGTATGCTCTGTTTTATATGGATCTTGATCTTTTTAAGCCTGTGAATGATACATATGGCCATGAGATGGGCGATAAGGTTTTAAAAGAAGTGGCAAAAAGACTGCTTAAATGTATCAGAAGCAATGATTATGCCTTTCGCATTGGCGGTGACGAATTTATGCTTATTTTAAACGGAAATCTGGATGCACAGATTTGTGAAAAGAGAATTGAGCGTATAAAAAAGCTGATTGGAGAACCATATGAATTTGATGGTTATACGATCAAGATAGGAATTAGCTGCGGAAGTGCTGTCTATCCAGATGATGCTAACTGTGCAGCAGATATTCAAAAGCTTGCAGATAAACGCATGTATGAAGATAAGAAAATTAACCATGCACAGAGGTGAAAAACATCACGGCAGGTCGGGGGGGGTTGACTTCTCTTTGAAAACTGCTATAATAAACGATGACTGAGAAAATGTGTAAGTAGTCTGTACCATTCGGTTTTCCAGAGAGGCCGCATAACCTGCTGAGAGTGCTGCCATCCGCCTACAGATGAATTTCAGCATTGGAGTCTTCCACGAAAATTTTGTTTATGACAAAAGCTAAGTGGATGCAGCTGCTGCATTATGGCAGATCAAGTGCGGATTGTAATATTTTTTTATAATCCGAACATGGGTGGTACCGCGGATTTATTCGTCCCATAAAGGTTTTGAAAAAAGCCTCTATGGGACTTTTTTATTGCTCGTCCCATAGAAAAAGCAACATTTAAGAAAGCAGAGGAAAGGTTATATGCAGGAAACACACAAGCTGTCCGACAATCTTGCTGCTCTGAAGGAGAAGATTGAGACCGGACTGGAAGGATTGTCCAATTCTAAGGAACTGTATGAGTTCAGAAGCTCTTATCTGGAAGGAAAAAAGAGTAAGATCAGCGAGCTGATGAAGGAAATGAGAAATCTTGCACCAGAAGAGCGTGCAGGATACGGAAAGTCAGTAAACGAGTTAAAGGAGTGGGCGATTGATCGTTTCTCCAAGATGGAAGAAAAGATGAAGCAGTTAGAGCTGCAGCGCCGTTATGAGTCTGAAAAAATCGACCTGACACTTCCGGCAGATGAGACTGGCGTTGGAAATCTTCATCCGATTACACTTGTTCGCAACCAGTTAATCGATATCTTTGCAGGTATGGGCTTTGAGGTCTATGAGGGAGCAGAGATCGAAAATGATTACTATAACTTTACGGCACTGAACACTCCGAAGGATCATCCGGCAAGAGATATGCAGGATACTTTCTATCTGTCACCAGAGTTCTTGCTTCGTACACAGACCTCCGCAGGTCAGATTCATGTTATGGAGAACAAGAAGCCGCCGATCAAGATTTTATCACCAGGAAGAGTATTCCGTTCTGATGATGATGCGACTCATTCTCCAATGTTCCATCAGATGGAAGGTCTTGTTGTTGACAAGGGAATTACTCTGTCTGATTTAAAGGGTATGCTTGATCTGTTTGTAAAGAAAATTTACGGAGAGGGAACTGTAACCCGTCTTCGTCCGTCCTACTTCCCATTTACAGAGCCGTCTGTAGAGGTTGACTGCAGCTGCTTTGAGTGCGGCGGCAAGGGCTGTAATTTGTGTAAGGGAACTGGCTGGATCGAAATTCTTGGTGCTGGCGTAGTAAATAAGAAAGTCCTTGAAAACTGTGGCATCGATTCCGAAGAATACAGCGGTTTTGCATTTGGTATCGGTCTTGAGCGTACTGCAATGCTTAAGTACGGTATCAACAACATCAAGATGCTGTTTGGATCGGATCTGCGTGTCCTGAAACAGATTAACGAGAAATAAGAAAGGACGGAAACGAATATGTTAGTACCATTAAGTTGGCTTAAAGAATATGTAGATATTGATGTAACACCGCAGGAGCTTGAAAAAAAGCTGTTTGACGGCGGATTTGAGGTAGAAGAGCTGTATCAGGTTGGTCATGACATCGATAAGATTGTAGTTGGTCTTGTTGAGACTTGTGAGCCGATTCCAGAGACACATCTTCATGTGTGTCAGGTTAATGCAGGTGAGTATGGCACTATGCAGATTTGCTGCGGCGCTGACAATGTACAGGCAGGCGGCAAGTATCCGGTAGCACTTGTTGGTGCAACTGTTTATGCAACAGCGAAGGATCATAAGACAATCGAAGGCGTGATGACAATTAAAAAGGGTAAGCTTCGCGGTTTTGAGTCATATGGTATGCTTTGCTCTGGAACAGAGCTTGGCTTAACAGAGGATCTGTATCCAGGTGCAGGCTACAATGGTTTGTTAGAGATGCCGGCTGATGCACAGCTTGGTGCAGATGTAAAGGCTATCACAGGTCTTGATGACTGGATGTTTGACATTTCCTTAACTGCAAACAGACCGGACTGTCAGAGCATCTTAGGAATTGCAAGAGAGGTTTCTGCAATGCTTGAGAAGCCATTAAAGATGCCGTCAACCGATTATACAGAGACCGAGGTAAAGAAGGATGGCTTTAAGGTAAGTGTTGAGGCACCAGATCTTTGCCCACGCTACAGTGCACACTATGTATATGATGTAAAGATGGGTGAGTCTCCATCATGGATGAAGCGCCGTCTTGCACTTGTTGGTATTGGATCAATCAGCAATATCGTAGATATCACAAACTATGTATTAAAAGAGATCGGACAGCCAATGCATGCATTTGACTGCTCTTACCTTGAGGGCAACGAGATTTGCGTAAGAAGAGCACATGATGGTGAGAAGATTGTTACACTTGATGAGCAGGAGTACACAATGTCACCAGCTAATCTTGTTATCTGTGACGGCGTAAAGCCAGTTGCTTTAGCAGGTGTTATGGGCGGTTTAAATTCCGAGATTCGTGACACAACAGAAAGTGTTATGTTTGAGGCTGCTAAGTTTGCAAGAGATAATGTCAGAAAGACTGCAAGAGCACTTGGAAAGTCCTCTGATTCAAGTTCAAGATTTGAGAAGGGCGTGGATGAATACTCAACTGTTCTTGGTATGAAGCGTGCACTTCATTTAATCGAGGAGCTTGGCTGCGGAAAGGTTTCTTCTACTCATGTAGATGTTAATGTTGGAAACAGCATTGAGCCTCAGCCGATGCAGGTAAGCATCCATAAGGTAAACAGCGTTCTTGGAATTGAGGTTCCGGCAGAGGAGATTGTACGTCTGATGAAGAATTTAAACTTCAATCCGACAGTTGACGGTGATGTACTGACTCTTCAGGTACCAGCTTACCGTGAGGATATGCTGCCAGAGGGTGAGAATGATGTAGAGCGTTATCCAGATGTGGCAGAGGAAGTAATCCGTATGTATGGTTATGACCATATTAAGTCAACATTTATGCCATCTGCGCAGGTAACAGCAGGCGGATATAATAAAGAGCAGAAGGGCGAGCTTGCATTAAAGCGTACTCTTTGTACTATGGGTGCATATGAGTGTATGCATTACTCATTCTTCTCCCCATCTGATTTGGATCTTTTGAAGTTCCCGGCTGATGCGAAGGAGCGTTTCGCAATTCAGATCATGAATCCAATCAATATCGATCTGTCATTAATGCGTACTACACTTGCTGCATCAATGCTCAATGCTATTTCAAGAAATGAAAAGCAGGGTATTCTTGACGGAAGACTTTTTGAGGTTGCAAATATCTTTATTCCGAAAAATCTGCCGCTTACCGAGTATCCGGATGAGAGAAAAACACTTTGTGTTGGTACCTTCGGTGCAAAGGAATCCTTCTACACAATGAAGGGCATTGCAAACGGAATCGCAGACAGCTTAGATGTTGCATTTACTTATGAGCCAATTCAGAAATCATTCCTGCATCCGTATCAGGCAGTAAAGGTATTATGTGAGGGCGAAGAAATTGGTTACTTCGGTAAGGTTGCATACGATATTCAGGACAAGTTAAGCATGCGTGCAAGCGCATATGTTATGGAGCTTGATCTGGAGATTCTGTCTAAGTGGTATGATAAGAAGAGAACCTTCATTCCGCTGCCCAAGTTTGCAGAAGAGAAGCGTGATCTTGCATTCGTAATGGATAAGGCAATCACATGTGGAGAGATCGAAGACTGCATCCGCAAGGAAAATAAGTACGTAAAGGAAATCAAGCTGTTCGATATATACGAG
>SKEI01001270.1_pt1 | contig 14152 bp, 21 predicted proteins | sample 4826701 | NCBI WGS metagenome assembly SKEI01 (sample SAMN11008813, study PRJNA524170) | human gut metagenome | biome: Human fecal sample; material: Feces; isolation source: fecal sample from pouch patient p2, p6, p7, p14 | host: Homo sapiens | place: Israel: Tel-Aviv | collected 2016-08-31 | reverse complement strand
CAGTCTTTACCAATGTCTCAACAGAAATTATGATTCGGTATGCACAAAAACGGATCTAAAAAGTGATTTCCATATCACCGGACAGCTGATGTAAAACCATCCGGAATATTCACAAGGGTGATTCCCGGACTACAAAAACCATTCTATAACAGGCAACATTTATAAAAGGGCTGCTGATCAGAAAGGAAGGTGAAAAAGTAAATCAAATGCATAAAAGATTTATTTTTAAGGGAACAAAAGAGCAGCTACCAAAAGTGGAAGCCGCCCTTAAAAAATTGGGTGTTACAAGAAAATCTATGTATTTTGTGTTGAAATACTTTGAGATCAACCCACAGGCAGTTGAAATTCTTGAAAAAGAATTTTCAGATGTTCAGCAAGATTTTCTTTAGATGAAATATCTTGAATTGTCTTTATGACGGTTTGATTATTCCAAACATATATAGTTGCGTTATATTTGCCCTTGGAAGTAAGACCACTAATTTCAAATTCAAGATCAGATATTTTTCTATAGATAACATCTTCAAAATCAATGTTTTTTATAGTATATCTATCACCGAGATATTTCAATGTATCATTCAGTTTTTGATTCATATAATCACCCCTTTCTTACAGGTGATTATATCATAACAAAGGAGTGTGAGATAGATGAAAAGAGTAATTGCAGGTTGTATTGATCTGACACTGGAATTTGATTCAGTAAGTACATACAATGCTTATATTGCTGACATTAAAGCAAAGCATCAAAGATTCAATGTGCTGAACTATGAGGAATTACCGGGTGATAGAATCCGGGTAAGAGTGCAAAGACAATACAACAATAGTCCATTTCCGGCAGTAGTGGAAGGTGGTGAAAAATAGTGGCATTTGATTTTTCAAAGTTAAGGGGAAAAATTAAAGAGGTATTTGGTACACAGGAAAAGTTTGCTAAAGCTATGGGGATGTCAGGTGTAACATTGTCAGCTAAATTAAACAATACTGTTGACTTTACAATATCAGAAATGAATAAAGCGTGTGAATTGCTTTCAATTCCAACTGAATTTATTCCAATATATTTTTTTACACAAAAAGTTAAGAGTTCTTAACTAAAAGAAAGGAGTGATAAAAAATGACATTCAGTGAAAAACTGAAACAGGCTATGCAGGAACTACACCTGAATCAACGTCAGGTGTGCGGTATGACTGGAAAAAGTAAAGGTTCTGTTAGTCAGTATCTTTCCGGTAAACAGATACCGTCAGAAGATGTACAAAGTGCTATTGCAGTAGCACTTGGACTTGAAGCAGATTATTTTTCAAAATCTGATGAAAAAGTAGTTGTGCTGCCAACAAAGGAAGTAAGAAATGGGGTAATTCCCCGGTTAGATGTGGAAAAGGCTGCAAAGCTGTTACAGATGAACCACAACACAGTTCGTAAGGGTTTACAGCAAGGGGTTTTTCCTTGGGGTTACGGTATTCATACATCTGATAACAGATGGGTGTACTTCATCAACGCAAAACGTTTTGCAGAGATCGAAGGAATTACAGTATAGAAAGTGAGGTTTAATAACATGAAAAAATTTGAATTTACAGGAGAAACTAAGACAATAAGTTTACTTTTTAGAACAGCTACACTTCACAGAATCAGAGCGGTAGCAGAATTTGGTCTTGTCAAAATTGGTGATCTTGGCGGTTGGATTGAGAAAGAAGAAAATCTTTCCCATGAAGGAAAGGCTTGGGTTTGCGGTGATGCCAAGGTTTGGGGCATGCCAAGGTTTGGGGCAATGCCAAGGTTTGGGGCAATGCCAAGGTTTGCGGTGATGCCAAGGTTTGGGGCAATGCCAAGGTTTGGGGCAATGCCAAGGTTTGCGGTGATGCCGAGGTTTGGGGCAATGCCGAGGTTTGCGGTGATGCCGAGGTTTGGGGCAATGCCGAGGTCTTTTCCGCAAATCATGTACTGGTAATTGGTGCGATTGGCAGTAGAAGCGATTTCACAACATTCTTTAGAGATAAGGACAATGAAATTACTGTTAAGTGCGGTTGTTTTCTTGGAAAAATTGATAAATTTCTTGAAAAAGTGACTGCAACACATAGAGATAGTAAGTATGCATTGGTTTACAGGGCAGCGGTAGAAGTAGCAAAATTGCAAATTGATCTTAGTTTGTCAAAACCTTTAGCAGTTGGGGATAAAGTAAGAATCATTTCAGCAGAAGAAAATGATGTAACCCGAAACTGGAATAGTAAGATGGAAAAATATCTTGGTACTGTGATGACAATTAAACACGTTTATAAGGATGGGTATCGAATGGAAGAAGATGATTCAGAGTGGTTTTGGGATACATTCCGTATTGCCGGAAAGGTCGAATAAAAAATGAATGATTTATCATTTATGCCCCATCAAACGAAAGCACTTGATCAGACAGACGATAAAAATAGATGTGCTTATTATCTTGATATGGGTCTTGGTAAAACTTTTGTAGGTGCTGAAAAAATGTACTTGCTGAACAATACGGTAAATCTGATTGTGTGCCAAAAATCAAAGATTGATGACTGGGTTAATCACATGAAAACGTATTACCCGGAATACAGGGTTATGGACTTGACAAAGAAAAGTGAAGGTGTGAACTTCCGAACACTGGTTGAAACCAAAGACCTGTATGATCAGAACATTCAAATTGTCGGTGTAATCAATTATGATTTGATATTCAGACGCAAGTATATAGCTCATATAACCGACTTTACATTGTTACTTGATGAATCAAGCCTTATTTGTAATGAGAACGCTAAACGGTCAAAATTCATTCTAAAGATGCAGCCTGAATCAGTAGTATTGCTGTCGGGAACACCAACAGCCGGAAAGTATGAACGGTTATGGTCGCAGCTTAAATTGTTAGGTTGGACTATTAGCAAAAAAGCATTTTGGAACAGCTATGTTGATACAGAATGGGTTGATGTAGGAGATTTCAAACGTGAAGTTGTAATAGGGTACAAAAATGTTGAACATTTGAAAAGAAAACTTGCAGAATATGGTGCGGTATTCATGAAAACGGAAGAAGTGATTGAACTGCCTGAACAGATTGAACAAAAGATTTTCTTGAAACCTACTAAAGAATACAGACACTTCATCAAAAACAGTTACTTGCTACTTGATACATTGAATCTTTGTCAGTTTAAAGATGATTCAGACTTTGAAGGTAATGATGTGACACCAACGGTTGAATTGATCGGGGATAACAGTCTGACAAAAACATTATATGCAAGACAACTTTGCGGTCAGTACCATAAGGAAAAACTAGACGCGTTCCGGGACTTATTGGAATCCACAGAAGATAGGTTGATTGTGTTTTACAATTTCAACGAAGAACTGAACAAACTGAAAAAAATATGTGAATCACTTGGTAGGGAAGTAAGCTATGTGAATGGCTCTGGAATGTCAATGTATGCCTATGAAGAAATTTCCAATAGTGTCTTGTTCGTTCAATATCAAGCCGGGGCAATGGGTGGTAATTATCAAAAAGCAAACAAAATTATTTACTACACATTACCACTTGGAAAAGGGTCTTGTGATCTATGGGAACAGTCAAAAAAACGTATTCACCGTATTGGTCAGAATAGACCATGTTTCTACTATTACTTACTGGTTAAGGGTAGTTTTGAAGAACAAAATTTTGCAGCGTTGCAGGAAGGAAAGGAATTGACAGATGAATTATTTAAAAGTTCGTAGGGTACTTAGAAAAGTGAAAAACACAGTCCTGAAAGTGTTGATTTGGATGAATTTAGCAAGTCTGCTGTTTTGGATGTGTTTGGTGGATGTAATTATATCACGGCAACCCGTAGTAATCATGCTTGTAAATTGTTTTTTCCTTTGGTTGATGGCATATGCAAATGGTTATGTTTATGATACTGAACGGTATTATGAAAGACAGAAAAAGAAAGGTGAATTTTAATGGCAGAAGAGAAAAACTTTGAAAATCGTATCAAAAGATGGTTTCATTCAGTCGGTATTTATCCGGCAGGATATAGAAAAGACAAGATGGTAGTACCACAAAAAGGATGGTATGTAAAAATTTGGGGCGGCGGTTTCCAAAAATCAGGAATACCCGACATATTGATTTGTGTAAGCGGTGTATTTATTGGTTGTGAAGTGAAAGGAACAAACGGGAAACCTTCATCTTTACAGCTTGTGAATCTTAGACAGATTGATAATTCAAGTGGAATTGCTGTATTACTTTACCCGGAATACTTGGAAGTTTTTAAGAACCTTATCCTTTGTATCATTGAAGGAGATAAAACGAATGCAGCGTATAACTATAACATCTTAAGAACAAAGTGGAAACACTTTGAAAATAAAATTTTAAAAGGAGAATAGAAACATGGCAAAAAAAGAAACAGAAGGTGCAAATGAATTAGCAACGGCGGTTGAATATAATTACCCTGATATTATCAGAAGTGCATTGTTAAAGACTAATAGGGATGGTGTTCTTGATTTGATTTCCTATATGCGTGAAATTGGATTTTTTGAAGCACCTGCATCAGGCGGCAACCATTCATTTGAAAAGGGTGGACTTGCTGCACATTCAGTCAATGTAATGTTTTGTGCTGAAAAAATTGGTGTTGCCCTTCTTGGTGGTGCAGCCTATAACGAGATTCAGGAAAGTGTAATCATTGCCGCATTACTTCATGACCTTGGCAAGTGTGGCGATTATGGAAAGCAGATGTACATACCAAACATGATCAAAGACGGTAGACCTACCAAGGCAAACCCGGAACAGAAATATAAACAGTCCGAAGCAAAGCCTTGGAAACGTAACCCGGATTTATTACCGCTTGATCATGCTACCCGGTCAATCAAACTGGCAACCTTGTTCATTGATCTGACCGAAGAAGAAGAATTTGCAATCAGATACCATGATGGTTTATATGATACTGCAAATTATGGTGTCAAGGGTCACGAAACCCAGTTATATATGATTTTACACTGGGCTGATATGTGGGCGAGCCGAATTATTGAAGGTGAAAGTGAGGTAGAAGAAAATGAGTAGTGCAAAAAATCACAGAATCAGAAGTCACAGAAGTTACAGAAACAAGGTTTCTACTGCTGAACATTTTCAGGCAAAGCAGTTTGCAAAAGTGTCACAGCAGAAAGTAATGAAAGAACAGGGCAATTTCTTTGCAAGACTGTTCAGCAAGTTCAAGAAAGGGGATAAATAAGCATGGCACAGAAAGTTTTAATTATGGGTGAATCAGGTACAGGAAAAAGTACCAGTTTAAGAAATTGTGACCCGGCATTGACAGCAGTGGTCAATCCGGTGGGGAAACCGTTACCGTTCAAAAATCATTTTGAAATGTTGAACAATGAAACAGATGCCCGGAAGATTGTGAAATACATGAAAGAACAGGTAGTTGCAGGAAAGAAACTGATTGTGGTTGATGACTTCCAGTATATTCTTGCAGTTCCGTACATGAACCGTATCAAAGAAACCGGATGGGACAAGTACAATGATTTTGGTGCAAACTATTTTGAAATCATTGACTGCTGCAAAGACCTTCCTGATGACGTTGTGGTTGTTTATATGACCCATTTAGAAACTTTAGACAATGGACTGACCACTGTTAAGCTGATCGGGAAACTGTTGCGTGAAAAGATTACTATTGAAGGTCTGTTTACGGTGGTTCTTAGAACAGGAGTAAATGAAGCAAAGTATTATTTCTACACACAGAACAGTGGAAAAGATACCGTAAAATCACCGCTTGGGATGTTCCCAGCTTATGCGATTGACAATGATCTGAATTATGTGGTGGATAAGATCAGAAATTATTATGAACTGGGAGATTATAAGTCTGATGATGAAATGGGACAGGCTGATCAGGAAGTAGCTGCAGACCTTGAAAAACCGGATGCAAACGGTAGACGGTCAAGAACTGGCAGAAAGAAAGCAGAAGCAACAACTGAACCTACTGAACAGAATGAACCACCAAAGAAACGGGAAAGAAAGAGCAGGGCAGAAGTTCAGGCTGAAAATGAACAAAAGATTGCTGATCACATGGCGGCGGTAGATGAAGCGATTGATGAAGCATTTCCGGGACAGGAAGAAGTACCGTTTGATGAAGCTGCTGAAATTGCTGATAGTGTACCAAAGCCGGATTTACAGAAACCACCAAGGCGTACCCGAAAAGAAAGGGTTGCTGAAACACCCGCTGAACCGGAAAGTGCAGCGGATGAAGTACCGGAAAATGCAGAAACCCCGGCTGAACCGCTTGAAGATGCAATGAACCCACCTGAACCACGTCAAAGACGTAGAAGAACAAGATAAGTTGGTGATTGGTATGGAGATATTACTTTTTATGTTAGCACTTTTGTTCGGTATGGGTGTCATTGGTGACAAAGAACAGGAAAACCGCAACAATTACACGAAGATATGTATTGTGTGCATCATTGGAATTATTTTAATGAGGATTTTATAAGAAAGGTTAAAAGGTGAATAATTATGGCTATTGATTTTACAGCATTTGACAACAAGGTAAATTTAGACGAATTACAGAAAGAAGTTGCAGAAGCAGATGCATCCGCATTTGATGATGTGCCAGATGGTACATATATTGTTGGATTTGAGAAAATGGAGATCAAACTGACAAATGCAAAGGACAAGCTGATGTTTGCAGTACAGTGCAAGATCAAAGAGGGCGAACATAAGGGAAGGATGATTTTCTTCAATCGTGTGATCAGCGGCAACAGTTCTCCGAAGTGGACAGATGGGCAGGCAATCAAGTCCGTATGCACATGGCTTGATAAACTGGAAACGGAAACAGTACCGGAGTTTATCAACTATGAAGATTTTGCCGGATGTGTTCTTGATATTTTTCAGGAAATTCAGGGTAAGGTTGAAGCAGAAGTTGACTATGTTGCAAAAAAATTTAATCCTATCACAATCAATGAGGTTTTTGACTGTTAGAAATATGAAATAAAGTCAGGCGGTGCGGTTGGGTGCAATTATCCCCCCCACCGCCTTTTTAAAAGTGGGTGGTATAACATGATATTTTATGACTTTGAGGTTTTCAAGGAAGATTGGCTTGCAGTTTTCGTTGATGTGGTCAAAAGAAAAGAATATGTAATCATCAATAACCAGGATGAACTTAGAGCGTTATATGAAGCAAATATAAGCAATATATGGGTGGGATTCAATAACAAGCACTATGACCAGTACATTATGAAAGGTATTCTGTTGGGGATGAACCCAAAGAAGATCAATGATTATATTATCGTTGACAAAAAAGAGGGTTGGCAGTTTTCAAGAGCATTTAACAAGATACCCATGATTAACTATGATGTGATGCCGAATCCCCCGGTTGGTTTGAAAACTATGGAAGGGTTTCTTGGCAGCAACATTAAGGAAACAGGGGTTGACTTTAATATTGACCGGAAACTGACACCGGAAGAAATTGCGGAAACGGTAAAATATTGCCGACATGACGTAGAACAGACTATAAAAGTATTCCTTGAAAAAATTGATGATTTTAATGCTATGCATGGGATTGTGAAAGCCTTCCCTTATATTGGCGGTCAATATCCAGCGATCACCTGCATAGGTGACAGTGAAGCCCGGATAACCGCAAAAGTGCTTGGATGTACCAAACAGGACTTCCATGATGAATTTGATTATTTTTTCCTTCCTTGCATCCAGTTAAAGAAGTACGCATTTGTTATGGATTGGTTCAGGACAGCGGTTGATGACTGTACCAAAGAAATGAAGATTGCTTATGCAAAAGCAAAGGAAAACTTTGAGAAAGCAGAAACACCAAGACAGAAAAAGAAATATGCCGCTGAAATGGACAGATGCGATTATACGGATGAATGGCGGTGGAACAGGTTCTTTTACAATCGGTCATTGGAAAATATCAATGTTGCCGGGACACCGCACACATTTGGTTGGGGTGGTATTCATGGGGCAACAGAAAAGCCGATTCATGCAACCGGGCTGATTCTTCATGTTGACGTTGGTTCTTATTATCCGTCTATGCTGATCGCTTGGGGACTGGTGACACGTGCTGCATCCAAACCGGAACAGTATAAGAATGTCTATGATACAAGAATGGCACTAAAACGTGCAAAGAAGAAGAAAGAACAAGCCCCATACAAGAAACTATTGAACGCACTTTCCGGTGCTATGAAAGATAAGACAAACCCGGCTTATGATGCCAGGAATAATAACTGTATGTGCATCAATGGACAGTTGATGTTACTGGACTTGATTGAACATTTGGAAGTTGTGCCGGGATTTGAACTGATACAGTCAAATACAGATGGTCTTATCATCAGAATACCGGACACAGATAAAGCCTTTGATATGGTTGATGATATTTGTTGGGACTGGGAACAGCGTTGCAGCACACCAAAATGTAAGATCTTACTGGAACTTGATACCATATCAGAAATCTATCAGAAGGATGTAAACAATTATCTTTGGATTGAAGATAACGGTAAGGTCAACCGTATTGGTAAATATCTAAAGCAACTATCTAAAACAGACAATGACCTGCCGATCTTAAATAAAGCACTGGTGGAATACATGGTAAATAAAACACCAGTAGAGCAGACTATAAACCAGTGTGATGAACTGATTCAGTTTCAAAAGTTGGTCAAGCTGTCGGACAAGTACAATCACGTGGAACACGAACATTGTCAGCCAGTACAGCGTGTGGAAGGGACAAGAACAAAGAAAACCGTCTATGACTATCCACGAACCCAACACTACACCTACAAATCTTACCGGGTATTTGCTTCAAATGATTTGCAGGATGGAAGAATTTTGAAGTGTGGTGGTTCACGTGGCAAGCCTGAAAAATTTGCTGATACCCCTGACCATTGTTTTATTTTTAATGATGACGTAAATGATGTGACTGTACCGAAACATCTTGATAAGCAGTGGTACATTGATTTGGCAAAAAGGCGGTTAAAACAATTTGGTATTACAGCGTAATACCGGAAAGGTGGAAATATGACAGATTTAATAATCAGATATGACAATGGTCAAATGATCATTCACTTGGAAGAATTTCTTGCTTGCAGAAATATTTCTAAGGTACGAAAGCTGCTAAAAATCATTGCTCGCAGTGATACCCTGGAAATGACTGAACAGATTCAGATCCACATTGAACACCGCATCAAAGGGTTAGATGATGTTGGAAAAATATCCGCAAATCAGTATGTGAAATTTGTGGAAACAGTCAAACAGGTGGAACAGGAAGTAAACAGGTTGGTACAGTTACGGTCAAGGTACAAGAAGAAAAGTGACGGATGGACACATTACAATGATAGGGTAAAAGAGAGCAGGGAACGGTTAAGAGAAGTGAAAGCATCTATGCGGAACAGCAAGAAAGAATTTGATGATACAATCCGGGATAAGAAATTTTTTGAAAAGCTGCTTTCCGAAGTATTCAGTTAGGTGGTGGTGAAATGCTTTACAAGGGTTATATAAAAAGCAAAGGAAAAGCAGCAATAGAGCCTTTCAAAGACAGGACAAAGTTCAGAACGTATGAAGAAGTGAAAGATCTGCCGGGATTTGCCGGGGTACTTGCAAATGACACAATACTGATTGATGTGGATGACAGTGAACAGTCTGAAATCCTGATGGACATTGTGGAAGAATTTCAGCTTGACTGCCGGGTGTACTGCACAAGTAGGGGCAGACATTTTCTGTTTAAAAATCATACAATCGCAAGAAACCGGACAGGTGTACCTCTTGCGGTTGGTCTGACCGCTGATATTAAAGTGGGAACAAGAACATCTTATGAAATCTTGAAGATAGACGGTGAAGAACGGTTTATTGAATGGGATATTGAAGAAGGTGGTACATATCAGGAAGTACCAAAGTGGTTATTTCCGGTACGTGCAGCGGTGGATTTTCTTGACATGGATGCAGGTGATGGCAGAAATCAGGCATTGTTCAACTATATTCTGACGTTGACAGCAAATGATTTCAGCGTGGATGAAACAAGGGAGTGCATCCGCATTTTGAACAGGTTTGTTCTGAAAGAACCACTCGGTGATGAAGAACTGGAAGTAATTCTTAGGGATGAAGCCTTTCAGAAACCTGTATTTTTCAATGACAAGACGTTTCTGTTTGACCGTTTTGCTACCTATCTGAAAAATAACAATTATGTTGTGAAAATCAATGATCAGTTACACATTTATCAAGACGGTACATATAGCACCGGATACAAGACCATAGAAACCGCTATGATTCATCAGATACCGAACCTGAAAAAAGCACAAAGACGGGAAGTACTTGACTACATGGAACTGATCGTTGATGAACGCATACAGGCAGATGCAAGGTATATTGCTTTTAATAATGGTGTGTTGGATATTGTGACCGGAGAGATGCAGCCTTTCAGTCCTGATTTCGTGATTACCAATCGTATCCCTTGGAACTATAACCCGGATGCTTACAATGAACTTGCGGATGACACTCTGAACAAACTTGCCTGTAATGATAAACCTATCCGGGCATTACTGGAAGAATGTATTGGTTATTGCTTTTACAGAAGAAATGAGTTAGGAAAAGCTTTTATTCTGACTGGTGATAAGTCCAACGGGAAAAGTACCTTTCTTGATTGTGTTAAGGTAATCTTGGGGGAACAGAATATTTCAGCCCTTGACCTGAAAGAACTGGGTGACAGGTTCAACACTTCTATGATGTTTGGGAAACTGGCAAATATCGGTGATGATATTGGTGATGATTTCTTGCAGGGTTCGCAGGTCAGCATCTTCAAAAAAGTGGTTACCGGGAATAGAATCAAAGCAGAACGGAAAGGGCAAGACCCTTTTGAGTTCAACCCTTACATCAAACTTTTGTTCAGTGCAAATGACATACCAAGAATGAAGGACAAGACCGGGGCGGTTCTCAGAAGATTAGTGATCATTCCATTCAATGCACGATTTTCAAAGTATCTACCGGATGGAACACTTGACCCTGACTATAATCCTTACATTAAGTATGAACTGGTTGAACAAAGTTCAATAGAATACTTAATCCGGGTTGGTGTGGAAGGACTGAAAAGAATCATTGAAAATAATGAGTTCACACATTCTGAAAAGGTTCAGCAGCAAGTAGAAGAATATGAAAATGAAAATAACCCAATTAAAGCATTTATTGATGATTGCGGTATTGAAATGATTGAAAATGAACCAACCGCTGACGTATATAAACGGTACCAAGTATTTTGTGCAGAAAACAGTATGCAACCTATGTCAAATATTGTATTCAGCAAGCAGATTAATAAAAGACTGGGGCTTGAAACAGTAGCGGCAAAAATAAACAAAAAAGCAGTTAGGATTTTTAGAAAGGTGTGAAAGGTGTGAATGATATGAATTGTATAGTAGTTGGTATTATATGTTTGGTGGCAGGTGGATTGATGGGAGTGTTTGCAATGTCTTTGTGTATGATGGCAAAGAGCATTGAAGAACAGGAAGAAAGGAACTGCAACGGTTGTCTTGGTGCTTCCTTTGGTGATTGTGACCGTTGCCCTAAAAATAAAGGTGATAAAGATGAAGAAAATACAAATTCTTGAATTGTTCGGTGGTATAGGTTCACCACGTATTTCCCTAAGAAATATGGGGATGCCTGTAAAAGCAATAGATTATGTTGAAATTGATGAAAAAGCTGTCAGATCATACAATGCAATGTTTATGGATGATCTGACATATAAAACACAATCTGTTGTTGGGTGGAATCTTCAACCGGATATTTTAATTCATGGTTCACCTTGTCAAGACTTTAGTATTGCGGGACATCAGGGAAAAGCAACGGCAGCAGAAGGAAGAATCAACAAAGGAAAGGGTGCTGATGAAGGTTCAGGGACACGATCATCTCTGATGTGGGAAACGGTACATATTATAGAACGGATGGGAGAATGGAAACCAAAGGTTGTTGTGTGGGAGAATGTGAAAAATGTTTTATCAAAACACATGATTCACAATTTCAACCGATACCTGTCGTATATGGAAAAGCTTGGATATTCCAATAACTACAAAGTCTTAGATGCACGTGATTATGGTATACCGCAAGCAAGACAAAGATGTTTTACTGTTTCTGTTTTAGGTGATCACCCTTTTGATTTTGAGTTGATGCAGAAAAGACCAATGCGACATATTTCTACTTTTCTTGAATCAGGTAACATTTCTGATTGCTATACAGTTACACAACCGAGTGTATATAATTCAATCGGCAAGAAAGGAATAAGAAGGGCAACGATTATTAAAGATTATGCAAATACAATTACCACTAGGCAGGATAGAACCCCGGCACAAGTAATAGATTGTGGTAACGGAAAATATAGATATTTGACAGAATTGGAATGTTGGCGGTTGATGGGGTATTCTGATGAAGATTATTATAAGGCAGAATCAACTTGTAAAGTTGAATCAGGTAAAATGAATAGGACACTATACCACCAAGCCGGAAATTCAATAGTTGTACCCATCTTTGAAGAAATGTTCAAAGTAATTATAAGTAATGTGTTAGAAAGGAATTGATAATATGGCATATAAAAATAGTGAAGGATATGTTGACCCAACCGCAGGTGTGGCAATGGGACACGTGAAGAAAGAAGAACAAGATGTTGATAGGCTGAATCATAAGGTGATGCAGTCTTTCAGATTATTGGTAGAACTTGCCGGATTTGAAATTGTTGGAAGGGTAACACTGAAACATAAAAAGACGGGGAGAATATTCAGATGAAAGAAATTATTGATCAGATTAGTGAAACTGCACTTTTAGAACAGCTTGCAGAAGAATGTGCAGAACTGGCACAAGCATCCTTAAAATTGAGCAGGATAATCAGAAAAGAAAATCCTACACCAGTCACAGAACAAGATGCTTACCAAAATTTTGTTGAAGAAGTTGGTGATGTGCGATTACTGTTGAAAATTATGGATTCTTCCTATGACGGCATTGACACAAAAGATTTGGAACAATATAAGTTGCAGCGTTGGAAGAAAAGAATAAAAATGGGTGACCAAAAAGTGTTGCGGTTGTAGTGGTTACAGTTCTAGTTACACATGGTTACAGTTTAAGTTACAGTTAAAATCCTTTATTCATGCGATAGTTACAGTAGTTACAGTTAAAATTAAATTCTTTATATTTTTACTTTTATTGACTTTTATAGTAGAGTATAAAAAGTAAAAATATAAGAATATAGAATTTAAGTGTAACTGTAACCATGTGTAACCGCTGATAAAATTAAGGTTTTGCGGTACTTTTTATACTATTTTTAACTGTAACTGAACCGTAACTTTTTGAGAAAGGAAGGTAAAAATGAGCGAAAAAAAGAAAGGTTTGAGTGCAAGAGAGTATTTGAAACAGTTAGAAGTCTTAGATATGCAGATCAATGAAGATTTGATAGAATTGTCAGATTTGAAAGACAGTGCTATGAGTACAGGCGGCATTGATTACAGTCGGGAACGTGTGCAGACTTCCGCTGTCGGTGACAGATTATGTTCTGATGTTGCACGTTATACTGATTTTGATGAACATATCAATACAGAAGTTGATCGCTTTGTTGATGCAAAAAGACAGATCATCCGGGAAATCAGGGAATTGCGTGACAAGAATTATATTCAGGTACTTACAAAAATTTATGTGCAGTTTAAAACGGTTAAGACTGCTTCACAGGAAATGAGGAAATCTTATAATCATGTTGTGAATTTACATTCTAAGGCTTTGAAGGAGTTTGAAAAGAAACATCCTAACTTACATTATCTTACATAATCGGTTATTTTCGTAGTCTTTCATATTTGACAAAGTAGGCTTGTGCCGATATTATGTAAGATGTATAAAACTTTTTGCAGGTAATTTATTTACCTGCAATTTTTATTTTGCTTATTGTCTATGTGCTGCAAGGGTGCTAAAACCTCCTACCTTGCAGCACTTTTTGTTTATAAAAACTGTGAAAGAGGGTGTATCTAATGGCAAAAAGGCAGTTAAGCGAACAAAGACAACGATTTGTAGAAGAATACCTGATTGACTTGAATGGTACACAAGCAGCTATCAGGTGGTCCTATGTCAAGAAAAAGTACAAATTAAATGTAACCAATTTTCTCTGTTCTGAGCGAAGTTTAACTTGCTATTTTTATTGCATTCTCCTCGATGTTTTCAAGATATTGTTCCTCATATTCATTT
>SKEI01000608.1_pt1 | contig 14153 bp, 12 predicted proteins | sample 4826701 | NCBI WGS metagenome assembly SKEI01 (sample SAMN11008813, study PRJNA524170) | human gut metagenome | biome: Human fecal sample; material: Feces; isolation source: fecal sample from pouch patient p2, p6, p7, p14 | host: Homo sapiens | place: Israel: Tel-Aviv | collected 2016-08-31 | reverse complement strand
CGTCGTGAGTTCTATGAAAAACCGACTACCGAACGTAAGCGCGCTAAAGCTTCTGCAGTGAAACGTCACGCGAAGAAACTGGCTCGCGAAAACGCACGCCGTACTCGTCTGTACTAATCTGTTGAGAGCGACGCTCTCAATTCAGACCGAGTTGTAGTTGTAAGGCCGTGCTTCCGAAAGGAATGCGCGGCTTATTTTCGTTTATAGTCATCAGAAATAACGGGGCTTATGGCTGGACGAATTCCACGTGTATTTATTAGCGATCTGCTTGCCAGAACCGACATCGTCGATCTGATCGATGCGCGGGTAAAGCTGAAAAAGCAGGGCAAAAATTTTCACGCGTGCTGTCCGTTCCATAACGAAAAAACCCCCTCTTTCACCGTCAACGGTGAAAAACAGTTTTACCACTGCTTCGGCTGCGGGGCGCACGGCAATGCTATCGACTTCCTGATGAACTACGACAAGCTCGAGTTCGTGGAAACGGTCGAAGAGCTGGCCGCCATGCACAACCTCGAAGTGCCTTATGAAGCAGGCAACGGACCCAGCCAGATAGAGCGCCATCAACGGCAGAACCTCTACCAGTTACTGGATGGTCTGAATGCGTTTTATCAACAGTCTCTGATGCAGCCCGCCGCCGATCCTGCGCGCCAGTACCTGGCGAAACGGGGGTTAAGCAGCGAGGTGATTACGCGCTTTGCCATCGGCTATGCTCCCCCAGGTTGGGATAACGTTTTAAAACGGTTTGGCGGCAATCAGGAAAACCGCCAGTCGCTTATTGATGCCGGCATGCTGGTCACCAACGATCAGGGACGCAGTTACGACCGCTTCCGCGAACGGGTGATGTTCCCCATCCGCGATAAGCGAGGCCGGGTGATTGGGTTTGGCGGACGGGTGCTGGGCGATGCCCTGCCGAAGTATCTGAACTCCCCGGAAACCGACATATTCCATAAAGGCCGCCAGCTGTATGGCCTGTATGAAGCGCAGCAGGATAACCCCGAACCACCGCGTTTGCTGGTTGTCGAAGGGTATATGGACGTCGTGGCGCTGGCGCAGTACGACATTAATTATGCCGTGGCCTCGCTGGGTACCTCGACCACGGCCGACCATATCCAGCTGCTGTTCCGGGTGACGAATAACGTCATCTGCTGCTACGACGGCGACCGGGCCGGCCGCGATGCCGCCTGGCGCGCGCTGGAGACGGCGCTGCCGTACATGACCGATGGTCGCCAGCTACGCTTTATGTTTCTGCCTGACGGCGAAGACCCGGATACGCTGGTGCGTAAAGAGGGCAAAGCGGCGTTCGAGGCGCGGATGGAGCAGGCTCAGCCGCTCTCCACGTTCTTGTTTAACAGCCTGCTGCCGCAGGTCGATCTGAGTACTCCGGACGGGCGCGCGCAGCTGAGCACGCTGGCGCTGCCGCTGATAACCCAGGTCCCGGGCGAAACGCTGCGCATCTATTTGCGTCAGGAGTTGGGCAATAAGCTGGGCATTTTAGATGACGCGCAGCTTGAACGATTAATGCCAAAACAGGCGGAAAATGGCGCGCCGCGTCCCGCACCGCAGCTAAAACGCACGACCATGCGTATACTGATAGGACTGCTGGTGCAAAACCCGGATCTGGCGCCGTTAGTCCCGCCGCTGGAGGGACTGGACTCGCGCAAAATGCCGGGACTGAGCCTGTTCAGCGAACTGGTGAAGAGCTGTCTGGCGCAGCCTGGTCTGACAACCGGGCAACTTTTAGAGCAATATCGCGGCACAAAAGAGGCGGCAACCCTTGAAAAACTGTCGATGTGGGACGATATAGCAGATAAAGACATCGCTGAACAAACCTTCACCGACTCGCTCAACCATATGTTTGATTCACTGCTGGAACTGCGACAGGAAGAGTTGATAGCTCGCGATCGCACACACGGTTTAAGCAGTGAAGAACGCCGGGAGCTCTGGACCATCAGCCAGGAGCTGGCGAAAAAATAAATGACAGACAATATCCTTCACGTTGTATCAAAGCAGTAAGAAAACGCAGAACAACGTGAAGGAAAAGTATTTAACGGCTTAAGTGCCGAGTATCGATCGGGAAGCCCCCGACAGCCGCGCAGAGGCGCAGCGGCAATAATATAAGTACGCCCTCGCTTTAAATGTCGACAGCCCGTCTGCCGACACCAATCAAACGAATTAAGTGTGGATACCGTCTTATGGAGCAAAACCCGCAGTCACAGCTGAAGCTTCTTGTCCAACGTGGTAAGGAGCAAGGCTATCTGACCTATGCCGAGGTCAATGACCATCTGCCGGAAGATATCGTCGATTCCGATCAGATCGAAGACATCATCCAAATGATCAACGACATGGGTATTCAGGTGATGGAAGAAGCACCGGATGCCGATGATCTGATGCTTGCCGAAAACACCGCGGATGAAGATGCTGCCGAAGCCGCCGCGCAGGTGCTCTCCAGCGTGGAATCCGAAATCGGGCGCACGACCGACCCGGTGCGTATGTACATGCGTGAAATGGGTACCGTAGAGCTGCTGACCCGTGAAGGCGAAATTGACATCGCCAAACGCATCGAAGACGGCATCAATCAGGTGCAGTGCTCCGTTGCCGAATATCCGGAAGCGATCACCTACCTGCTTGAGCAGTACGACCGCGTTGAAGCGGAAGAAGCCCGTCTGTCCGATCTGATCACCGGTTTCGTCGATCCGAACGCCGAAGAAGATATGGCGCCAACCGCCACCCACGTTGGCTCCGAGCTGTCTCAGGAAGAGATGGATGACGACGAAGACGAAGACGAAGATGAAGACGCCGACGACAACAGCGATGACGACAACAGCATCGACCCAGAGCTGGCCCGTGAGAAATTCGCCGAGCTGCGTACCCAGTACGAGCTGACGCGCGACACCATCAAAGCCAAAGGTCGTAGCCATGCCGCCGCCCAGGAAGAGATCCTGAAGCTGTCTGAAGTCTTCAAGCAGTTCCGCCTGGTGCCGAAGCAGTTCGATTACCTGGTCAACAGCATGCGCAGCATGATGGATCGCGTTCGTACTCAGGAACGTATCATCATGAAGCTGTGCGTTGAGCAGTGCAAAATGCCGAAGAAAAACTTCATCACCCTGTTCACCGGCAACGAAACCAGCGAAACCTGGTTCAACGCCGCGGTGGCAATGAACAAGCCGTGGTCTGAGAAGCTGCTGGAAGTGAAAGAAGATGTGCAGCGCGGCCTGCAGAAACTGCAGCAGATTGAAGAAGAGACCGGCCTGACCATCGAGCAGGTTAAAGATATCAACCGTCGCATGTCCATCGGCGAAGCGAAAGCCCGTCGTGCGAAGAAAGAGATGGTTGAAGCGAACCTGCGTCTGGTTATCTCTATCGCCAAGAAATACACCAACCGCGGTCTGCAGTTCCTCGACCTGATTCAGGAAGGCAACATCGGTCTGATGAAAGCGGTCGATAAGTTCGAATACCGTCGCGGCTACAAGTTCTCGACCTACGCCACCTGGTGGATCCGTCAGGCCATCACCCGCTCTATCGCGGATCAGGCGCGCACCATCCGTATTCCGGTGCATATGATTGAGACTATCAACAAGCTCAACCGTATCTCCCGTCAGATGCTGCAGGAGATGGGCCGTGAACCGACCCCGGAAGAGCTGGCTGAGCGTATGCTGATGCCGGAAGACAAAATCCGTAAAGTGCTGAAGATCGCCAAAGAGCCTATCTCCATGGAAACGCCGATCGGCGACGATGAAGATTCGCATCTGGGGGATTTCATCGAGGATACCACCCTCGAGCTGCCGCTGGATTCTGCGACCACCGAGAGCCTGCGCGCGGCAACGCATGACGTGCTGGCCGGCCTCACCGCTCGTGAAGCGAAAGTGCTGCGTATGCGTTTCGGTATCGACATGAACACCGACCACACGCTGGAAGAAGTGGGTAAACAGTTCGACGTTACCCGCGAACGTATCCGTCAGATCGAAGCGAAGGCGCTGCGTAAACTGCGCCACCCGAGCCGTTCTGAAGTGCTGCGTAGCTTCCTCGACGATTAATCGTCGCGGGGCATCGTCTACAGCCTGTTAAAAAGCTCCCTACGGGGAGCTTTTTTTATGGCGTTCAGGTGGCCATCCCGGGAAAGTCGCCTCTCTCCGCTACTGGCCGCGGGTTGCCAGGGCATCGTCCAGTTCACGATAGGCCGCCACCAGCTTATCGAGCGTCGCCCGGTTTAAGCCGCTGGGATTAGGCAGCACCCACACCTGGGTCGTCCCGATGGTCATAGCCTGTTTCCCCCACTTCGCGCCGCGCTGGTTAAAGGCCAGCTCGAAGGCCTGCTTGCCGAGCACCGCCAGCGCCTGCGGCTGATACTCCTCAATCTTCCTCACCAGCTCACGGCCGCCGCTGCGTAACTCCTGCAAGGCGACCTCGCTGGCCTGCACCGTCGGACGCTCTACCAGCATGGTGATGCCGCAGCGCGTATCCAGCAGCTGCAGCTCCTCTTCCGGCCTGAGCTGCCGATCGGTGAACCCGGCCTGATGGATGACCTTCCAGAAGCGATTGCCAGGATGGGCAAAATGAAAGCCGGTATGGGCGGAGGACTTCCCCGGGTTGATACCGCAAAAGACAACGCGCAGGCCCGGCGCAAGGATATCGCTAATCATGTTTTCTCCGGCTGTATGGCTAAAACATGATTATAAAGGATTGAAAATGCATTGTTTATAAAAACAGCAGCTGCGCGCTTTACGCTGGATTGCAATCGCCAGTTACTTTATAATCCCTCGCCACGGCCCCTTAGCTCAGTGGTTAGAGCAGGCGACTCATAATCGCTTGGTCGTTGGTTCAAACCCAACAGGGGCCACCAAATTTTAGCTTTAAAATCATATAATTAAGCCACTCGAAAGAGTGGCTTTTTTGTTACCTCGTTTTTGAGTGGCGATAAAATGGCGGTGAATTTTTTATCACCAGTTTCCTGAGCGCATAAAAAAACCCGCGCGCGGCGGGCATTTATCGGAAATTTATCAGAGCCACAATGGCCGCTGACCACCAACAGTCGGGTGAGGTGGGGCTGGTACTATCGTACCTGGTGTAACAATAAAACGCTCCACCGATTCCATCGTTACAAACGTACAGCTGCAATTTATGTTAGTGCATTGATGATAACGCTCTTTGGTATTCTCACTTAGATAGCGACTGGTGCGCGCATGTGCCGCGTGCTGGCATTTTGGACAATGGAACATTTCACACTCCATTAATTCACACAAAGTGAATTAATGATACTCATTTTTTCACAATTTGAGAATAGCTTTATTCTTCCTCCCCTTCAGTCCCGTACTCGACATCCAACAATCTAACCTCAAGCTCTAAACTCGTCGTAAAGCCACTATTACTCAGAGAGTGCATAACCTTCGTGATTGTCCATGACTGCTCGTCTATGATGCGCTTAAAGCCTGAAACCTGCACAGGTGTCTCTGGGTAGAGGTCGGCGCGTCCTGTCGCAAGCCTGATAGAAAACTCAGCAACACCACGTTGCAGTTTGTCCCATTTGGCCTGGGCGGCTCGCATGGCCTGCGCTTTGGTTGAAAAAATTGTCGTTAGGGCAAACACGTTGTCATCCTCGCCGACCATGTATTCACCCTCCCTGGCTTCCGGCGTCTTCACCGTTTTCTTCTTCGTTACCGGTTTGGCTTTGGGGTGCTGTAGCGCACGTAAATGCTGCTCTTTGGGTTTGCGTTTTAACGAAACCTTTTGCTTTTGTGGTTTTGGGTCTTTGGTGTGCAACCATTTTGCCGTAACGCCGGTATATGCCCCACGGTCAGCAATGGAAAACTGATGGCGGTCGCCATCACTGCGGGTGATCGTGACCTGCGGAATGGCCTTTCCGCTGGCTGTAACCCCTCGACCGGCTTTGAGAAAAAGTAACTTTCCCGCTTTTACCGAAACCTCACCGCCGTTTCGCTCGGCGAGCCGTGTCAAAAATTTGGCATCCGATTCCTGTGACTGGTCGATGTGCGGAATTTTTATTCCGGCCAGCTCCGGTATAACGCTCGACGTCAGTTTGTTACGTGTCGCTATCGCTGCCACGATCTCGCCGAGCGTCTTGTCATGCCAGGACTCTTCCCGACGTGAGTTCAGCGTCCCCCGAAAATCGGCGCTACGGGCGCGGATTGTCACCGTGTCCGGCGCACCATGATGTTCAACCTCATCGACGGTAAAACTTCCCTTACCAATCAACGCAAAGCCTTTCCACCCGAGATAAAGCGTCAGTACGGCACCGCGTAACGGCAGCTCGACCAGCCCGTCAGCATCATCAAGCTCAATGTCGAGCTGGTCGGCCTCGAATCCGCGATTGTCTGTCATGGTCAGGCTCATCAACCGATTACTGATGTTGCCGGTAATATCTTTGCTGTCGAGCATCAGCATAAAATCGGGCGTCAGTACGCCACCCGCATTCAGATTCAGCATATCGAGCATCAGCTAATCCCCACCATGCCAGCCACTGACGAGGCCATATTTCCCGCCTTGCCAATCAGTGATTTTGCCTGTTCGCCGATATCGCCATACAGCGCCGCAAGGGATTCATCCACGCGGGTGAGCGTCAGCGTAAAATCAATTTTGCGCGCCGTTCCGTCAGCAAAAAACAGGCTTCCTGTCTCGCTAATATTATTGATGACGTACATACCGTAAATCGTGCCGGTACCATCCAGTAACGGCCAGGCGCGCCCCTCGTCAGCCATTAAACGAATGGCCGTCATCGTCAACTTTCCGCCGGTGAGCTCCGGGTAAAGCACACCGGCCAGGGTGATTTTTTCATCCCCCGGCCCCAGATACTGGAAAGAATCCCGCTTACCAACGCGGGAGTTTGACGGCCACCGATATTCGGCATCGCGTTGCATCGTCTGGTGTGGCAACGTCTGGCGCATAAAAACAAACATGCCGAGTGCAAGCATCATTTTTCGTTACCTCCTGTCAGTCGTGGTTCATGCTGGCACGCTGTCGGGCGCGTTTTTCACGCTCAAATTTTTCGAGCGCATCCTGTAGCTGGCGATCGAGCTGCGTACCGCTGCCGCCCCCCTGAACGTCAATGTGATATTCGTTTTTACTTTGGTCTATATAAGAACCTCCCGCCGGTGCGGTGACGGGTTGATATGCCTGATAGCCACCGTAAGTGCCGGTTGCCGGAATATAAGAGTTACCCTGCGTGGCTGCGTTCGCTTTTGCGGCAGTCTGGTCAAGCGTGCTGGACTCTTTATTAATAATGCCGAGTTTCTCAAGCACCCAATCAATACCGCTGCGCAGCTTATTAAATGCCGTCAGCGGCAGCGTTAAGGCATCCGCCAGCCGTTGACCGAACAACACACCGGCATCACGAAAACTGTTTAAGGTTTCCTGCGATGACTTGACCGGCGCAATCAGGTTGTTAAACCAGTCCCACACGGCTTTCAGTTTTCCGCCCAGCCAGTCAAACATCGGTTTAAGCGGCGCAAACAGTTCAGCTACTGGCGCAAATGCGGCCCGCATCCCTTCAATCACTCCGCCGAAAAATGCGCTGATGGGCTCCCAATATTTACGGATGAGCAATGCCCCGGCGACAATCGCGGCCACAACAGCGACAACCGGCCAGGAAATCGCGCCAATAGCGGTAATGATGCCTCCGGCCACCGTTGTAAATACGGTACCGAGCGCCGTCGCAGCGGCGATGATGGCATTAACTCCCGTTATAACCGGCCAGGCAATCAGCCCAATGGCCCCAATCATACCCACCACGCCAAGCGCCACGGCGGTAATCACCCCAAGCGTCTGCGCGAGCTCTTTATTTCGCTGGATCCACTTATCAAGTTTGAGCACGTAACCGGTCGCAGTCTGCACCAGTTTGCGTAATGAGGATTCCTGCTGGTCAAACAGGTCTGTGCCAACAGCCTCATACGCAGACTGAAACTCTTTAAAGTCGCCGCCGAGGTTATCCTGCATGACTTTAACCAGCTCCTCGGTCTTGCCGTCCGAGGCTTTAAATGCCGCTGTCAGCTTATCGAGTTTCCCGCTGGCCGCAGCGTCTAACAGGGCATTAGACGATTTCAGCGCTTCCTCGCCGAATATCGTTTTCAGGTATTCGCCTGTCTGACTTGTTCCGAGCTTATTCTTTTTAAAACTGGCCTGGATTTCTTTCAGAATGGTAAATACGGGCCGCATGTTGCCCTTGCTATCTGCCGTCTTAACCCCCAGCTCTTTTAATGCCGCCCATGCCTTACCTGTTGGGGCCTGTAACCGGCTGACGACAGCGCTGCTCCCGGTACCGGCCATCGATCCCGTGATATTGTTATCATGAAGCACACCCGTCATGGCGGCGGCTTCTTCGAGGCTTACTCCCGCAGCTTTGGCAACTGGGGCCAGATAGGTTAAGGCGTCGCTTAATCCCTGAAAATCGGCCGCTGATTTATTCATCGTTGCTGAAAGCACATCGCCGATATGGGCTACCCGGTCATTTGAAAGCTGGAAAGCGTTTTTGGTACCGAGCAAAAGCTGTGCGTTCTCTTCCATCGTCCGCCGGTTAGCGAGCGCCATATTCAGCGTGACGGGGGTCGCAGCCTGGATTGCTGCCGCATCGCCGCCCGCTTTCGCGATGATAATCTGAGCTCCGGCAGCATCATCGGCAGAGGCGGCAGTATTGTCGCCCAGCAGTCGGGCTTGTTTTCGCAAAGCCGTCATTTCTGCGGAGTCTTTCGCCACACCGAGTACAGCCTGTAACTCGGAATTTTTCTGCGCAAAATCATAACCCGGTTTCATCAGTGCAACACCGGCCAGCGTGCCGGTCGTCGCCATACCGACACCGGCGGCACCCATTGTGGCAGCGTTTCCGGCCAGCTCTTTACCGGCCTGATATCGCTGTTTAACCGCGTTGAGCTTTGCCTGTTGCGCGCTGACGCGCGCCAGTGCTTCACGCTGGCGATTAAGCTGCGCCGTCGTTTCGCTGATGCTGGTTTTTAACCGGCGCTCGTCTGCCGCCAGGGTGCGGGTATTAATTCCCGCCTGGCTGAGTTCCTGCCGCTGGCGCTGTACGGCCTGCCGCAAGCTGTTGTGTTTGAGCTGGAGCGCTGCGGCACTTTTTCGGGCGGCATCCATTGCCTGCGCCTGCGCGCGCGTCGGCTGTTCCGTATTTCTAAACTGGATCGCCAGTGCGGCGGCTTCCTGTTTAGCTTTCTTCAGCTCCTGACCGGTAACGGCGAGTTGCGCGCTGGCCTTGCGAAACCCGTCGATACGGGATGCCTGGCCGTTCAGTTCACGCAGTGATTTTTGAGTGTCCCGGATATCACCAGACAGCGTTTTGCTCGCTGTCTGGATGGATTTAAACGGGCGGGTCGCCTGGTCAACAGCCTTGAGTAATACCTGCAATTTAACGTCGTTACTCATTCGTGTTTCCGCTTCGCTGTAGCGCTTTTTCGCGCCAGGTGGTGAGCTCGGTCAGGCTCATGGGATATAACTCTGATGGCGGCCAGTGAAAAATCACCGCGATATCCGCCATCAGGTCATCGACCGACATATCTTTCGGAAAATTTAATCCGCCAAATTCGGCGACAAAAAACCGATCACCTTTGTTGCCAGCGCCATCAAATCGGGTAAATCCATCATGACGACATCCGACTCAGTGAGTGATGGGCTGGTCATACGCGGCAGCACTTTAATCAGGGCGTCGACTTCAGAGCGCGCAACGTCGGCCAGGCTGACACCGCGCAGGGTTCCGGCGTTGGGCTTCATCAGGGTGATTTTTTCGATGACCTGCTCGCCGCGTTTGATGGGGTTTTCCAGGGTGACGATGTTTTCTTTGCTCATGATTTTCTCGCTGTTTACGGATTCGGGATTAACCGGCCAGGCATGCTGGCCGGGGAAAATTACAGGCCGATATTGCGGCGGTGCTGGTCGAGTCGGTCGACGCCGTTCACCTTCTCAATCATGTTGAGGACGTCGATTTCTACCAGCTCTTTACCGTTCATGGTCAGCTTGTAGTACGTGCAGACCAGCGATAATTTGCTGCTGGTATCCTCGCCCTGTTTGCTCTCGCCGTTATCGACTTCCTTCACCTTGAAACGGGTCTCAACTTCCACCGCCACGGTTTCGCCGGTATCGTCCCGCTGGTAAGAGCCTGCATAGCGCAGTAGCGTCCCGGTACCGACGGCACCGTAAAGCGGCCAGATCGCATCATCAGGGAAGCCGCCGAGGGAAATCTCCATCGCCAGCGCGTCATCGTCGAGGCCAAAATCGACAGGGGCCGAGCCTGACATCCCGCCGCCCCGGTAATTTTCCAGCTTACGGGTCAGCTTTGGCAGGGTGACGGACTCGATAACGCCGAGATAGCTGACGCCATCCAGAAACGTGTTCAGGTATTTGAGCTTGCGCGGCATTGCCATTGGTCAGGGCTCCTTAATTGCTGTTAACCGATGACACCAGATTCGCCAGGTATTTATCGGTAATGCGCTGGCGTAGCGTCAGGTTTTCGAGAGGGGGAACCGGCGTATAGTCGTAATCGATATACAGTTTCCCGGCTTTGAGGGTCGCCGCGTCGTTGGCCGATTCATCAAACCAGCAGGTCGCATCGACGATATAGCCCGCCGTTTTCATCTCGCGGAATTTCGCATTGATACCCGCAACGATGTCTTTAATCAGTGTGGCAGTGATCGGCTTGTCGACCGCCCACATGTGACCAGCGGCCATTGTGTCGGCGATAACCTGCGCGGTGCGGGTGTAGTTCTCAAACAGGAACAGCGGGTCATCGGAGCAGCAGCGGTTGCCCCAGAAGCGGAAACCGTCTTTACGAATGAGCGTGGTGACGCCAGCCTCGTTAAGCAGGTCAGCATCGGTGCCGGATTCCTGCAAATCCCAGAAGACCGACGCGCTGATGCCGGTGACGCCATTCACGCCAACGTTTGACAGAGTTTTGTGCCAGCCGGTGTCCTGGTCGATTTTGGCGCGCAGGCCCAGCGCGCGGGCGGTCGCCCAGGCGGTCTCGGTCGCGTTCGCCGTGGTATCCCATGCCAGAAAATCCGGCCAGATAACCATCAGCTCACGCTGGCTGAAATTCTCGCGATAGAGCATCGCCTCGGAAATGTTCTGGCAATCCCAGGCGCTGATATAACCAAAGGCGCGCAGCTTCTGGCAAATTGGCGCTAGCGCGGTCGCCACCTCAAGGGAATCGAGACCCGGCACGCCGAGGATGCGAGGTTTAACGCCGGTAACAGCCTCCGCCGTGAGCAGCGCTTTCAGCCCGGTGTAATTGCCGCTTTCGTCGGTGCCGCCGATGATGTTGGAAATAGTCTGCGCTTCGGCATCGTCTCCGGTACCGTCGGCAACGCGCACAACGACAATGACCGGTTTCGACTGGTCGGCGATCGCCTGGAGGGATGCGGCCAGGGTGCCTTTTGTACCCGCTTTCGCAATGGCGCTTTGCACGCTGGTAATCAGTACGGGCTTATTGAGTGGGAAGGTGGCGGCATCGGCATCGCTGGCCGTGCAGACCATGCCGATAATCGCCGTTGATACGGTGGAAATGACGCGGGTGCCGTCGTTAATCTCGACAACCTGGACGCCGTGATGAAAATCGCTCATCCGTTTAACTCCGTGGTTAAGGGTGAGCATTATTTTCAATCGTGGGGGAAGGAGTGACGAGTCATCCCCGCTGTAACAGGGACAGTACAACAGGAATGACCGTCACAGGTCAGGCAACACGGCTCCAGCACATCAGCAGGGTGTGGGCCTCAACCACGCTGAACGATTTACCCTCGCCGAGGTTGTCGGTTTTGCCTGTCACGGTATGGCCGTGGGGTGGAATATCAATATTATGCTCATGGTCCGGTGCCTCGTCAGTATCGCCCAGGTTTGCCGGGTTAAAGCGCTGGCTGATATCGCCGCCAATCTCCCACGGATTGTCCCGGCTCGGTACGCCGCCATGTTTGTGCCTGCCAGCAGGTTTCGTGGTCAGCTGCTGTTCTGGCTGCTCGCTGGTTTCGCCGCTCACGTCAATCTGCACGGCGGGCAGGTTAGCACGCTGGAGCGTGACGGTATCGCTGCCGCCGGTCGTACCAACGTCCGAACCATCCGCTTTGCCTACACGAATTGTTTTATTCTCGCCGGTGTAAACCCATTGTGACCACGGATAACGCTCGTTTGGGTTGATGTTCTGCGCGTAAAACTTCACCGTGCCGACTGGGTTGTCTATCTCCCAGGCGGCGGTGATGGCCGCTTCAATAGCCAGCCTGACCGCCAGCGGGGTGGCGGCTTTATCCTGGTCGTTGCTGTTAATGGCATTACTCAGCCGGGTAAATCCCTTTTCGTTCAGGGTGGCGTCAGGGTGATTTCGTGAGCCCGCATGTTCGCTCAGCTGCTCATCGGTGTAATCTTTGATTTCATTACCAGCGTTAATCACATCTTCGACTGTCGCCAGCACAATTCCCGGATCGACGACAAGCTCTACCGCTTCGGTGCTGCTGACCGCCAGCCAGATGCGGAGGATAGTAAAGCGCCCTGAACCTTCTGCCAGAGCGGGTTTATAGGTTTCCGGGACGTTGGCAACCGCCATGCACACACCGGCATCATCAAACAGCGCGGCCTCTCTGATGGTAAATCCGCCCACTTCTGGCGGGATTATCATCTCTGCGATAATGATATTTTCGGTATCTGACAGCTTCAGGCTGTTAAGCTGAGTCCGGAAGCGCTCGTTAACCAAAGAGGTCTGGTTTTCATCGGGAGTTGTTGCATTACCACCGCCATCACCTACGGACATTTGAGCGAAAATAACCCTATCCCCGTTAACTATAGCGTCAGAAATTTTCTTGCTGCCTGCAACTGTTATCATGGATTTGAATATTTTACTCATCTTTAATTATCCTGCGTATTCTTGTGTAATGGCTCTATCTTGATATATCAACTTCGCCCCTAAATAAAACAAAATGCTCATCATTCATTATTTAACAGGGCGGGGATGGTATAAACTATTCAAAGAGCACCTTTGCGTTCATTGCTTTATCTGTCGCCTCTGTTAATTTTGCTGAATTTTCTGTTAACTCGCTGGCACTAAAGTATCTGATGAGAAGCTGATAATTGAGAACGCTGTCGCCAATAAAATCCATTGCCTGCGCTGTCAGATTCGTATCCATCCCCAGCAAATTCATTAAGGACAATACAATCTGTTCTTTTTCTGTCAGTTGATTCATTTCGCCTGGCATGATTGATTTCCTGTTGTATTAGTTAGTTGAAGAGTGGCCGCATAGTTTGGCATTTAGTCCGACATTACATTCGGACAAAGCCACGCCGCTGATGTTGATGATTCGAACGTACGCCTGCGTTTTCGCGCTGTTGATATAAACCTGAACAGCCACAACAGGCATTGACCCTGCGTATCCTACTGGCGTCACGTCCAGTGTGTAGTTCGTCCAGTCAGCAATAGAAATCCCGAAGAGCGTTGTCACATCTTTTTCAGAATACCCGCCAGTACTTATTGGCCCCCACGCGACAGCTGAGGATGTGGTATGGAATTTCACACCACCGTCGAGGTTTACCCTGTTTTTTGCTTTTCCGTTGCCCGTACCCAAATACAGCCGCCTGGAATATGTGTCACCAAAGTCATCAACGCCCCACGGCGTTACAGATGCCGAAACCTGATGTATATATGACCAGCTACCATTCTGCGTCGTTTTTCTGCGTACTATAGGGGCGTCACCTGAAGCAAAAATAGAGTAGGTTGCGGCATCCGTAATATTAAGCCCCGTTACTGAATCAAAAATTCTGACACCACAATTCCACTTATCGACTCCGTTACGTAGACGCTGAACGCGAATGCCATCAGCCCCAGATGATGTGGATAGATCACCAACCCCAGCGATGTAACAGCCAACATAAGTACCGTTACCCACGCTGCCATCAATATTACAATCAATCTCAACCCCGTAAACCTCGTCTCCGGGTTGCAGATTATGGGCGTTAGTTAACAGGTTCATTGCCCACAATTTCTGCCGCTCACAGTTAAACGATTCTATCGCAGCCATCAGAGCTACGAACGGCTCATAATTCGGCCCGCTGGACAGCGTGTCATGGACAGCCATTTCAACAGCCATAGTCTGGTGCTTTACCGACGTTCCATCGATATTCACAGCGCTATATTGTTTTGTTCTGAACGTAGTGCCTGATAT
>SKEI01001263.1_pt1 | contig 14217 bp, 20 predicted proteins | sample 4826701 | NCBI WGS metagenome assembly SKEI01 (sample SAMN11008813, study PRJNA524170) | human gut metagenome | biome: Human fecal sample; material: Feces; isolation source: fecal sample from pouch patient p2, p6, p7, p14 | host: Homo sapiens | place: Israel: Tel-Aviv | collected 2016-08-31 | reverse complement strand
CACTTATATAGGTACAAAAAAAGCGAAAAACTCTCACCTGAAAATCAAATTTTTTCAAAAAAATTTGAGAGCTGCCGAAACAGCTCCCAAAAGAGAAAAATCAGATATCTAACTGCGGAAGATCAGTTTGGATCAGTACAGTCAGCAGATAAGCAATACTGCACCGCCTTTCCTGTGTCTGTCAGTAGTGCAAACAGACTGCCTGTACACAGAAAATCAAACCAGCAATTTTCTTTACATGAAAAAAAGAGACACGTAACGTGCCTCTTATATGCTGTCTCCGCAGATTTTTTCCGCGGAAACAGTGACAAACAGATTATTCTACAGTCAGCACCAGACCGATGTCTGACGTGAATGTTCCTTTCAGCGTTTTTACCTCGTAGCTGTCGCTTGCAAAGGTCAGGATAAAATATCTGCCCTTGTTACAGTAGTCTACAAGATATCCATAGCCGTATAACTGATCCAGTGCCTTTGACAGTTGCTTGCTCGGCTTTAATACCAGTTCATTACCGGAATCTGATACCACAGCAAGTTCGTCTGCTGTCTTGATAAGCATGAACCCGTCCACGTTTTCCTCCGCGGAGGATACCTTGGATGCCAGCTCAATGCTTCTCAATTCATTATATTTTCGGCTGTAAATGTTGGTAAACGGTTTTCCGTTAAACTCACCCTGGAATACAATGAAGTTATCCGTGCTTATGACATACTTGCCAAGCGGGGTATCGATCTCATGGGCTTCATCTGGATCGGTATCATACTCCTCATGGTCGAGCAGACTTCCTTCGCTGTCGTAGATCACATACCCAGACGCATCCACAATCTCTTCTGTCGTCTTTTCATCCCCTTCTCCCTTTTCTTCCATATGAGTTCTGGAATAGTAAAGAAGAAGATTGTCGTTCGCCAGAGTTACTTTTTCCGGAACTGGAATCGTTATCCCTTTCAGTGCTGAACGGAACTCTTTACCTACATAATTTGGATCAAAGTACATCAGGGAGATTTTATCTTCCCCTGCCTTTACTCCAAGAAGGATCTTATGCGGGAAAATGGCTAAGATATGGTCGATCTCGATCTCTCCCTGCTCCGCAGCAGGATGTCCGTTCTTTACCAGTACTCCGTCAGAGACATACCAGTTTTCCGCAACAAGATTCTCATAGGAATCTTTAATCACACGAAAACAGATAGCGTTTTTCTCTGTCATGGTTACTTCCGACTGTCCATCGACACAGTAAAGCGGAACCTCATTTTTTTCGAGTTCTCTCAGGAACAGTTCTCTTTTATTATCAGAACTAAATCTGATATTCAGGCTTTCCAGGTAGTCATCTACCTTGATACACAATGCCTGAGCAGAAACGATCTTCCCGTTCTCATCTTTAGAGTTGCTGTCTACAATGTAGAAATCTCCGTAAACCTTGTTTAATACGACTGCTCCTTTTTTTGCTCTGCTCATCTTCATGATTTTGTTTCTCCTTTCGTATTGAAAAATTTTATTTACAAGAGAAAAATGAGAAAAGAATTATGAAAATGAAAAATCTGCCTCAAAAAAAGCCGCCCGCAAGGGGCAGCTCTCAATATTCTTTTCTTAACTGTTCTAATACATCCAGGTTTGCAGATGTTTTCGCTTTCTGTCCTTTAATAATGTTATGGACAAGCTCAATGTTCTTTTCGAGCATCCCATTCCCGTTCATGATCAGATAATCATATTTCGGGATCATGGAAATCTCTTTCCTGATCTGGGCAAGGCGGTTTCTGCGGTCTTCTTCCGTTGTCTCTGTCCGCTCCATCCTGGCTTTTAAGTCAGATGCCGGTGCTGCGACAAAGAATGAGATTGCAGTCGGATAAATGGATTTTACCTTCATGGCTCCTTCTGTTTCCAGAATCAGGACCATATCGCGCCCTTCCTCCAGTGCTTTTGCAACCGGGGCTGCCAATGTTCCGTATTTATTTCTGCAGTATTCTGCAGACTCCAGAAAACCGCCGGACTCTTCCAGGTTCGCAAAACATCCTGGTGTGATGAAATAATAGTCTACTTCATTACGTTCTCCGGGACGCGGCTGCCTGGTAGTTGCGGAAACAGAATAAATGTAATTATCACTTAATTCCTTTAATCCATCCGCAATGGCATTTTTACCGGATCTGGAAAATCCGGAAATGATGATCAATTGTCCCTGTTTTGGTTTTTCCGTCTTTTCAAACTCATGGATATCCGAAGCAGGATATTCGTCATCAACCATTCCGTATCCGATACGTTTTCCTGATTTATTATCAAACAGCTGGTAAAAAAGGCCTTCAAATTCATACAGTTCTTCCACCGTATCAAATTCCTTTGTGGTCTCCAGATTTCCCTCCCACGGATGGTCTGAAATGTAATCCAGTCCTTTTCCGTCTGGTTCGGAAGTAATTATGGCAGTGTATTTTTTCTTCGTCTCTGATGCCAGTGTTTTTGCGTCTTTAGCTTCTTTATGAGCCGGAAGCATATCTTCGTATCTTTTAATGAACGCATCTAAAATGATATATATGCCCATGTAGAATATCTGTAAAGGACGCTGTGCTTTGATCTCTGACATTTTCGCAAAAAGCACTCCTGTATATAGTCTCGGGTCAAAGCACTGCATGTTCACACAGCCTCTTTTTTGAGTTCCCTCGTTCGTAAAAGTAATCTTTATGATATTACCCAAGCGTATTTTCCGCGGATCGACTCTGTAATTTTTCCAGTTTTCCACATGAAAATATTTCTGCAGATTTTCCGTAATCCAGGTCTCGTTGAAGTTCAGAAATTTATAAAATTCCATAACATCAAGGTCTCCGCGGATGTCAATGCTTTTACTTTCCGATAAAGAAATTTCAAACAGTACGACCTCCAGTCTGCTTTCTGGAAAATAGTATTTCAGTTCCTCGTTGAATTTCTTGATCAAGTTATCCATAATTTTTTCTCCTTTGATTTTGATTATTTTCCTTGCGGTCAATATCTGTCAGACATGACCGCATAATCTTATAATTTCTCCAGATAACCTTTCTGGATCAGTACCATCCCATCCTCGCGCTTTAACAGAAAACAGAACAGATTTTTACAGGACGCTGACTGCGGGATACATTTAAAGTTCACTGCATGGAATTCTCCATCCGCACCTTTGATCGTATCTAGTTTATTGGAGATAAGCAGCTTTGCACCGCTCTTCTGTTTTAATACTTTTCCTATTTCTTCCTCAAAAGTTTCAATGGGAAATTTCCTTCCAACCAATTCGTTCATTACTCTCTCATCAACGCTCATTATGTTTTTCCTCCGCAATTGTTGTAATACATTTCTCCAGGTAATCCTTAAGGCTGATCCCTGTAAATGTCTCAAACATTTTTTTGACAAGTGTTTTTTCCCTATCTGTTCTGGCTTCTTTCCAGATACCGATGATCTCAGCATAGATCCCGGTGTAATCCTCATCAAACAGTTCATCAAGCTGATCTTTCAAGATCGTATCCCCGTCTACGGAAAGCCCTTCTTGTGGAAGCTCATCTGCCATTTTCAGCATATGTCTGAAATTGAAATCCTCTAAAATTTCCGCTCCTATGCAGACGGATCCATCATCCCTTAAGCAGACGGATCCATTATCCCTGATCAGGGTGAATTCGAGGACTTCCAGTAAGTACAAGGTATTGTCATCTGTGTCCAGGCTACATTCATTCAGAGTGTCGATATACTCTGCATACCTGACAAGCTCCGCGGAATCCGGAAAAGCATCTGTATTCAGATCTGTTCCCTCATATTCCAGAATCGCAGGATCTTCTTTCTTCACGTTTCCATAATAATTTAAAAAATCGAACGAATACTCTTTTCCAAATATGGTAACGGTAAAAGCATCCTTGGTTGAAATAAAATCCTTACTTGTGTCGATAGGTCTGTTGAATCTGAATTTTGCTTTTAAGATCATAATTTTTCTCCTTTGTTTTCAATATTTGCAATAACGTCCCTGCAGAACGTCTGGATTGCATTTTGGATATACTCTCTTGAGGCATTAAATTCCCTGCCCGGTACATGACGGAAATCTTCAATACCTTCGCGGATGTATCTGATTGGGATAAAAAAATTACAGTCAGAATCACAGACTCCGTCAATGTCATACGGTACGCCATTGTCATCTACCCAACAAATGTGTCCGAGAGGGGCGCACCAGCAGATCTCTCCCCGGTGGAATGCATCTTTGAGCATGACTGCAAAGTAATAGCAGTATCCTGCGCAGAACTTTTGCCGGATGCTCTTATCATCTTCCCGAAAATCGTTTATAAATGACAATACCTGCTTATCCGCGGCTTCCTTTCCGGAAATGACATGGATTTCCCGGAGCATATACTCTGCCAGAAACCTTTCTGCCTGGTTTTGCGTAATATGCTCTTTTTTTACTTCCTTTCTTAACTGGTTTCTTTCGATTAAGATCTCCGTTCTCATCCCCAGAGGGATCTTGATGTCATACATGCTGATCCTTTGTATACACTGGATCTTTCCAAGCATAACAATGTTTTCCAGTGACTCTGATTTGACCAGTCTGTATTCTCCATTTGAATCGTTTAAAACGCCTCTTTTCTCAATGGTTTCTCTTACAAGTTCCCCGTACTTATCAAATCCTTCCTGCGTGAACCAGCATCTGGTAGCTACATTGGGGTGTTCTTTGTACCATTTTGGTTCCTTTAAGAACCTCCCGATATATCTCCGCTGGTCAGGAAAAAAATACTGGAAGCATCCTTCCCATGGTTTGTCCGAACCAATCCGGACTTCATAGCGATAGAACATAAGTTTTAATTCTCCTTTCGTTTTTTTACATGGAAAATATGGAAAAGCCGTGTAAAAAACGAAAAAGTGAATTCGAATTCACTTTTTGATTTTGTAGATGAGGTGAAGTACTATGATAATCAACTGATCCTCGGAGGATTCCCGCTTTCTTGTGACGGTTCCACAGATGCCGGGATGCATGACAGATGGAAGAACCTATGAAGAAGCTTTCATTAATACCAACATTATTATTTCGGAACGGATAAGCTCTGCAAAAAACAGGAAGGACTATAACCGCTTTCTCAAAATAAAAATCCACAAAAAAGAGGAACCACCCGGTTCCTCAAACATAAACAACTCATTCTTCCCAGTGACCTTTCGCTGCCAGGAAGAGATTAACCACTTCTTCCGGGGACTTATCAATCTGCGGAGTTTCCGCGGAGTCCTCAAAATCAAGTTCATCAAGCTCAAACCTTGGGTGGTCATCTTCTGTCTCCGTATCAAATTTCTTTTCCGGAAAACCCACCTTGTCTGGAATGAAATACATCCTATCATCCAGGCAATCAATTATCATTTTAATCTGCTCGTCCGTATATCTTCCCGGAACGATTACCTCATTAGGCATTTTGTAGTTAGATGCGTCTCTATAGAGGTATCTGATGCAGGTGCTTTTATAAAGATGGTCATAGTACTCAACATTACTATCTTTTGGAATGGTTCCATCTTTCGACCAGTCTGCAGCACCCACATCCCTGTCAAAGCAGTCTTCGCAGTTAAGACAGATCGTTCCGTCATTTACGGCATCTTCTGTTCTCTGGACCGCTTCGGTTAAAGCTTCCGCCTCAACGATGACTGTTCTTGATATAGTTTCTCTGATTGTGATAGCATAATTTTTCATGGTATTCTCCTTTGTTCTTATATTACAAACCGGATATAGCCGAGCCCATCCGGGAGCTTCATGAATTCCCCGTGTCCTCCATGCATCAGCTTTCTTGCTTCTGTTCTGGAATATCCAATGCTGCACCAGTCAGAAAAGAAATCTTCCATATCGGTATAATATGCACAGACGTCCGTATGAAGTGCATAGCGCATGGCATGTTTTCCAATAGCAAGAACCGTCTTATCTGTCAGCTTAATATACTGTGACAGGTATTTTTTACTGTTTTCTGATAACGGATATGCAATATACCTGGTAAAGTTGCGGGCAAAGTTTTTGGCAAACTCCAGACATGTATCTGCTAACAGGCAATAGCCCCGGGATGTGTAGACGGAATATCTTCCATCACAATTGTCGAAGATAAGAAGCCTGTTGATCTCGCACTCCAGTTTTCTCCGTTTGTTTTTAAGCATACGTTTTCTCCTTTCTGGTCATATTGTCGCGGATAATCGCTCTCGCATATTTATCCGGATCCATTTCATGATACTCATGGAATCTCTGTAAGGCAGATTCTCTGTCTTTTATTCCGGAATATCCCCAGTTGGAAATTTTCCCTTCAGAATCCATGAAATGAAGATCAAAACCTTTTCTTGTAATAGCATCCAGATTTTTCCGATCACGAAGAATAGCTTCGTATGCGATCAGGCATTCCCCGTAAAGAACTGCCATCTTGCGTACGCCTTCTTTTGATTCATCCAGTGTCTTGATCGTGCCAAGACTTAAAGTATTGATGGATTCCGTCAGACTGTAGTTACCATAAATTCCAAGGTCTAAATAGTATCCTTCGCTTTCACCCGGTTTTAATATAAAACAGGGATCAAACATATAGTTATATATATTTGTCATCTCATAATTACATGGTGAAGCATACTCAATCAGGGAATCCGGCCAGTTGCCGGATTCCTTTACTTTTGCTACAATCTCGTTAAAAAGATCTACGTTTGTGATCGCGTCTTTTTCTGATTTGATTTCCTTCAGCATAATTAAATCCTCCTTTGTAAAATATAGTGACTTTTCTTTTTGCGTTCTGAACTTCCGTAAGCAGTTTCATATAAATACTCTACCATGCTACAAGGAATTCCATGAAGCTCACATAAATGTTCAAAGAAATCAGTTTCATCCATTTCATCTACAGCTTCCATTACTTCTTCCATTGTAACAAACTCATGGTCACAATCTTTAGGATTAATAGGTTGATGCAATGGTTCATATAAACATTTCATAGTTTGATAGACATCATCAGTATACTTATGTCTGTAGCTTTTATTTTTTTCTTCTGGTTCAATTATGTTTGTAGATATATCTGTTTCGGATTCATTCTCTTTAAGTATTTCGCTTACATTGAATTGAACAATGTCACACATATGCCATTCTTCTCCGACGTCAACGCAACTATCCCTATTATTTACTTCGAAAAACCCATCGTTCTTCATATCTACGCCAAAATCCGTCGCTGAATTTATTGCAGAGGTTTTCATTTGTTGCTGACACTCTTCTAAAGAACCAATTTTTTCGATATAAAAACCAACTCCATTATATGCGTGATGATATACGCAAATATAATCTTGGTCTTCTACCTCTATTTCATGAACCGTATGAACATAGAATACTCCATCCCCAAACGAATAGTCGATTCTTAGAATCTGATCGTCAGAGCCATCCGAATTATCCACATAATTAATTTCTGTTTTTGTGGACCAGAGCTTGCTGTTTTTCATCTCTGACAAAATCAAATTTTTAATATGTTCATGTGCGTCTGAAATATTTTTAAAAAATAAAAATGTTGGTTCTCTGTAGTTATCGCTGTCTAATATGCACACAAGGTATGCTCTCATATTTTTCTCCTTTGTATTTTGAGTATATTTTTAGTTCCATTTTTTCGCCAAATCAATCACTCTTTGGAAAGCATTATTAAATGCTTTCTGAGATCCAGTAATCTGCTCTGTTTTATAGTGTTCCATCAAGGTCTTTTTGTGGTAAATGCATATTACCGTTTTGTATCCTCCAAGAACTTTAGCAGATACTATCCAATTTCCAACTCTTTCAAATCGAATAGAGATATTCGGATCAAATTTATTTGCTTTACTCTGTTTCGCTTTTAAATAACCCTCTGTCCATGCATCATAAGCCATAATATCTGTCTCCTTAGTAATCCATTTTGGGGCTATATTCAATATTCTTCAACATTTCTCTTGCTTTTGATATAGCCAGCTCATCGATACTGATGGTTTCAATTCCGCCGCTGGTAATAACTGTAGCAAATCCTGTCACATATCGAAGCTTTTCATGTCCGGATTCCATAAGGATGACCGCATCTTCGGGAGCAATGTGCTTCTGAAGTTCGGAAAGAAAAAGGTCAAAATCATTATCTTCAGCTCCGTTCGGAACTCCATAAATACTTCCATCGCATCCAAAGGCATGTAACGTATTTCCATCCTCATCTTTATCACTCCAGCAGTGCATATCATCACCGGATACGGTATCCATGAATTTACTGAACGCATCCTCATCCTTTACATGAAAATAGTTACTCCTTGTAACTGATTCGTAGTTAGCCATTGTATAATTCCTCCTCTGTTTTAAATAAGTCCATGTTCTTCGCAAAAATCCTGCATGTGATCCGCTGCTTCATCTCCAAGATGCTTTCTTACCATCGGGACATCAATTCCTGTTTCCAGCATCTCCATATAGACATCCAGCTCGTCTGTGCCATTCTCAATGGCATCGTCAAAACGAGCCTGGATCTCATCTGACATATCAACATCCCCTTCTGTCTGAAGCCAGACATCCGGGTATTTCTTCGCACAGAGTACAAACAGCACCGATTCTCCGGATTTGTCGTGTAAGCGTACCTCTGCTTCCGGATCCATTTTTTCAAGTTTTTTAATCAATGTTTTTACTTTCATGATGTTTTCCTCCTATGTTTTACGGCTCCCGAAGGAGCCATATCATTAACCCAGTAAAGCAGTAACTGCTTCTTTTTCCAATCTGTCGAACTCAGATTTTTCTGTTTCGGCAGGGATCAGGAAATACAGTTCATAGTCATTCGCGTCCGTTTTGCAGGACACAACGCAGCAGCCTTTGTTCCGGTACATGAGTTTTTCTGCTCTGGATAAGGCATCCAAATAGGTATCGATTACATATTCGCAGAATACGGCGAGATAATATTCCCCATCATATTCAACGACATACTCCGGACATCCGGCACCGCTGTTCCACAACTCCTGGTAAACGTGTTTTAAAGTTTCTGGAAGATCGTCCTGTGTTATCTCACGCTTTCCGTGACAATGGAGTTCTCCCATGCCATTGCTCCAATACCTTAAATGTCCAGCCATCTCCTCAAAAGAGTCATATTCAACAGAAGTACTTACCGCATCTTTGTTATGCACATGACCTACGCGATAATAACAATAAGTATCGTCGTACAGGTTGTGTAATGTGATAGTTCCTTTCTCCTGAACCCGATCACCGTCAATGAACAGCCCTGATTCAGCTCCATGTTCAATGGAAATGGTTTCGACTTCTTTCATTGCCAGTTCCTTTGCCTTCTCCCATGCTTTCTGGAAAGAAGTAAACTGCATCCCTTCTTCCGCGTCATCCCATGAATAGGTAATATCCAGCTTATACATAGTTTTCCTCCTTTGTTTTAAAGAACAGTCACAATTTCTTTCTTCCTGCTGTCATAACGGTACACTCTGTCAGAAAGGAATTCCGCAGATGTCAATGAACCGTCTGATATTCCCGCATCTGTTGAAGCATTCCAGCCTTCTTTAATATTCTTCGGAGAGATCGTGTTGATCTTATGGACGAACACTTCGTGTACACTTGTTGCTGCGAAGTAATAGTCTCCCCCCATGATCTGACTGATCCGTTCTGCTACTTTTTGGAAGAATATCGCTGTTGCACCAAATGACCTATTTTCTGAAATCAAGATCAGAAAGTCGGCATCTGTATGGAAATCATTTTCCATAAATGGCTCACCGCTTGAATACGGCTTAAAAAGGAGGGTTCCCAAATCCGTTATCCGCGGAGGAAAAAGTTTTAATGTGTTTTCCATTGCAGCGGAAAATACCTCGTCATAGGACTTTTCCCATTTATAGGTTGCTTTAGCAGGAATCATAATCGATCCTACCTTTCCATCTGTGGTCTCCAAAAATACATACAGGACCAGCGTTACTCCTCCAACAGTTCTGCGGCATACCCCATTTTCCATTTTCTTTCTGCCAGTCTCACAATTAAATGCCCGGATAAACAGCCTGTCCTTGATGCTCTCGTAGCAGTCAAGCGTATCCACTAATTCTTCGCCCTTTTTTCCATTCTTTTCACAATATGTCAGGGAATTGTCAATTTTCTGTAGAACGACTTCTATTCCGTACTGACAATAGTCTTCAAAAGCAGCATCCATATGAACCAAAATTACAGTCCTGTTTTTTTGAAACATGGCACATACATCATCTGTTACCGGTTCTTCTTCCGGTTTCTTTACAGACGCGCTGTAATTTGGATGCTTCACACTGAATTCTTTTACCAAGTTTTCTGCAAATTCGTTTTTGTTCATTTTTTTTCTCCTTTGTTTTGTGGTTGTTAATGAGTTTAATTTGTATTTCTCCTTTCGTTTTAAATACAAAGGTAAGATGTTAAAAAAGAGTTCTAATGAAAAAAGTGAATTCGAATTCACTTTTTTATTAAAAAAAACTGCCATCGTAAAAGGTGGCAGTTTAAATATAAAACTATCATGCAGGACAGCTTATTCGTTGTCCCATCCCAGACATTCAGATACCTGTTCGAGGATCTCTTCATCGGACATCATAGCTCCGCAGCAGTTGCAGATACGGACAGTCTTCTGGACTTTCTTTCCGTTTTTTCTTCCATGGTAGGTTACCTTGCTGTTTGGAATCATAATGTCAGATTTTTCGCAGATGTAGCAGCGTGTCATAAGTCACACCTCCTTCTGTGTAAGCTCGAATCCGTCATGACAGAAGCCGTACTCATTGGAAAGCCAGTCGGAGATGTCATCCTGCATTTCTATCTTTTCAGCTTCACCAAAAAACCCGTTTTCATCCTCATAATTTTCTTTTGAAAACTTAGCCGGAAGGATCACTTCCTGTGGAAGGGAATCGAACGTATCCTGGTCTCCGTCGGTATCCCATTTTATTTTTTTCGCAATATATCTAATGACAGGCTTATATTTTAAGGATTTTATCTTCTCATTCATAACTGCAGTAAAATCAATATGATAAGATGAGAAAGATGCATACGCATACAGATGTCCCTGATATTCGGATTCAACTTCTTCGGTATCCTCCGTTCCGTGATCATATTCGTAAGGATCATTTTCTTCACTTTCTTTTACCAGATGAAGTAAAATCTTTTTTACTTCGTTTTCTGTTCCTAAAAAGCGATGCATTATTATCCCGTCTACATTAGTGTTTGATTCAGAAATGATCCATTCCGTTCTTTCTATCGCTGTATTTTTTTTCATATTCGTATTCTCCTTTGTTATTAAAGTATTCCAAGGTTTCTATACTCATTGATCCGTTCCAGTTCCTGCCGAAGAAAATGTTCGTCGTTCAGATGAATATCTTCCATTTCTCCTCAAAAATTTCTTCTAATTTTTTCTCAGTTTCCTCTTTAGTCAGGAGGAGTGTGTTTCCGATTTCACTTGCTGCAAAACTTCCAGTAAGGCCACTACGAGGTTTTATATAGTAAAAAACTATTTCATCAAAAACGACAGGATGTTCAATATATCCCTCGCACTCACCATATGAAAATGCTGTTACTTTGCACGGTTCCAAATATCCATCAGCAATATCCCATATGGTATCACCTACTTTGCATATAAGGTTTATTCTATTTGTTTTGTTTTTCATGGTCTTGTTCTCCTTTGTTTTCATCATTGATAGGTTAAAATTTTTATCTCCTTTCGTTTTATTTTCAGATTTAAAATGGTAATTTTTTCTGCAAATAAAAACTGCCATCGTCGGATGGCAGTATACAATGCAACTATATATTCAGTACAAGTCCCTGACTTCTCATATCTGCATAGTCATCAAAGCCATATTGTTGAGCCTTGATATCTAAGTAATCCCTTTTGGGAATATCTCCCATGTTTGTACTGATCAAGTCTTCCTTGATTTCAACGGAGTTATCTGCGTCCAGACAGTATTTAGAGTAATATCTGAATGATTCCTCGTCGGGCATCTGTTCCGAAACCTGATCCAGCAGGTTTTCAATGGAATCTTTATCGAGGTTTTCGGTGTCCGTATCAAGGTAATCTTCCAGGGTTTTTCTCCCATGCATGAACAATTTCCTTTTCAGAGTCTCCCACTTCTCTTCCGTAAAATTCAAGTCGTTTGCAGAAAACAATTGTTCGTTAAAATCCACCTCAGTGCTTTCCGTTTCCGATTCTCTTTCAATGCCGAACTGACGAAGAAAACTATTAGGGATTAATAAGAGATCTCCCCAGTTGAAGTTGTAGCAGTTGTTTTCATATTCCTGGAAACCATATCCGGAATTAATATAACTCGCTACTGCACCTTTGATCGTATCAATAAGGTTGATTTTTTCCTTGTAAATACTAAATACGAGACTATGGATACGTACCTCTATTCCATCTCTGTCTATAGCTGTAATGAATTCTTTTCTCATGGACATATTCTCCTCTGTATTTGAAATTATTTTAAAATTGCCACGCAATGTCTGTATAAGGCATCCATTGTATTAAATTTTTCAGTCCTGTTTTCAAAAAAGGTTGCAGTTATATTCCTTTGAGTGGGCAATGAAATATTGGTATCCTCTATTTCATCTGTAAAATCAACAATATGATCATACTCTTTTTTGATAACTTTGTTTTCGCTTGTATAAGTTATAATCAGATCTTTCATTTTTCCCCTTTAGAATATAATCATAATCTGCGGATCATTATCAGATTCATCGCCTTCATCCGCGTCAATAGCTGCAATTTCATACTCTCTGTCATTATCATCGTCATAAATGATAACCTCAGAATTTTCTTCATACATACTAAGCTGTTCTATTAAGTCCTTAATCCTCATATTCTTCTCCTTTGTTTTATAGTATTCCAAAGTTTCTGTACTCATTGATCCGTTCCAGTTCCTGACGAAGAAAGCGTCTGGTGTTCAGATCAATATCGTCTGCGTCATCCACCCACTTTCCGTCTCTGGCAGTGTGAACCCGGACCATGTTAAAAATTTCTTTGTCCGCGGATGGAAAATACTCCCCATCCTTATAGGACGCCGCTGAAAAACTGTTTTTTCATACTATATACAGTGTCTCAAAGTTGATTGATGTACTTTATTTTGTGTTAATTTATACGCAAAAAGGACTTTTTCAGTGGCCTTCTTATAGATATGCAGGACAAGATCACAATTCTGTCCAAATTCATATACTTCCAGTTTTTCATCTGCAAGCAGGTCCCGACAGTAATCAATAATCATTTCAATTGAAGGTCTCTGCAACTGATATACCATTTCTTATACCTCCATATGTTCAATCACCATATCGTAATTGATATGCGGATGGTTCTTAAAGAAAATAAACATTGCTTCCTCCAGACTGACTGCGTCAATGAAGCAGTAATACCTGCATCTTCCGTACTCAAAGGTGACCTCATATCTTCCGATCTCTTCTACCGGCGTACCATCATCATCACGGCTCAGGTCTATACACTGATCTCCATTGTTGTCAAAATATGCTGACAGTTCTTCCGGTTCTTCAATGCAGTCTTCATTAAAAAATTCTCCGTTTTCAAGGAAATAATAGCCATTGGATTCGCATATTTCCTCCATGTCCTCATCAGAAATCTCATAGAGTTCTGCGTATCCCTGCTTCTCATACTCCATACAGAGCTGTGAAAAAACCTGCTTTACAAGTCTTTCGGCTTTTTCCAGAACAGAAACCCGGATATCACGTATCCCCATGTTTTCAAGTTCATATCGGAAGTCTTCTGCAAAATCGATGCTGTCTGCTATACAATAAGAGTACCGACGGTTTACCGGAATCTTAACTTCATTCTTATATTCACTCATATAGAATCTTAAAGTACGGATTTCTTTCTCTGTAAGATATCCATCGATCCAGTTGTAAGCAGGGGCATTTTGAGAGAGAACGAAAATATCTTCCATATTCACGGAACCATAGATATTTACTCCATCTCCCTGGCAGTATGATAATGACCACTGTGCTTTTAAGTCACTGTTTGGAAAGATACACGAAAGGTCACTTTCGTAGTTATTTGTTAATTCCCATGAGAGAGTCTCATCGTTTAAATACCATTTCTTTGCTTCTTCTTTTGCCTTCTCAGAAAGTTCCGGATAGGTATAAGCCATAAGCCCTAGTTTCCTTTACGTATTTGTTCATAATTCTTCCTCCGTTTTGATAGTTATATTGTTTTACTCCTTTCGTTTTATTTGCATAAAAAAATGGAGAATAACAAAGGATAATAAAAAACCGCCATCGTAATGACAGCGGTTTATCAAAAAATCAATCTAACAGTTTGTCCAGT
>SKEI01001262.1_pt1 | contig 14218 bp, 19 predicted proteins | sample 4826701 | NCBI WGS metagenome assembly SKEI01 (sample SAMN11008813, study PRJNA524170) | human gut metagenome | biome: Human fecal sample; material: Feces; isolation source: fecal sample from pouch patient p2, p6, p7, p14 | host: Homo sapiens | place: Israel: Tel-Aviv | collected 2016-08-31 | reverse complement strand
ATTCTTCATCGTAATAGCTAAAAAAGAGGAGCCGCCCCTCTTTTTTTGCTGTTATAAAAAACAGACACCCAATGGTGCCTGTAAAGATTGTGCTAATTAGTATGTTAACACGAAGTATTTTTTCTTATTTGCTATCTAAAAGCCTATAATATCAACGTTTGAGGGGTATTTTTAGGTCTATTGTTTTGAATTTACTCCCCTTTTTGTGGACTTTTACAAATTTTGGAGAGCTTTTTCATAATATAGTACCGCCTCTTTTTCTTTCTCTTTTGATAAATGGCTATAAGTATCCATAGTCATGGCTAACGTTGCATGTCCTAGGCGGTGTTGTAATTCCTTATAGCCAATTCCAGCATTAAGCAATAAACTAGCGTGTGTGTGTCTGAAAGCGTGAAACGTAAATTGTGGTATACCCGCTTCCTTGCAACGGTGTCTAAGTGACTTGGTTCTGGCATCGCTGTTTGGGTATTGTGATATCGTTGTAGAGAAGACTAGGGCAGGAGCAGGCGCACCAATCTCCATAAATGCTTGGCGTTGTCTGTTCCTGTACTGTTTGAGCATGAGAATAGTTTTATTATCTATGCTGATGATTCTAATTCCTGCTTTGCTTTTAGGTGTACCAACCTGCTTTACAATTCGGTTGTAAGTCTTGGTAATGTTGATAGTTGCATTGTCAAAATCAATATCAGACCATTCAAGAGCTACCGCCTCTCCATATCGGCAACCAGTAGCAAGTAACAGCTTATACAGTACACTATCATAGTAATAGTTGTAGGCGGTGGGTGCTAGTCGTTCCACGTAGTCTAGGAATGTTTTCAAATCTTCCTTATCGATAAATTTGATACGGTTAGCGCCTGCCTTTTGTGGTCTGGGTAGAATAACCTCACGCGCAGGGTTGAACGGTATCAATTGCATACTAACCCCATACTGTAAAATACGTTTGTTGATTGAGGCAGCCACCCCATAATTAACAATCTTGAAAGCTAGCTTGTTTACCCAACTTTGTATGTGTGCTATATGTATCTTGTCTAGTTGCATATCACCAAACACGGGCAAAATATGATTTTTCAAAAACTGGCGCGTGCTTACGAGTGTTTGAGGTTTAACTGTCATTTGATAATTTTCTAACCACAAGGCAGCGAGTTCCTTATATGTGGTGACCTTTACCCTCTTGAACACGGTTGACCCGTTAGCTTTAAAATTGCTTTGGGCTTGCTGGGCTTTAGCTTTAACTTCTTTTTTCGTTCGCCCTGTTATAGTCGTTTTAACTTTCTTTCCTGTAATGCTATCTACTCCCAAATAAACATTTGAGCGGTACACTTTTGTACCGTTTTTTTTAATAACTTCTTTGATATTCATGATAAACCTTTCTACAGCAGGCAAGCCATTATTAAAAAGGTTTTAGATTGAGTTTGTTTATATCATGCGTAGAGCTACGAGAATAGCCCTATTTTCGTTTCATTTCTTCCAGTAGAGAATACATAGCATCAATGTGGTTATATTTTTGAAATTCAGGATCTTGGTTTTGTGCAATAAAGTATACATATTGTCTACCAGATTTGATTTTATCGATAGCTTGTTTTTCCACTAATTTTTTTAAATATTTTAAAATTGTATTTTTATGGATTTTTAGTTTTTCTTCCAAAGTCTCTCTTGTTATGAAACGGTTTTCGATTATTAACTCTAATATTTTTTTCTCATATTCGTTATCAATATCTAGGTTATCTATAAGGGAAGTATCCCATAATGTAAGTTCAACTGAGTCTAATTCAGTTCGTAATTTGGGATACTTTAAATGGCTCTCTTTAACTGCTTCCATTATTTTAGGTATACCAGTTCCCGCTTTTTCACATAAATTTAAAAACCTAAAAATTTCTTGTATTAAGTAGTTTCTTGGATCAGAATGTGCTCCACTAAAAAAGTCCTCTAAGTCAATTCTGAGTGTTCCGCCATTTGTGAATATATATCTATCAGAATATCTAATTACCATTATCCCTTTTTCGCTTTTATAATCACTATGAATAAGGCTGTTAACGAATGCCTCACGAATTGCAATTCGTAACTTTGAAATCCCAATTCTATTCATAGAATTTTCTTGAATGTTAGAGTTGTCATTTAAAGTTAGATACAATTTTTCGATAACTAGGTGAAAGAAATTAAAAAGATTATCTTCTCCCCACGTACCATCATAAATTACTCGGTCTTTAAATCGATTATTTTCGGTAAATTCTTTTAAAACATATTCTACGTTATAGTGAGGAATAAACTCTTTTATGGCATTATGTGTTCCAAAAATTAATAATCCAGCCACAGTTGGTTTTATTTTATTATCTGTACGATCTCTTCGTAGAGCGTTTATTTTTAAGAGAAATTGCTCGGTATCTAATTTGGAAAAAGGGTGCTCAGCATTAATATTATCGAACTTTTCTCTATAACGGTTTATTGTTTCTCTATCTAAATCTAAAATAGAGAAATCCTTAACAAGTGTACTATCAAAACTTTCTTTTGCAGAATCTCTTAGCATCGCATTGATTTGTTCTTGTGAGCACCTAAAATCACCAGTCCCCTGACGAAAATAGGTAGATGCTATATTGTTATTAAGATATATAGGTTTATCCTTGTAGTCAATCTTGTTAACAGGGATAATGATAATCTCTTTTCCTTTTATATTTGTGACTTCAACACTTTCTTCATTAATCACATTTCTATTAATTTTATTAGGGTTATTAAGTAAACTATATAATTCGTCCAGTACTTTATCGGAATCATTAACGCCGGAAATATAAAAATCTTTACTCTTTGTATTTTCTGAGACCCCTAGAATTAACAGACCATTATTTGTATTAGCGAAGGAACAAATTGTTTTCATACCGTCTTTAGGGAAAGAATTTTTAGCTTCTTTAAATTCGATACTTTGGTTCTCCCCTGATAATAACAATTTTTGTATATCGTATTTTCTCATTTTTTCTCCAATCTATTCGCACACGCATTCGCACACGCGCAGACTAATAAGTTTGTTTCCTGTTAGAAAAAGGCGTTATTAAAGGATTTATCGATAACAATCTATTCGCACACACATTCGCACACGCGCGGGAAAGTTTAAAAATCATCTTAGTTAATTTGTTTATAACTTGTGCCAGTTATTATTATACCATTCCCTTACTGCATCTCTCGGAAAAGCTAATCTCCTTCCATATCCTCTATCAATCTTAGGAAAATCTTTCCGATAAATAAATTCAGGTAAGCGACTTGTAGAACAACCGAGCAAAGTTGCCAATTGTTTTTGGTTAAGTTCCAGGGGCAATGTCTGATCAATATCAATGACTTTTGTTTTTTCAATGATTACAGCCTGGACCATATCACCGAATTTATCAGCCATTTGTTGCATTAATTCATCCATATTTTCACACTTTCTTTATTATGTATTTCTTAATAGCAATGTATCATAGTAATCTTAGACACCTTTAAAAAAGTGACATTGCTGACGCCTTAAAAAAAGAAATCGGCCATTTTATCCACCCTAAAAAGTGACAAGATTTTAGGTTTATATGAATTGTTGGGAAATGTTGGGATAACTGTAGTTCTAAATTGGGAAAGCAGGTTAGAAATACTAGAAAATACTAGAAAATCCAAGTATATGGTGTAACAAAACGATACCTCATATCAGAAAAATGTTGGAAAATGTGAGTATAAAAGCTATATATAATTGAATTTAGTAATTTTTAGTATTTTCAATAATGGAAATATTTGAGTTTTTTTGAGGTTGTCAATATCAGTGATATTAAAAATCATCAAATAAAGAGAGTTGATTTTCATTATCTTTAACGTGTTGTTGCTTCTTTTTCAATTCCTGAATACTTTCGTTAGGTGTAGGGAGATTTTCAGGCATAGTTGTACCAAGTTCTTTCATTGTGTTCCTAATTGTTCTCCCAACATTGAAATGTGTATCGTTTGCGAGCTCCTCGCCCTTGATATTTTTATGACGTAACACTTCGTCGGTTTGTGTCGCCCTAAATAGGTTAGCAGCAAGTTCGGCGCTTCCCATAAAATCAAGGATATGCTCACCGTCTTCCAACTCTTTATTGTTGTGGATATCTTGCATGGTTAAGCCTCCATATAGACCTTTATAACCTGAATTATGAAATCTTCCATAATTCTTAACTCCAGCATTTCCAGCAGCTTCCGAAAGCGATTTATTGTGATGTTTAATTTCATCACGTATCGCTATACGTTTTTGGTCTTCTGTTAGCTTATCAAAATCGTCTTGTAGCTCTTGTTGACGTGTCTTAATAGCAAAATAAGATTGTCCTAGTGCTATAACTTCTTTTCTAGGGTCACCATTTTGGACTATCAGATAGCAGGCATAGCGAGATAGCTTTATATCTGCTATCTCACGCGATCCGAAATTAAGTCGTACAGTTTTGTTGACGTCAACAAAATTGGTAGCCACGCGGTTTCCAGACGATTCACAAGCTATTTTTGCTTTATCGATAACCTGTAAAAAGTTTCTCCATTCTGCATATTCCAAAACAGGTTGCAACTCTCTAGCATACCAAAACTCTATACCGTTTTCGTCAATGTGTTTAATATTTTCAAAAGTTAGTTCATCATAATGTTGTAGTTCGTTCATAGTTTTTCTTTCTAGTATTATTTTAGCTTATATCTTTACCTCGTTTATTGGCATAATTAGTCTTGTTTAAAAATATGCAAATTAACTATCTCACGCGCTTTTCTTCTTAAGCTTTTGGTAGATAGTTCTTATGATACTGACAATCAGAGAAATAGCGAATATCCAAGACCAGATTGTTTGTGTCATGGTAGCTAATGTTTTACCTAAGATAAACTGAAAATTAATATCTAAGGCAATCAAAGCAAAGAATAATTGATAGGTAAAGTCAAAAATCTCTTTTAGTACAGGTTTTTAGTTTTTCATTGATGGCCTCCCAATATGAAAAAAACATGAATTTTTGAGCTATTAAAAAAAGCGGTAAACGTTGCTACTATGGTGTTTGTGAGCATATGACTATCAAACCATTAATGTTTTTTAGGGTGTCAGATTTGTTGGGAAATGTGAGTGTATAAGTTTAAGAATGTAGTAAAAAGCAGTACTGGAAATATGTCAGGTTTTGTCAAGTCCTTAACCAGTTATTTGCTTGGAAAATGTCGGACAAAATAGCATGGTAGTAAATCAAATGTTTCAACGTTGTCATTTTTGGGAATAGTTGCAAATGTGAGCATATAAGCTTAAGAATGTAGTGAAAAGTAGTAGATTGCTGACCTATGTAATATCTAGGCAGGTCAGAAATCATAGAAAATCATAGTATAGAAATAGCTCAAAATTGAGCGCTACTGTAAGCCAAAATATTGGCAAATGTTGGCGCGTGGGTTAGTCGGTTTATAATTTATTCCGAAATATCGGAATAGGCTAATTCTAATTTAGTGAGTTTATTCAAAATCTCATCCTCTAATTTAGTAAGTTCCTTTGATAATTCTGGAATTTTTTCTTTATCTAGCCCATGGATTAGATATTCTTCATTATTTTCAATGTTATTGTTTAATATAATTTGTATTTCCTGAAAAGAATTCTCAAGTTGTTTTTTCAATCTGTCCATAACATAATAATTGACTTGCTTAACTTTCAACCATTTTTCTTTGACAGCTAGACTTGTTTGAGAAAAGTCAACAAGAAAATCTTCTTTGTTACTAAAACGCTTAGAAGGAGATTGTTTCTTGGGGTTAAAATAAATATCATTTAGTTCAGCCATGATAAACCGTGTCAATATTTCATTTATACCCTCAGCAATAATGTCCTTATAAAATCTAGCCAATTCATTTCGAGCAATCTCATCTAAATCATTAGTAATAAATCGAGGATCCAGATAAGATTTTTTAACTCCTAAATAGTTGGAAAGTTTTTGAAGATTGCCCAAAGTAGGCATTGACCTACCTTTTACATATCCTGTAATAGTACTTTTTGGAATATCCAAGGCATTGTGTAGGTCTATTTGTCTAATTCCCTTTTCTTTCATAATATTATTGAGATTGTTTGAAAAATATTCTCTGTTTTTTAAGTCTTGAGGACTATTTTTTGACATGATTTTCACCCCTTCAGTTATCTTTATCTTACAATGCAATTATATCATTTAGTACGAAAAAAACAAAACTTTTTCCGGAGAGCACTTGACTTAGTACGAAAAAAATAGTATCATATGTTTGTTAACTTTTGAAAGGAGAACTGTAGTATATGCAGCAATGGACATTAAAAGCTTGTAGAATTAACGCAGGTTACACGTTGAGAGAAGTAGCTACGAAAGTCAATAAGAACTTTCAGACTATCTCAAAGTACGAAAAAAATAGCACTAACATACCTTTTGAACTTTTAAAAGATCTATCTATTCTTTACAATGTAAATTTAGATGATATTTTTTTGGGTGAAAGTACGAAAAAAACAGAACTAAAACACTAGAAAGGCAGGTCAGAAATGAATCTAGTTTATTTAGACGGTGCAAAAGAGCCGTATACGACAAGCGAGATTATCGCTGAATGTGCTGAATTGAAACACGATACAGTACAAAGTTTAATTAGAAATCATAAAGAGGATTTAGAAGTATTTGGAATTTACGGATTTGAAATCCGTAAATTAAATGGTCGTGGTCGCCCTAGAAAAATTTATCATCTTAACGAACAACAAGCGACACTACTTATCACTTACTTGGATAACACCAAACCCGTAAGAGAGTTTAAAAAGAATTTAGTTAGTGCTTTCTTTGAGATGAGGGACGAGTTAACCAAGATTAGGATAGAGCGAGCTTCTGAAAGACCTAAACGCTTAGCACTTAACGAAGCTATTAACCGTTGGGAGAACGCCCCTAAAATGGCTTATTCTACTGTTTACAACCTTTTGCTAAAAGGTGTTACGGGCTATGACAAAACACAGCTAACCGCTAAGCGAGGTGGGGAAACTGGTATTGATTGCTTGAATAGTATTGAGTTAGCGCAGTACCAAGCATTAGAGGACATGGCAATAGCTCTAATCAATCTTAATTTTAGCTATCAAGATATTAAAACAATGGTCTTTAGACAAAAAGAAAAGCTCTCACAAGGCGCGTGAAAGCAAAGAAAAAAGGCTTGGCAGTCGGCAAACTCACAAGCCTTTAAGTTGGAAATAAAACACGATTAATAAAGCAGGCAAGCCATTATTAAAAGGGTTTTAGAAAAGTTTTTTATGCTTGAATTATAACAAATTCGGGCATTTGTGTCCAGACGGAGAGCGGGAACTCTTAAAACTAACAAGGAAGTATGTATAAGAAAACAGCATTAAAAGGCGACAAGGAGCAAATAATTATGAAATTTAAATACGTAGAAAACAAAGCAAATCCATTTAGTTTAGACCATTATACGGACGAACAAAAAGCGGTCTTTAAAAAACGAGATGAAACCAAAAAAAGAGCAGAGGAATTTTTCAAAGTAATGTACGACCAATCAACAGCTTGGGTGATTGTTGCTAATGTAATGGTTACGTACCACAACATTTATACAGATTGGGCAGAAACCTTTGAGCAGGCTTGGAACGTGTTAGGTTATGAGATTAAAACTGATATTGTTTACAGAGCAGTTAACGGTTTACCAGCAAGAAGCAAGAAAGAAGAGGATAAATCATGATATACCAAGAAATTAATTTACCAATCTGGGCGCAGTTGCTTATTATGGCTATTCTTATCCTAATTGGCATTGAAATAGCTAAAATCAAGCCTGTGGAAGCCCCAAAAGAGGTTAAGGAAGAAATACCTGACAACCATGTTAAAGAACGATATGGGGCTTATATTCAATCACAGGGACGATATTACAATTAAGGAGACATGACATGAAATTATATCACTATTCACAATTTACCAACCTAACCAGCATTAAAGAAAACGGCTTACATGTTGGTGCTGATAATGTTGTTTATCTCGCTGAAAGTCCTATGTTAGCAAGAGCATTTGCCTATATTTACGGTTTAAAGGATTATGCATTATTTGAGGTGTCTGTAACATTAGATGACATTGAAAAGAGTACAGACCACAACGAGGACTATTTTAAGAAGCTGACAGGGGAGTTAAGTGCTGAATGTTATTCATGTAAGCATAATATACCAGCCGATAGAGTAACTTTTGTAGGTTGCTATTCATTTTCAGATTAGGAGACAGACCATGACAGATAAAGAATTAAATAAAATAGCTGACCTTATTGATGAACGTGTAACATTTGCCGAATTAGAAGAAGTCAAACACTTGGAACAGCAAGAAGATAGGGGAGCATGGGTTAAAAATTAGATTGCTAAGCTAGATAAAGGAGAAATATTGCTATGACAGATAACATTATCAATATCCAAGACATTAAAACGGATTTAGAGAAAACACGTCATAACCTATCAAGTCTTTCTTTCGAGGAAGTAACAGCTTTAACCATGGAACAACTCTCAAATAATCTTATTATCATCGCTGATACGCTAGAAAAAACTATAGACGTTGTTAAAACGTTGAAAGCTAATGACATTGAAATTCAAGAACAACTTATCCAGCTAGGTGACAAAGTGGAGGTACTTTTATGAGCTTACCAGTAAATTATAAGCGCGTGTTAAGGCAAATCAAAGTGGGGGCAGGAAATCCAATCACAGGGGCAGAAATAGCCCTAACTTTAAAATTAGAGGAAAGAACGGTACAGAAGATTATCAGCCAACTAATCACAAGGTATGGTATTCCTATTGTTGGTGTTAGACATGGTTTCAATCGTGGCTATTTTATTCCAGAAGATAAAGCTGAATTATTGGACGGTGCTAAATCTTTCTACAATCAATTACAAGACGAACAGAAACGCTTAAATGTTCTAATGAATGCTGAACCAGAAGAATATAAGCAACTTGTCAAGAAACTGTTAGAGGGAGTGTAAACATGTTTAGTTTGAGCAGAGAGAGTGAGGACAGTCTCAAACGTGGCATATTAAAGCTAATACAAGACTTTCTACAGTCGTATTTTAAACCAAAGCCACGAATATTAGGGCTAATCACACAAGATGAGTTACAAACAGAATTAAATATCAAGTATGGTACGGTGAAGCGTTGGGAAGATGCTGGACTAAAACGATACATGCCACCAATCGAAGGCACGCGCACCGTATTCTACAAAATTGATGACGTTTTATTATTTTTAGGAGTAGAAAACTAATGTATCAATTCATTAACTTACAAATTAATAAGCAGGTTTTGCCTTTATTTAGTTTTCTAAAGGACAATCCAACACGAACCATAGCCAAAGACAATCATGTTATGATGACCTACTACCAACCCCCAGACTTTTATATCGTGCCATTTAGCTATAAAGGTATCACGGTAACGGTAACCGCCACAGACGACCTAGAAAGCTATTTAGAGGACGGTTGGCAGGTTGCTAGAGATTATCAGATAGCAAGCGTACAAGACAAGCTAGCGGGTATATTGGACGAGTTAGAACATGAATACCTAAATAGGCAGAGAGCAGGAAGCCCACTAGCTATTAATGGCGTTGTGTACCATTGGATAGCATACGGACTATCTAGCAAAGAAGAAATCATAGCCTTTGTTAAGTTATTCTATCTGAACGGCTATTCATACGAGCAAATAACACAGTTGTACGCTAGCTTAACCAAAAGCAATAACCTTAATATCTGCTTTCTAAACACAATTAATACGATTTTCAAGGAGGAACTAAATGAGCGACTTTTTAAATCAGCTTGACGAAAAAGTGCCAGACTATAAAACCAATGTTACGAGTATCAACAGTAGACGACTAAAACGAGATGAGAACGGGAAAATCATCAAAAACCGAAACAACCTCTTATTATTGTTCCGTGGGGAGGATATTAAGTTAAATAAGCTGTTTAAATACAATGAAGCTACCAAAAATGTAGAGGTTACCCGAAATCAACAGTTATCCGACTATATCACTATCAAACATGGGCTGTTGTCTGATGATACCATTAGGCAGTTGTGGGCTTATTTGTCCGAATGCTGGGGTTTGGAGTATAAAGAAAATGACATAGCCAACGTTGTGAAAATCATTGCTTTAAACAAGAGCTATAACCCTATCAAGATATTTTTAGAGAAAGCCAAAGCAACCGCCGAACCAGTAGACCCGTTTACGGTTATTCAAAAGTATATCAATATCGAAGATAACCAATATAACCGAATTGTTTTTGATTTAATGTTCCGTGGAGCTATTGCAAGGGTTTATCATGCAGGCATACAGTTTGACTATTGTCTTGACTTGGTCGGCAAGCAGGGAACAGGCAAAACAACGTTCTTACGTGAGATTTTTAAAGGTTTTTACGGTGAAATTAGTTCTTACACCGAGAAAGACGACCTTTTGAAAATGGTTGAATTGTGGGCGGTAAATGATGATGAGTTAGTCGCCACCAATAAAATCAAACCGAACGAATTAAAACAGATTATCACCATGAGAGAAATCAGAATCAGACGACCATATGGAAAATCAACAGAGATTATACCCGTTGATTTTGTTTTCACACGGACAACAAACGATACAGGGCATTTAAGGGACTTTACAGGCGATAGGCGCTTTTTAGGCGTTGAGGTATTGCCAAAGACGGACAAGCAAGTTAACCAGATAAGCCCACAGGACTTATTGAATATCTGGGGAAACTACTATAAAGCCTACGAGACTAACAGCAAACTTTACTATGATGAAGATAGCGAAGAGGGCAAACTCATAGCTAGAGAACGTGTAAAATACAAATACCAAGATGACATTATTGAAAAATTGGAGTGGTATTTGTCTATCAAAATTCCAGAAGATTTTTTTGACGTTACCACCAAAAAATACTACCGTAAACAGTATTATACTGATTTAGAGGAAACAGGCACAGCCTACAAGACCAATGACGACCGAGAAAAAGGCACAGAGTGGATTGGAACGGTAGCGCGTGACCGTTTGAATGTCAATGATGTTATTTATGAGATATTTGAAGATGAGAGTGAACCAGCTTCCAAAATCAAGAATAAAATCAAAATTTATATGAACAGCCTTGACGGTTGGGAATATCAGAAGGCTATGTATTTTGGTAAGCGCAGAACAAGCGGATTTATCAAAAAGCATTAAATTTTTACTCCATAAAAGACCGTTTTTACTCCATAAAATGCCACTTTTACTCCATGAAAACGATATTTTCAAAAAACTACTCCATGCCTTAAACCCTTGTGTGTCAAGGGGTTAGGTGTATTCATAGAGTAAATATAATAATATTTTTATCTAAAAATAAAATATTTTAGTATATAGCAATATACCATATGCCATATATATAATATAGTGGACGGAAATTTTTACTCTTTTGCTCCATAAATACGGTTAACCCCTTATGTATCAAGGGTTTAGGTTGTGGAGTAAAAATTTTTCAATGGAGTAAATTGGGGGTATTTTGGAGTAAAAATTAAGAAAGGAAATTCAAAAATGACAAAAATTAATTATCACTCACTACCAGACAACCAAACTTACCGCCTAGAATTGCCAAACGGTCAAGAGGGATTTGATTATATTAACAGAATTGTTTTCGCAGTAAGCGCCAAAAATGGTGATGACGATTTTACCTATCAAGAATTGGTAAGACGTGGATACAAATGGGTATTTGATTGTGGTTTTGCAATCCCAACAGATACTAAGAAAGGCTAACTAAAAAATGGAAGTACATAACAATCAAAAGATGAAAGAGGTAACTAATATGACTAACACAAACCAAACAACAGCACCAATGACCCTAGCAGAACTCAAAGCATGGGTAGAAGAAACTTGTGAGCTATCCGAGCTATTACAGACCAAAGACTATAAGAGCTATCTTCCTGAAGAGAAAAAAGAAGAATTTGAAGCAATCGCTTTTAGTGTTTTCAATTGTTTGGAAAGCTTCTTGATGATGTTAGAAGATAATGAATTACATTATCAACCAAAGCCAATCGAGGAAGAAAGTGACTTGGACAACCAAGCTGACGAAATGGCACAATATAACGAGCTGATGAAAGAAGTAGAGGACAGCGATAAGGAAGCGCGTGAGATTGTCTGCTATGAGTATGATGATACTATTCATGAGTATATTGACAAACGAACAGAACAACTAAAGGAACAAGCAACGTTTGAGGAATTGATTAACAAGGTTGCATTATATGAGAGTGAGTTGTTAGATTATGCAGAACGTTTGTTAAGTGATGACCCATTAAATGCAGATAGTGAAACAGCAATTGGAACACTTGATATGTTGGATGATGAAGCGATTGACTTATTTAAGTCTGTAGACGTTGATAATGAGTATCAAGGTTTAGAGTATTACAATACAAGTCTAAACAAAGAAGATTAAAGCAAAGTCTGTTATCGTAGTATCAACAGACTAGATAGCAAAGGCAAGATAAGAAGTTTACTGATTATCAGTAGGCTTTTTTGCTTGGATAGAGAAACGAACACCGAGGGAAGTCTGAGAAACACGCGCTTCCCTTGTTTATTATTCGGAAATACCCCATTGATTTTTAATGGGGCTTGGTATTGTTCGTGTTCTACAACGCCGCCCTCTTCCGTGCGCAATTTTCCCTTTTTGATTTTTCTAGCACGTTATTATTAGCCCCTAAAATGCCCTGTATGACGTTTTAAGCGATTGGGGTATAATTATATTATCCGAGTGTTTAAATTAACCCCCCGCCCCTATCTGACGGCGAGGAGAGCCACCACAAGGTGTCATCTTACAAAAATTATCAATTTTTCAGATTTTTAAGGGGTGTCATCACTTGCATTGAATTTTGTTGTTATGCTATTTGTTAGGTAGCTAACAATATAATTAGCTCAGTTTTTAGATATTGTCAATTTGTAGTGGAAATAGTAGAATGGAAGAGCAAGCAGGAGGATTTTCCTTTGCAATATAAAAAACGTCATATATTTTATACTCCCTTGCTTGCATGCGGTCAGTTCTTTTGCGTTATGAATAACCTTTTTAAACTCTAAATAAACTTTTTTTCATATAATTACAATTCCTTGACCGCAGGCGCTCCACTATTGGGGCGCTTTTTAGGTATCAAAAAAGACCATGGATAAACCACAGTCCGAAAGAAAAAGCCCACTCACACAAGCCCCCAAATATAAAACGCTATTATTATCATAACATTTTCTATATTTTATTTTGGCTTTGTGCCAATACATATATTATAACACAAAAAGGTAGAACCGTCCCACCGCCTCCACAGAAAACCGTTTCATGGGCGTTAGAAAGGTTCTACCGCCTTATATTATAGCACAGGGGGCAGAATATGGAAATTAAAGAAAGACTAGCAAACATACAATATAAGCGCTTGTATATTGAGAGCTTGAAAGCAACTTTGGAGCATGATAGGGAACTAATCAAGCTTTTTCCAAAATATTTAGCAGAATTAGAGAAAGAGGACTTGAAACAGATTGAGCAAGCAGAAGCAGACTTACAAGCTGACATAGATTTAATCAATAACCTAGATGATGAACTACAGCGTAACATACTGACTGAACGCTATGTAAATAATCTCAAATGGGACGACATAGCAGATAAGCTGTATTTTTCAAAACAAGTGTTATTCAGACATCATAACAAAGCCTTGGATAATCTCACGCGCCACAATCAATTCTAAGCCTCACAGATAGCTTGTAGAATAGCCTACAGCAACCGCAAAGACTTTCCGAGGGTAATTGTACCAGACCAATGTTTAGGTTTAATTTAACGCCTGTAGAACGTGTCTAGGAGCAAAAAAAGAGCCTTGCTAGGTGCAAAGCTCCAAATTCAGAAAGTATAATACATGAACGAATTTAGTTTATCAGTATCTAAAAAAGTTATCAAAAGTTTATCAAGAACAACTATATTATACCATAGCCAAACTAAAAAAAGCACCTTTTGGGTGCTAGTTTCTTGCCTGCTGAACTCGTTAAAACTTACTCCCCTTTTTGTGGACTTTTGATAAAAATAAGTAAAAATGTAAGGAGATAGGTTTTTCCAGAAATCCTATAATATCAACGTTCCAAGGGTTCTATGCTAGTATATGGTTAGCTAAAGTCCAGTACGAAGTATTTTTTCTTACCGCGACGGATAACTGTTAGTTCGTTATCGATTTTATCGTCGTCAGAAAGTGTGTAGTCTAAATCTTGGATACGTTCACCATTGATGTAGATGGCACCATTTTGAACGT
>SKEI01001247.1_pt1 | contig 14405 bp, 9 predicted proteins | sample 4826701 | NCBI WGS metagenome assembly SKEI01 (sample SAMN11008813, study PRJNA524170) | human gut metagenome | biome: Human fecal sample; material: Feces; isolation source: fecal sample from pouch patient p2, p6, p7, p14 | host: Homo sapiens | place: Israel: Tel-Aviv | collected 2016-08-31 | reverse complement strand
CACACCGGCGTTCACACCGTACATGCTCATGTGGTCGCCGTTGTAGGTGGCCCAGCCCAGCGCCAGCTCCGAAAGGTCGCCGGTGCCCACTACAAGGCCTCCGGTGCGGTTGGCGGTGTCCATCAGCTCCAGCGTGCGCACGCGGGCCTGACCGTTTTCAAAGGTGACATCCAGCACGCTCTCGTCCTGACCGATGTCCGCAAAATGGCTGTGCACGGTGTTGGCGATATCGATCTCTTTAAAGGAGACCTGCAGCTCATCGCACAGGATCTCTGCGTTGCTGCGGGTGCGCTTCGTGGTGCCAAAGCAGGGCATGGTCACAGCCAGCACATCCCGGGCGGGGCGGCCCAGCTGCTTCATGGCACGCACGGCCACCAGCAGCGCAAGACAGCTGTCCAAGCCGCCGGAAATGCCGATAACGGCGGTCTTTGCGTGGGCGTGTTCCAGCCGCTTTGCAAGGCCGTCCGCCTGCATTTTCAGAATCAGCTCACAGCGCTCGGCGCGGCGCTTGGGGTCGCCGGGCACAAAGGGTGCGGGGTCGATCCAGCGGGTCAGCGTGGTCTCTGCCGGTTCCAGATCGAACTCCACGGTCTGGTAGCCCTCGCCGCTCAGCTCAAAACTGGTGTTGCGGGCACGTTCGGCTTCCATGCGCTGGCAGTCGATCTCGGTCTCGGCACAGCCGCCGTCAAAGGGAGCGTTCTCCGCCAGAATAGTGCCGTTCTCGGCGATCAGGTCGTGGCCGGCGAACACCATGTCCTGCGTGCTCTCACCGTGCCCGGCGGAAGCATACAGGTAGCCGCACAGCAGGCGGGCAGACTGGTTGGACACCAGCGCCCGGCGGTACTCGGCCTTGCCGACGGTCTCATCGCTGGCGGAAAGATTTGCGATCACGGTCGCACCGGCCAGCGCGTGGAAGGTGGAGGGCGGCAGGGCGCTCCACAGATCCTCGCAGATCTCCACACCCAGCACAAAACTGGGCATTTGGCGGCAGCGGAACAGCAGGGAGGTGCCAAAGGGCACCTGCTGACCACACACCTCCACCAGCTCCACCTCGGTGCTGCCCGGGGTGAACTGGCGCTTTTCGTAGAACTCGCCGTAGTTGGGCAGATAGGTCTTGGGCACAAGACCCAGAATGCGGCCATGGCATAGCACGGCGGCGCAGTTGTACAGCTTGCCGTGCACCAGCAGCGGCAGGCCCACCAGCGTGACAACGTCCAGTGCTTTTGTTTCTTCAAGCAGGGTGCTCAGGGCATCCAGTGCACCGGTCTGCAGCGTGCGCTGCAGAAACAGGTCGCCGCAGGTATAGCCGGTCAGGCAGAACTCGGGGAACACGGCCAGCTTTACGCCGCGGGCTGCGGCTTTGTGCAAAGCATCCGTGATCTGCCGGACATTATAGGCGCAGTCGGCCACCCGCAGTGCGGGAGAAAGGGCGGCTGCTTTCAAAAAACCATCTTTCATCGGAGGATTTCACATCCTGTCTGTCTTAGTTGACTGCAATTTCCTGCAGTGCACATAGTATACCACAAACAGACCCAAACGGGAAGTAAAAGAACAATGACAAAAACAAAACAGCCGCGTTCTCTCCATCTCGCACTGCCCGACGGAGAAAGCGGGCAAGACAAAAAATAAAAAATCCCACACAAAAATGTGCGGGAATCAAAGACTGAAAAATGGAAAACGAGATAGACCGTAAGCCGGGTTCTGTATTAAACGACGATCTGTCTAGACCTGCCATTGCTGACAGGTTCGTGCCGCCTTCGGGACACGCGAGCAGCGCTGTACGTCCCATATAGGCGTTGCTTCCGGTAGGGTTTACAAAGCCGCATGGTCACCCATGCGCTGGTGAGCTCTTACCTCGCCGTTTCATCCTTACCGCATTGCTGCGGCGGTTTGTTTTCTGTTGCACTTTCCCTAAGGTCACCCTCGGCTGCCGTTAGCAGTTACCGTGCTCTGTGAGGCCCGGACTTTCCTCAGAGCGGTCAAAGCCGCCCCGCCGCCGTATGTTCCACTCGTTTTCCGCTCCTCATGATACCATAAAAAAGCAGGATTTGCAAGTAGAAGCCTTTTTTGATATAATATCTTATATATTTTTATGCTTTTTTGCGCAGGAGGTGGGTGCATATGCGGCTGTTTTTTACGGTGCCCGATACGCCGCAGACCCAAAACGGAGTGCTTCTGCGCAATTTTCTGCGCCAGTGTGCCGTTTCTACCGACCTTGCCCGTGCAGTCAAGTTCCGGGGCAGCGGCTTTTTTGCGGATGGAGAGCCTGTCCTTGCCAACCGCAGGGTGTACCCGGGGCAGACGGTCAGCTTTGAGCTGCCGCCGGAAGGGGAAGGCGTGGCCCCGCAGCCGGAGATCCCGGTAAACGTGGTCTATGAGGATGCCTTTGCAGTGGTGCTGGAAAAGCCGCCGCATCTGGCCGTGCACCCCACCCTGAACTATCCCTACGATACCCTTGCCAACGGGTATGCGGCATGGGCTGCGCAGCAGGGCATCAGCCCGGTGTTCCGCCCGGTGAACCGCATCGATAAGGATACCAGCGGCCTTGTTCTGGCTGCAAAGCACGCCTATGCTGCGCCGCTGCTGGCCCGGAATGTGGAAAAACTCTACTATGCCGTTGTGGAGGGAGAGCTGCCGCTGGGTCCGGGCGTGATCGACGCGCCCATTGGCCGTCAGGCGGAGAGCATCATTGGCCGCTGCGTGACCCCGGACGGCAAGCCCAGCCGCACCGAGTATACCATATTAAAGGCAGAAAACGGCCTGAGCCTTGCAGCCTGTGTGCCGGTAACGGGCCGCACCCATCAGATCCGGGTGCATTTTGCGTCCATCGGCCACCCGCTGGCTGGGGATGACCTTTACGGCGGGAGCCGGGAGCGCATTGGGCGGCAGGCGCTGCACTGTGCAAGGCAGAGCTTCCGGGTGCCGGTGTACACCCCGGTGGAGGGCGGAATCCGGGTGGAATGCCCGGCGAATGGAAATAACTGGAAGACTGCTGCGGCGGAAAGCCCGCTGCCGCAGGATATGAAACAGCTTTTTGGTGAAAAGTAAGTGAAAGAACCGCCCAAATTTTGTGACAATGCTTGTTTCAAAGACGGCAGGGTGTATAATAAAATAAGAATGTTGTGTGCATGAGCCTGCTGGAAAGGGCATGTGCGCCCAAGACCGCCGCCGTCTTATCCCGGCACCGTGTGTGCATTGGCGGCAAGGAAGGAGAAAAACCTTTTGATCGAAGACAAGACAAAGGAGCAGCAGCCCGCTTCACCGGTAAAACCGAAACGCGGCCAGAGGCTGCGCTCCCTTTGGGCACAGCTGCAATGCATGGGGCTTTTGCACCGGCACCGGCTGCGCCGTAAAACCCAGAATCATGTGAATGATTTTGGCAGAAAGCTTGCCCAGAATTCTGCCGTGCCAGTCATCGGGGAGACGCTGTATGCACTGGGCTATTCTACAGAGTATGGATTCGTCCGCGTTGGGCGCGGCCTGCGCAGCGGCTGGCTGTGGCTGTGGCAGGCATTTACGACACTGCTGGCAAATGCTGCGGCAATGGCGTTCCCGGGGGCAGCGCAGATGTTCCGGGACCTGTTCGGCCCGATCTGGCTGTTCTTCCGGGGCTGCGGTTCGCTGCTGGTGCACGCCCAACGGGTGCGGAAAGAAAAAGGCTTTGCCGCAGCCTGCAAAGCCAGCGTACATTATCTGGCCAGCGGCGTGCGCCGCAACCTGAAAACACTGCCGCGCATGGCCATGTATGTGCTGCCGGTGTGCGCACTGGCCGTTATGGTGACCGTGTTCAACCATACCGTCCGCCAGCCTTATGCGCTGGAGGTGCAGGTGAACGGTCAGACCGTCGGCTATGTGGCCAATGAGGATGTGTTCAACTCGGCCCGCGAGGCGGTGCAGGAGCGTATCAACTACGCAGACACCGACCATGCAAAGTGGACCGTGGAGCCTACCTACACCGTTACCGTGGCCCACAAGACCATGGATGAAAACGAGATGGCGGACGCGATCCTGAAGAGCGCCAGCGACGAGATCAGCGAGGGCACGGCCCTGTATCTGGATGGTGAGCTGACCGCAGTATGCAGCGATGGTGTCAGCCTGCAGAGCTACCTGAGCAGCCTGCTGGAACCCTATGAGGACCCTGAGAACTCCAACGTGACCGTGGGCTTCAACAAGGAAGTCACGCTGGAAAACGGCATCTACTTCAACGACAGCTTTCAGGACGAAGCGGATGTGGAAAAGGAACTTTCCGGTGTGCAGCAGCAGGAAAAGATCTACACAGTGGGCACAGGCGACACGCTATGGAGCATCGCCCAGAAAAACGACCTCACCTTCCGTGAGCTGTGCGAACTGAATACCAATTTCAAGGGCGCGCCCCTGAACGAGAAATCTAACATTCAGGCCGGTGATGAGCTGATCGTGACCAAGCAGGAAGCTACGCTGGAAGTGCGCATCACCAAGGTGGAAACCTGGCAGGAGGAGATCCCCTATACCACCGAGACCACCACCTCCAACGAGTACACGGTGGGTACCAAGAAAACGGTGCAGAACGGTGTGAACGGCCTGCGTCAGATCACGGCGCAGCGTGTTTATAACACCGATGGCATCCAGCTTTCCCAGAAGATCCTGAGCACGGAAGTGGTGCAGGAGCCTGTCACGGAAAAGATCGTGAAGGGCACCAAAAAGGTGACCAGCAGCACCAGCTACATCACCGGCAGCGGTCAGTTCATCTGGCCGGTGCCCGGCTATCGCTACTGCTCACGCTGGTACGGCGGCAACCACAAGGGTGTGGATATCTGTGCGGCTGCCGGTACGCCCATCTACGCATCGGCGGGCGGCACCGTGACCAAGGCCGGCTACAACAAGGCCGGTGCCGGTACGGGTTATGGCTACTCCATCATCATCAGCCACGGCAGCGGCTACACCACGGTGTATGCGCACTGTCTGTCGCTGGCGGTGCACTCTGGTCAGTCGGTCAAGCAGGGCCAGCTGATCGGCTATGTGGGCAGCACCGGACGCTCCAGTGGCAACCACTGCCACTTTGAGATCCGCCGCAACGGCAGCTACATCGCGCCGCAGAATGTGTTCAACCGCAGAAAGTATAGGTATAGGAAGTTTGCAGAGGGCTTTTTCTCCGGAGAAGGCCCATCTGCTGTATTATGTAACAGAAAAGGAGAGATGATCTTATGTCTACCCCTCACATCAGTGCTGAAAAAGGCGATTTTGCAAAGACCGTCCTGATGCCGGGCGATCCTCTGCGTGCAAAATTCATTGCGGACACCTTCCTCAAGGATGTCCGTCAGGTGACCGGCGTGCGCGGCATGCTTGGCTTTACCGGCACCTACGAGGGCCGGCCCATCAGCGTGATGGGCAGCGGCATGGGTATGCCGTCCATTGGCATTTATTCCTATGAGCTGTTCAAGTTCTACGATGTAGAGAACATCATCCGCATCGGCTCTGCCGGCAGCTATACCGACAAGGCCAAGCTGTTTGACGTGGTGCTGGCTGCCGGTGCTGTGAGTGAAAGCAACTATGCCCGTGTGCAGAGCGGCTTTGAAGGGGACATCACGCTGCCCAGCCAGAGCCTGAACGACAAGCTGCGCGCATCTGCCGCCAAGCAGGGTATCCCCCTCATTGAGGGCAACATCCACTCTTCGGATGTGTTCTACCGTCAGCCCTCCGATGCAAAGCCCACCTACTGGGAAAAGCTGCGCGACGAGCGCGGCTGCCTGTGCGTGGAGATGGAGAGCTTTGCCCTGTTTGCCAATGCACAGGTGCTGGGCAAGAACGCTGCCTGCCTGCTGACCATTTCCGACAGCTTTGTTTCGCCGGAAATCACCACGGCAGAACAGCGCCAGAAGAGCTTTACCGATATGATGAAGGTAGCACTGGGTGCAGAATACTAAGCGTTAAAAACGCATTTCAGCGCGGTTTGCCTGCAAAAGGGCTTGCCGCGCTGTTTTCGACCCCTGAAAACCAAAAAAGGAGTGACGGATATGACAAACCTGACCCTGGAAGAAAAGAAGGAGCTCATCCGCATGGCACTGGCTGCACGGGAAAAAGCCTATGTGCCCTACAGCGATTTTATGGTGGGCGCTGCCCTGCGCGCCAAGGATGGCCGCATTTTTACCGGCTGCAACGTGGAGAACGCTGCCTTTACCCCCACCAGCTGTGCAGAGCGCACGGCTCTGTTCAAGGCGGTGGCCGAGGGCGTGACCGAGTTCACCGACATTGCTGTGGTGGGCAGCCGCCGCGGCGAGGTGAACGAGCAGATCACTTCTCCCTGCGGGGTGTGCCGCCAGGCTCTGTTTGAATTCGGCGGGCCGGAACTGAACGTTATCATGGCAAAGACACCGGAAGACTTTATCGAGCGCAGCATGGACGAACTGCTGCCCTTCGGTTTTGGCCCCTCCAATGTGGCGGGCAACCGTGCCGTGAAGTGACGGGATAAAAACGCAGAGGCGCACTGCAGGACAATAAAGTGACGGCAATACGTGCATTGTGTGCCAAAGCACAGAGAACGCACGGAACTACGGCAAATTTGTGCATAAATACTACTTTTGATAAAAACTTACAAAATTATTGTAAAGATTTTGTAATCGGAATTCGCTTGCATCTGACACGGCTTGCCGTTATACTTGAGCCAGTAAATGTGCAGTTCTGCGCATTTTATTTGTTTGACGCAATTTTATTAAAAATAAAAGGAGAGTTTGATTATGATGATTTCTCGTCGTAATTTCCTGGCTGTGGCTGGTGCCGCTGCCGCTGCCGCTGCTCTGACCGCTTGCGGCGGTTCTTCCGCTTCTTCTACCAGCACCGCTTCTTCCGCTGCTGCTTCTACTGCTTCCTCTGCTGCTGAGGGCGGTGAGAAGATCGTCAAGGTCGCTCTGACCTGCGATACCGGCACGATCGATGATGAGAGCTTCAACCAGGCATGCTGGACTGCTGTTTCCGGCTACATGGGCGATGACCGCCAGTACTACATTCCCGAGGCTGACGCTTCCGATGAGGACCGCGAGACCATGATCCGTCAGGCTGTCAACGACGGCGCTGATGTGATCGTCTGCGTCGGCTACCTGTACGGCGCTTCTCTGGCATGGGCTGCTGACCAGTATCCCGATGTCAAGTTCATCGCCATCGATGTGACTCAGGGCGATATCGGCACCGACGCCATCCCTGCCAACTGCTACTGCATCACCTTCAAGGAGGAGCAGGCAGGCTATCTGGCAGGCTACGCCATTACAAAGGACGGCAAGACCAAGCTGGGCTTCCTGGGCGGCATGGCTGTTCCCGCTGTTATCCGTTACGGTTACGGCTTTGTGCAGGGCGCTGACGCTGCTGCTGCTGAGCTGGGTCAGAACATCGAGATCAACTACTTCTATGGCGGCCAGTTCTACGGCGATGCAAACATCACCTCCCGTATGGAGGGCTGGTACTCCAACGGCACTCAGGTCGTCTTTGCCTGCGGCGGCGGCATCTACACCTCCGCTGTTGAGGCTGCTCTGAAGAACAATGGCTACGTCATCGGTGTTGACGTTGACCAGAACTACATCGGTGCAAACGGCGTTGCAGATGGCACCTACGCTTATAACCCGTTCATCACCTCCGCTATGAAGGGTCTGACCGAGGCTGTCAACACTGCTCTGGCTGATATCGATGCCGGCAGCTGGGGCGACATCGCAGGTTCCAATGGCAACTTCGGTCTGGAGGACGGCGATTATATCGGCCTGCCCACCGATGCAGACAGCTGGAACTTCGAGTCCTTCACCACCGACGAGTACGAGGAAGTCAAGGGCAAGATCAAGAGCGGCGAGATCACTGTTGATAACAGCTCCGACGACGCTACCAAGCCCACCGTCAGCGAGTTCACCACCGTCAACTACATCCAGTAATCTGTTGTCCGGCAGGCCTGCCTGCGGACGATCGATAGGTCTTTTTAAAGCGGGGCATCCTGTAACGGGGTGTCCCGCTTTTTTCTGTCTTCTATTGGCGTAATGCGGGAAAAATGCAGCGTACTCTTCGTGAAAATGGCACAAAAGTAATACTATTGTCTGTGCTTTCTGCCAAAAAGCAAAAAAGACATGTGCAAATTGCCGCAAATCAGGTATAATGGAACTTAAAGAAGTATCGGTGTCGAAACGACACGAAAGGAGAGTGAGCAGATTGGCAGAGGATTTTGTGATCGAAATGCTCCACATTACCAAGGAGTTCCCTGGAATCAAGGCAAACGACGATATCACCCTGCAGCTGCGCAAAGGCGAGGTACATGCCCTGCTGGGCGAGAACGGTGCCGGCAAAAGTACACTGATGAGCGTGCTGTTTGGCCTGTACCAACCGGAAGCTGGTCAGATCCGCAAAAACGGCAAGGAGGTTGTCATCCGCAACCCCAATGATGCAAACGCACTGGGCATCGGCATGGTGCACCAGCACTTCAAGCTGGTGGAATGCTTCAGCGTGCTGGACAACATCATTCTGGGGGTGGAACCCAACAAGATGGGCTTTTTGCAGAAGGCCGAGGCACGCAAAAAGGTGATGGCCCTGAGCGAAAAGTACGGCCTGCGCGTGGACCCGGATGCACTGATCAGCGATATCTCTGTTGGTATGCAGCAGCGTGTTGAGATCCTGAAGATGCTGTACCGCGACAACGAGATCCTGATCTTCGACGAGCCTACCGCAGTGCTGACCCCGCAGGAAATCGACGAACTGATGGAGATCATGCGCGGGTTCAAGAAGGAAGGCAAGTCCATCCTGTTCATGACCCACAAGCTCAACGAGATCATGGCGGTGGCAGACCGCTGCACTGTTCTGCGCAAGGGCAAGTATATGGGCACCGTGGACATCAAGGATACCACCAAGGAAGAGCTTTCCCGCATGATGGTTGGCCGTGATGTGCAGCTGCAGGTGGACAAAAAGCCTGCCAACCCCGGCGAAGTGGTGCTGGATGTGGAAAACGTTACCATGCACAGCGCCCAACACAAGAAGGATGCAGTCCGGAATGTCTCTTTTCAGGTGCACGCCGGTGAGATCGTCTGTCTTGCCGGTATCGAGGGCAACGGTCAGACCGAGTTCGTCTACGGCCTGACCGGTCTGGAAAAGATCAGCAGCGGCAAGATCACACTGGACGGCAAGGACATCACCAACGAGTCCATCCGTCAGCGTTCCAAGGACGGCATGAGCCATATCCCGGAGGACCGCCACAAGCACGGCCTTGTGCTGGACTACAGTCTGGAAAACAACATGGTGCTGCAGCGCTACTGGCAGCCCGAGTTCCAGAAGGGCGGCTTTATCCGCAGCGATAAGGTGCGCGAATATTCCGATAAGCTGATTGCGCAGTATGATGTGCGCAGCGGTCAGGGCAGTCTGACCACCGTGCGCAGCATGTCCGGCGGCAACCAGCAGAAGGCCATCATTGCCCGTGAGATCGATAAGGACCCGAAGCTCTTGGTGGCAGTCCAGCCAACCCGCGGTCTGGACGTTGGTGCAATTGAATACATCCACCGTCAGATCGTGGCCGAGCGCGATAAGGGTACGGCCGTGCTGCTGGTCAGTCTGGAGCTGGACGAGGTGATGAACCTGTCCGACCGCATCCTTGTGATGTACGAGGGCGAGGTTGTGGGCGAATTTGACCCCAAGACCACCACCGTGCAGGAGCTGGGCCTGTATATGGCAGGCGCACGCAAGCAGGGAAAGGAGAGCAAATAACACATGAACAAGAAAAAACTTTCCCACAGCAGTCTGAACAGCTCCATCACCAGTGTGCTGGCTGCTCTGCTGTGCATCCTGATCGGCCTTGTGGTCGGTTTTCTGGTGCTGCTGGCCATCAACCCGGCCCACGCATGGGGCGACGGCTTTGTGCGCATCCTGAAGGGCGGCTTCCATGACGCACCCTACGGTGTCGGCAAGGAGCTGGCAAATGCGGCTCCCCTCATTATGACCGGTCTGTCCGTGGCCTTTGCCTTCAAGACCGGCCTGTTCAACATCGGTGCGGCGGGTCAGTACACGCTGGGCGCTTACGGCGCTTTGTACTGCGCCATCATGCTCAAGCTGCCATGGTTCGTCTGCCTGCTCGTAGCCACCATTCTGGGCGGCATCTGGGGTGCGATCCCCGGCTTCTTCAAGGCCTACTTCAACATCAACGAGGTCATTACTTCCATCATGTTCAACTGGATCGGCCTGTATCTGGTCAATGAGCTCATTTACCAGAACGGCACCGGCCCCATGTACGATGTGCGCAACACCCGTACCCTGAACCTGAGCAAGAACGCCGATTACGCCCAGTCCATCATCCCGGATTTCGGCCTGAACAAGCTGTTCCAGACCAACAGCACCACCATTGCCATCTTCCTGGCGGCAGCAGTGGCAGTTCTGATCTGGGTGGTGCTGAACAAGACCACCTTCGGCTACGAGCTCAAGGCTGTGGGCCTGAACAAGAGCGCTGCCCGCTACGCCGGCATCAACGAGAAGAAGAACATCATCCTCTCCATGGCCATTGCCGGTGCGCTGGCCGGTTTTGGTGCGGGCTTGTACTATCTGTCCAATGTGTCCCAGTGGAACCCGCTGAACTCCACCAGCCTGCCGACAATGGGCTTCAACGGCATTTCCGTTGCACTGCTGGCAAGCTCCAACCCCATTGGCACCATTTTCTCGGCAATCTTCATTTCCCATATTTCGGTGGGCGGCTCCTTCCTTTCCACCAAGTATTACCCCACTGAGATCTCGGACTTGATCAGCGGTATCATCATCTACCTGTGTGCATTCTCCATGCTGTTCCGCGGCAAGATCCACGCACTGCTGTTCAAGAATGCCGATAAAACCAATGTGAACGCAGAGCCTGCTGCTCCTGCAAAATCTGCAACCGAAAAGGAGGGCAAGTGATATGCTGCTTCTGATCAAATATACGCTGCTGTATGGCATCGTTCTGATGCTGGTGGCACTGGGCGGTATGTTCAGTGAGCACTCCGGCATCATCAACATTGCACTGGAAGGCATCATGGTCATTGGCGGTGTGGCGGGTGTTCTCACCCTGACCATGCTGCCTGCCGAAATGCCGGTCTTCCTCGTGGTGCTGATCTCTGTTCTGGTGGCGGCACTGGCCGGTATGGTGTACAGTCTGCTGCTGGCCTTTGCCTCCATCAACCTGAAGGCGGATCAGACCATCGGCGGCACGGCCCTGAACCTGCTGGCCACGGCCATCGCGGTGGTCCTTGCCAAGAATTTCAGCGATAGCGGCAGTGCAAAGCTGAACTACACCAACAGGCCCTTCCTGTTCAGCATCGGCGGGCTGGAGCTGAGCATTTTTGTGCCGCTGGGCATCATTCTGCTGATCATCAGCTATGTGGTGCTGTACAAGACCCGCTTTGGCCTGCGTCTGCGTGCCTGCGGCGAGCATCCGCAGGCAGCGGACTCTGTGGGCATCAATGTCTACAAGATGCGCTATGCCGGTGTTGTCATTTCCGGTGCACTGGGCGCAATCGGCGGTATGGCCTACATTGTGCCCCCGGTGCAGACCTGGAACTTTGAGGTGGGCGTGGCCGGCGCAGGCTTCCTTGCCATGGCTGTTATGATCTTTGGCCAGTGGAAGCCCTTCAACATCTTTGGCGCAGCCATGTTCTTTGCTGTGTTCAAGAGTCTGGCAAACATTGCAGACTCCACCTTCCTGGCACAGCTGCACTGGTCCAGCAACATCTACAACATGATGCCGTTCGTGGCGTCCATGATCATTCTGGCGTTTACCTCCAAGAACAGCATGGCACCCAAGGCAGAGGGCATCCCCTACGACAAGGGGTCCCGCTAAAACGACGATTTGTGTTCCCAAAACAAGGGCGCAGCTGCTTTTTCGGGCGGCTGCGCCCTTTTTGGCTTAAAATTGGGCAAAGTTTACAGAATGATACTTGCTTTTGTTTGGAATTTTGCTATACTATATCTTACAATGTCGTACTATTGAAAAAACGAGGAGCGTGATACGATGCGCGTTTATGATCTGATCGCAAAAAAGCGTGACGGCGGTACGCACAGCCGTGAAGAGCTGGAGCAGATCGTCAATGGCTATGTCAGCGGAGAAGTGACTGATTACCAGATGGCTGCATGGATGATGGCTGTCTATCTGCGCGGCATGACCGATGAAGAGACCGCAGAGCTGACCGATGTGATGGCTCACAGCGGTGTGATGGTGGATCTTTCGCCCATTCCGGGCATCAAGGTGGACAAGCACTCCACTGGCGGCGTGGGCGACAAGACCACGCTGGTCATTGCCCCCATCGTGGCGGCCTGCGGCGTGAAGATCGCCAAGATGAGCGGCCGGGGCCTTGGCCATACCGGCGGCACCATCGATAAGATGGAGAGCGTGCCCGGCACCAGAACCGCCCTCTCACAGGAGGAGTTCTTTGCGCAGGTGAACAGGATCGGCCTGTCGGTCATCGGCCAGAGCGAGGGCATTGCCATTGCAGATAAAAAAATGTATGCCCTGCGGGATGTGACCGCAACCGTCAGCTGCATCCCACTCATCGCATCCAGCATCATGTCCAAGAAACTGGCTTCCGGCTCGGATGCCATCCTGCTGGATGTGACCACCGGCACCGGAGCTTTTATGAAAACAGTAGACCAGAGCATTGAGCTGGCCAAGCTGATGGTATCCATTGGCACCCATCACGGCCGCCGGGTGGCTGCCATGATCACCGATATGGACACCCCGCTGGGCCATAACATTGGCAACAGTCTGGAAGTCATGGAAAGCATGGATGTGCTCAAGGGCCATGGCCCCGCCGACCTGACCGAGGTCTGCCTGCAGCTGGCGGCGAACATGCTGGTGCTGGCCGATAAGGGCACTCCTGCCGAGTGCCGCGCCATGGCCGAGGCGGTGATTGCCGATGGGTCTGCCTTTGCTAAGTGCAAGGAGATGTTTGCGGCGCAGGGCGGCGATACCCGCGTGCTGGACGATTACAGCCTGTTTGAGCAGCCCGCGGCAAGCTTTGAGCTGCTGGCAGAGCAGGACGGTTACATTGTGGCGAACGATGCCGAGAAAATCGGCTCTGCCAGCGTGCTGCTGGGTGCGGGCCGACAGAAAAAGGGCGACCCGCTGGATTTTGCCGCCGGCATCACCCTGCATAAAAAGCGCGGCGACTACGTAAAGAAGGGCGAGAGTCTGGCTACCTTCTACGGCGCAGCCGATAAGTTTGAAGCTGCCGCCGCCGAGTACCGCAGCGGCCTTGGATACGGCCCTGAGAAGCCGGAGGAAGCCCCGCTGGTGTATGCCCTTGTAACGAAGGACGGCGTGGAGCGCTATTAAATGAAATAAAAGCTTCCGGGACGGTTTCTCCCGGGGCTTTTTTGCGTCATTTGGCAGGTTTTTGTTGCATAATGTGGAAAACAGTGGAACTTTGGCAGGAGATATGGTATACTATGATGGATTTGTGCTGTCCCGGCAGAAGGGACGCGGAAAGAGAAAGGACTTGTTATGAAGATCATTCTGGTGGGCGGCGGCAAGGTTGGTACTGCGCTGGCGCGGCAGCTCAGTGAGGAAGACCATAATGTGACCATTGTGGATACCAACAAAGCGCGTGTAGAGCACCTGACTGAAAGCTACGATGTGCTGGGCATCGTGGGCAACGGTTCCTCGATCACCACGCTGGCAGAGGCCGGCATTGAAGACGCGGATGTGTTCATTGCCGTGACCGGTTCGGATGAGCTAAACCTGCTGTGCTGCATGTTTGCCAAAAAGGCGGGCCACTGTCATGCAATTGCCCGTGTGCGCAACCCGTCCTACAGTCATGAGCTGGACTTTATCAAAAAGCAGATCGGCATTTCGGCCATCATCAATCCGGAAATGGCTGCAGCAAAGGAGATCTCCCATCTGCTGCGCTTCCCGGGTGCAAGCAAGATCGACACCTTTGCAGACGGCCGTGTGCGGCTGATCAAGTTTGCACTCACTGCAGAGCAGGGGCTGGATGGCGTGGCCATCCGCGAGATCCCCACCCGTCTGAAGAGCGACATTCTGGTGTGTGCAGTGGAGCGCAGCGGCGGCGTGATCATCCCGAACGGTAACTTTGTACTGCAGAACGGCGATCAGGTCACCTTCCTTGCAACACAGGATAAGGCCCACGAGTTCTTCCAGCGCATCCACCTGCCGGTGCGCCCGGTGCGCAATGCCTTCATCGTGGGCGGCGGTGCCATCGCCTTCTATCTGAGCCAGGAGCTGCTGGAAAACCACGTGCGTGTGCGCATCGTGGAGCGCGACCCTGCCCGCTGCATGGAGCTGGCCGAGCAGCTGCCCGGCGCACAGATCCTGAACGAGGACGGCTCCAACCGCGAATTCCTACTCTCGGAGGGTATGGAGTCCACCGAGGCTTTTGTGGCCCTGACCAACATCGACGAGGAGAATGTGCTGCTGACCCTGTTTGCCAAAAAGCACT
>SKEI01001246.1_pt1 | contig 14415 bp, 13 predicted proteins | sample 4826701 | NCBI WGS metagenome assembly SKEI01 (sample SAMN11008813, study PRJNA524170) | human gut metagenome | biome: Human fecal sample; material: Feces; isolation source: fecal sample from pouch patient p2, p6, p7, p14 | host: Homo sapiens | place: Israel: Tel-Aviv | collected 2016-08-31 | reverse complement strand
GAGATACAGACAATTCATCGATTCCCATCTTAAGGAATGTCTCTGTCAGAGTCATATCTGCTCCAAGTTCTCCGCAGATACCAACCCAGCATCCTGCTTTGTGTCCGTTTTCGATCGTCTTCTGGATCATGCGGAGCACTGCCGGATGATGTGAATCATAAATGTTGTCAAGTTTGCTGTTCTGTCTGTCAATTGCCAGTGTATACTGAGTCAGGTCGTTTGTTCCGATACTGAAGAAGTCAACTTCCTCTGCCAGAAGATCGCTGATCATCACTGCTGCCGGTGTCTCGATCATAATACCCTGTTCAACTTCACCGTACTCGATTCCTTTTTCTGTCAGTTCTGTCTTGATAGACTCTACGATTTTCTTAATCTCTTTTACTTCATCTACAGAGATGATCATCGGGTACATAATTCCGATGTTACCATATGCACTTGCACGGAGAAGTGCGCGAAGCTGTGTACGGAAGATATCTCTTCTATCCAGGCAGATACGGATCGCACGGTATCCCATGGCCGGATTTTCTTCATGATCAAGGTTGAAGTAATCTACCTGCTTGTCTGCACCGATATCCAGTGTACGCACGATTACTTTCTTTCCTGCCATGTTCTCTGCAACCGTCTTGTATGCCTGGAACTGTGCTTCTTCATCCGGATAGTTATCTGCTTCCAGATATAAGAACTCACTTCTGAACAGACCGATTCCGGCTGCATCATTGGCAAGTACGCTTGCAACGTCTTTTACGCCACCGATATTTGCATATAATTTGATGTGTTTTCCATCTACAGTTACGTCTTCTTTTCCCTTTAATTCCTGAAGAAGTTCTCTTGCTTTGATGTCTTCTTCTTTCTTTTCCTGCATTTTCTTTAAGATATCTTCGTCCGGATCAATGTAGAATGTTCCTGTGTAGCCGTCTACGACTGCCATCTTTCCATTCCATTCTTCTTTGATATCTACTTCGATCAATGCCGGAATGTTCATGGTTCTTGCAAGGATTGCAGTATGTGAGTTTGCAGATCCAAGTCTGGTTACGAATGCAAGAAGTTTCTCTTTGTCCATCTGGACAGTCTCACTCGGTGCAAGGTCTTCTGCCACAACGATCACTGGTTCATCACCGAGGGCTCCACCGCTTTCGTTCCCACTTAAGATATTTACCATACGTTCCGAGATATCTTTTACATCTGCTGCTCTTGCTTTGAAATAATCATCTTCCATCTCTGCAAACATCTTCGCAAAGTTATCTCCTGTTGTAGCAACGGCAAATTCTGCGTTTACCTGCTGTGTCTCGATGATATTAACAACAGAATCAATATAATCATCATCTTCCAGCATCATCTGATGTACTTCAAATACAGCAGCATTCGCTTCTCCGACTTCTTTTAATGCTTTTTCGTACAGTCCCTGTAACTGCTCTGCTGCCTTTGCACGTGCATCCTCGTAACGTTTGATCTGTTCTGCAGTATCCTCTATTTTCACACGTTTTACAGGCTGTTCTCCCTTCTGGTAGAACAATATTTTTCCAATTGCAATTCCTTTAAATATTGATTTGCCAGTATATTTCTCCATAAATGATACCTCGTCCTTCCTTCAATCTTTGTTAACATTCTAACTCACAATACCTGTAAAGTCTAGTTTTTCGTAACTTTGTTTTCATTCTGCATTCATGCACTTTCTTAACCCATATTTCCATTCTTGTTTTGATTCAATTCGTCGTAACGCAGCTTTTCCATTGTAAATCCACGTCCTCTTACCTCATTGATCTGCGTGATCGTGATAAATGCTTTCGGATCAATCTCCTGAATTGCCTCTTTTACAGAATACAGCTTTCTGCTGTGGATGACACATAATACGCCCTGCTGCTTCTGTTCTCCATAACCGGTCTCGATGTCTACCATTGTCACTCCGGCATCAATATCCGTTAAGACTTTCTGACGGATTTCTCTGTATTTGTCCGAAATTATAAATAACTGGATCTGTGACTTTCCAAGAAGCATCACCCGGTTCAGCACAACCGTACTTAAAAATAAATTCAGAATACCATACAGTATCTGTTCCGAATCTGAAAACAGCATCTGAAGTCCCAGCACCGAAAAATCTACGATATACAAGAATACCGCTACCGGGACATGGAACCATTTATGTAACACAAGTGCCAGTATATCGGTTCCACCGGTAGATGCACCTACTCTTACCACCAATCCGATACCGATTCCAAGAAGGACCCCTCCATATAATGCCGCAAGCATAGCATTATTCTCCGTCACTTTGTCTATTCCCGGAATGGACTGTACCATCGACAGAAATATTGGATAAATAAAAGAACTGATGATCGTTGTCAATGCAAACTTCTTTCCAAGAAATACTGCACCGAGAACGAACAGCACCGCATTGATTGCCAAAATGATCAGCGACAGGTTCACCGGAAAATAATGGCTGATCGTAAGACCGATACCGGTTGCACCTCCCATGATGATCCCATTTGGCACGGTAAACGCAGCCACAGCAAATGACAGTACAAGATTACCGACCAGCACACCCAGAATAGTTTTGATTGTTTTTCCCCAACTTTTTTTCATATGTCCCATCCTCTCTCCGTATTTTATTTTGCGATTATACATATAACCCGTTACAGACAGTTATCCCCATATAACTGCCTGTAAACTCATGTTTTCCACATTTTTATATTAATAATGTGGATTCTCTTTCTTCATTTTCCAGATTATGAAATTCCTTTCATCGTAAGCTGGATTCTCTTCTTCTTAAGATCCACGCTCATCACTTTTACATCCACGATATCGCCAACACTTACCACTTCCAGCGGATGCTTAATGAATTTCTTATCCGTAATCTCGGAAATGTGTACCAGTCCGTCCTGGTGCACTCCGATATCTACAAACACACCAAAGTCAATGACATTTCTTACGGTTCCTTTAAGGATCATGCCTTCTTTTAAGTCTTTCATATCTAAGACATCTGTTCTTAAGATCGGTTTCGGCATCTCATCACGCGGGTCACGTCCCGGTTTTTCCAGTTCTTTCACAATATCCCGGAGGGTAATCTCTCCGATCTCCAGTTCTTTTGCAAGTCTTGTATAGTCTTTGATCGTAAGAGAAAGTCCGGCAAGCTTTCCTCCGCTGATGTCTTCCAGTGAAAATCCCTGTTTCTTCAGAAGTTTTTCTGCAGCTTCATAAGACTCCGGATGTACACTGGTTCCGTCTAACGGATTCGTACCGTTCTGTATTCTCATGAATCCGGCACATTGTTCGAACGCCTTTGGTCCAAGCTTTGCAACCTTCAGAAGCTGTTTTCTGTCTGTGAATCTTCCGTTTTCTTCTCTGTATGCCACAATGCTCTTAGCAATCGCACCGGAAATACCTGAAATATAAGAAAGTAACGGTGCGGATGCTGTATTCAGGTCAACTCCGACTTTATTTACACAATCTTCGACAACTCCGGATAAGGCTTCGCTTAATTTCTTCTGGTTCATATCATGCTGATACTGTCCGACACCAATGGATTTCGGATCAATCTTTACAAGCTCTGCCAGCGGATCCTGCAGTCTTCTTGCAATAGACGTCGCACTTCTCTGTCCCACATCAAATTTCGGAAATTCTTCTGATGCGAGCTTACTTGCAGAATACACGGAAGCTCCTGCTTCATTTACGATTACATACTGCACTTTCTGCGGGATCTCTTTTAACAGTTCTACAATGAACTGCTCAGACTCTCTGGATGCAGTACCATTTCCTACGGAGATCAGTGTAATGTTATATTTTGCAATAATCTTCTTCAGCAGGTCTTTGGACGCCTGGATTTTCTTCGGTGTCGTCGGCGCTGTCGGGTAGATCACTGTCGTTCCGATCACTTTACCGGTCGGATCTACAACTGCAAGCTTACATCCGGTACGGAATGCAGGATCCCAGCCAAGTACAGTCTGTCCTACAATCGGAGGCTGCATCAGAAGCTGGTGCAGGTTCTTCTTAAATACGCTGATTGCCCCGTCTTCTGCCTTCTCTGTCAGGGCGCTTCGGATCTCACGCTCGATTGCCGGTGCGATCAGACGCTTATAGCTGTCTTCTGCTACTTCTTTTAAAATCGGTGTGGTATGCGGGTTATCACTGTGGATCATCTTCTTTTCCAGATATCTTAAGATGTCATCCTGCGGTGCTTCGATCTTTACTGTAAGGAACTTTTCTTTCTCCCCGCGGTTCAGTGCAAGCACTCTGTGGCCTGCAAGCTTTGTCACCGGCTCTTCAAAATCATAGTACATCTCGTATACCGACTCTGCTTTTTCGTCTTTTGCCTGTGAAATTACTTTTCCGTGCTGTACGGTTGCTTTACGGATCCAGCTTCTGTAATCTGCCTCATCCGATACCGATTCGGCGATGATATCTTTTGCTCCGTCAATTGCTTCTTTTACGGATTTTACTTCTTTCTCCGGATTCACATATTCTTCTGCATACACTTCTATCGGTTTCTCCGCTTTCTGAAGTGTGATAAGTGCTGCAAGCGGTTCCAGTCCCTTCTCTTTTGCAATCATGGCACGTGTCCGGCGTTTCGGCCGGTATGGGCGGTAAAGATCTTCTACCACTACCATTGTCTCTGCTGCCAGGATCTGCTTTTTCAGTTCTTCGGTAAGCTTTCCCTGTTCTTCGATACTTGCCAGAACCTGTTCTTTCTTTTCTTCCAGATTACGCAGGTACATCAGTCTTTCATGCAGTGTCCGCAGTTGTGCATCGTCCAATGTTCCTGTAACTTCTTTTCTATATCTTGCGATAAACGGAATCGTATTGCCTTCATCAATTAATTTTACCGCAGCATCTACCTGCCATCTCTTGACACCAAGTTCTCCGGTAATCACCTGATTAATATCCATATGTTTTGTCTGTCCCTTTCTTGCTGTATTTCGAAGATTTTTCTCTTCTTTATTACGCGGATAATTATAACTGAATTCACTTCCGTATGCAATGCCGCCGGCAATACAGAGTTCACTCTGTTTTCTTGAAAATACATTTTCTCTATGTTATACTGAAACTGCTTGAACTTATTAGAAAATATAAATACTCAAAGGGGCTTTTACTTATGAATCAGGAAACACAGGGACTCTCAAAACAACAAATCAAATCCAGAGAAACACGCGCCAAGATCTTCCAAGCAGCCAAACGCATTCTGCAAAAGCAGGGCTATGAACAACTGTCAATCAAAAATATCTGCGAAGAAGCAGGCGTTTCCAACGGAAGTTTTTATCACCATTTTAAGACGAAAGATGATCTTCTTTCTTATTATATAGAAGAACAGCCAAGTATGGATCCGGATCTTCTTGAACTTCCGTCCAGTGCTGCTGAGACAAAAGAAGCAATCATCTCAGTTTATTTAAATTATGTTCACTACTGCGAAGAGCTCGGAGTGGAATTCATGGCCAATTATTATACACCTAAGAATCAGTCCCTGAATCCTTTGATCCGTACAGAAAGACCATACCCGATCGTTACCGTTCATGATTATCTGAAGCGTGTGATCGAATCCGGAATCATTTCCCCATCGGCAGACCTTGAGGATATTACAACTGACATCCGTATGATCGTAATCGGAAATGTATTCGAATGGTGCTTAAAAAGCGGCGATGCTGATTTTGAAGGTAATATGCGTCGGTCCCTTACTACTTATCTGAACGGATTATTCTAACAAATCATTACATATAGATATTTTATCGAATTTCAAAAACTTACAAAGGATGAATGCGGTATGTACACATTTATTGCCAATCCTAATGCCAGATCCGGCAGAGGAATTCTTCTCTGGAAACAGATTGAGAAGATCTTACAGGAAAAAGAAATTGAATATAAAGTTTTATTTACTAAGTACCAACATCATGCTACCAGACTGGTTCATGATCTTACCTCCGATAGCGCATCCCATACGATCGTTGTACTGGGAGGCGATGGTACTTTGAATGAAGTGATCGACGGAATCGCATATCTCGATAAGGTAACACTCGGATATATTCCGCTTGGATCCGGCAATGACTTTGCCAGAGGCCTTGGTCTTCCAACGGATATTCACGGTGCCCTGGAGCAGATTCTTGCCCCAACGCATTACACCGCCATGAATGTAGGTGTACTTGATTACGAGAATAAGCACCGAAGATTCGCTGTAAGTACCGGAATTGGCTTCGATGCTGCAGTCTGTCATCAGGTGATGGTCACACCGCTTAAGGCTTTCCTCAACCGGCTGAAGCTCGGAAAGCTTACATATCTTGGTGTTGCCCTTCATAAACTGTTCACATTAAAACCAGTCACTATGACGGTCACAACCGAAAATGGCGAGACAAAAACATATGAAAAAGTATATTTCACAGCTGTTATGAATCTGAAATATGAAGGTGGCGGTTTTAACTTCTGTCCTGCTGCCAGTGGTACAGATGACAGGTTAGATATCATTACCGTAGCAGAATTACCGAGACTTAAAGTTCTTTGTCTGCTGCCAACGGCCTTCAAAGGATGGCACACACGTTTCCATGGAATCCATCTTGATACCTGCACAGAAGTGACTGTCATAAGCGATCACCCACTGCCTGTACATACAGACGGCGAGCCCGTCTTTTTACAATCTGAGATCCACGTACATCTGGAGAAAGAAAAGTTACGTATTATTACACCTTGTTAATCATATTGTTCACGGGGAGGTTCTTTTATGCGTTTACTGATTACCGGAATTATTGTATTTCTTATATTATTTTACTTTTATCTGATCTGGCCGAGACTGTCTAGGAAACGACAGATCCGTCCATTTCTTCACACGATGTTCGCCCATCGTGGATATCATTGTATTGAAAAAGGGATTCCCGAAAATTCCATACCTTCTTTCCGTGCCGCTATCTCCCATGGATATGGGATCGAACTGGATGTCCATCTGACAAGCGACGAAAAACTTGTCGTATTCCATGATGACGACCTGTCTCGTATCTGTGGACGACCGGAAACCATTGAATCACTCCCTTTAAAAGAATTACAAAGCTGCCGGTTACAGAATACGAATGAGACTATCCCACTTTTCACCGATGTACTATCCCTGGTGGGCGGCCAGGTTCCGCTTCTGATCGAACTGAAGATTCCAAAGTCTTCTCTTGGCATCTGTGAAAAGACCTGGGAGATTCTTAAAAATTATAACGGACCTTATATGGTACAGTCTTTCAACACACTTGGTATCTGGTGGTTCCGCCGTCATGTACCCCATGTCTTAAGAGGTCAGCTTTCTTCCAACCTGACTGCCGACCATCTTCCGGAGCCATGGATCCTGACCTTTGTTGTAAAGCATCTGCTTGGTAATGTACTCGGACGGCCGGATTTTATTTCGTATAAGCTTGCAGACCTTCCGATGTTTGAAGTCTGGTTTTTAAAGTACATTCTGCATCTTCCGGTTGCAGTGTGGACTCTGCGGACACCTGATGCTTTAAAAAAGGGAAAACGGCATTATGATATGCAGATATTCGAGAAAAAGAACACTTACTATTAACTTTGTAAAAAATGTTAATATTCCATGAACTTTATTGTTGATTCAATTTTTTCATGTTATAATGCGCTTTGAAACGAGATAAGATAATAACAAAGGCTTTGAAAAAGGGGTAGTTCATATGAAAGCCATTGATAAAGCAAAGAGTTTTTTGAAGAAGTACCGTCATGCATGGGTATTATCATACTTTCTGATCTATATGCCATGGTTTGTTTATCTGGAGAAGCGCACGAATGTACGTCATTACATGATACATTCCCCAATCGACAATCATATTCCGTTTATTGAATATTTTATCGTGCCGTATTTAGTGTGGTTTGTATTCATTGCCGTAACGGTAGCTTATTTCCTTATTAAGGATAAATGGGGATTTTACAGACTATGTGCTTTTTTATTTTCAGGTATGACGATTTTCCTGATCATATGCACGGTTTTCCCAAATGCATTAAATTTGAGACCAACTGTATTTCCACGCGATAATGTATTTACAGATATGGTAAAAGTCCTGTACAAGACAGACACACCGACGAACGTGCTTCCTAGTATCCACGTATTTAATTCCATCGGTGTCAGTATTGCTATTTCACACAGTAATGATCTTAAAAAGCACAGATGGATCCAGATCAGTGCCTATATTCTGGCAGTACTCATTATCCTGTCTACAATGTTCTTAAAACAGCATTCCGTGACGGACGTGATTGCAGCTGTTACGATGGCATGTATTATTTATCCATTCGTGTATGTGACAGCGGATAAAAAAGCGCCGAAGCTTTCTCAGCAGCCGACGTAACATGAATATAGAAATGACTAGCTATTGGCAATTTTTTGTATATTATGCTACGAAAAGAAAGATGCAGGTAACTGTTATATAACTGACAGTTACCTGCATCTTTTTATTTTTGTTCCGTTTTCTTTAACAGACAGCGCTTTTTGAAAAATGCGATGCCGTAACCGAGCAAGCAGTGTTTCCAGCTTTTTCGTAATATTACTTCCGGCATACTCGATAAAAGAACGGATTACCGCATCGTCACTTGTATTCTTCCAATAACTTGCCGGTGCTGCTTCCGGATTTTGCTGCAGATCTCGCATATAATTCATGACATCCCACGGGCAATATACATCGAAGCGTCCAAAATGATAACCATAATACCATCTTTTCACTTCTTCTGCCTTTCCGGACACATTTGCGTCGGTCAGAATCTGATCTACTTCTTCCTGTGTAAATCAAAAATATTCATTGAATCTGGAATCTGTAATATTATCAGACACAAAATTATTCGTTCCTGTGAAGATACTTTCTTTTGCAATCTTCAGACAACCTGTTATCACCGCAAACCGAAGTGCCGTATTATCTTTCAATGCCGTACTCATAGTATGCAGGGACTGTCCTACCTGAATCTTTCCCGCACTTCCACTTTTTAACTCTTTAAAAAGATTCATCCATGCACTGCACAATGCTTCATCGTAGATAATTTCAAGACCATCGAATAACCTCCTGTTATCGGAACGTATATCAAAAAATGGGCAAGCATACTCATCCCCATTGTTTTTCCAAAGCGTCTCGGACGGGTGATCAGTGTAACTTCCGCAGACTCTCTTTTTAGCAGTTCTTTGATCAGTCCGCTTTTATCTATGTAGTAGTAGTCATTTTCCCGGATTTTTTTGAAGTCGGATATTCCTACCAGGAAATTGAGTTGATTGTTCACTGGCTCCCTCCTTCATGCTATGATTAGTATACACTTTTATTTTTAATTGATGTATTTAATAATTTTCCATATATGCATCTATTCCATCCGCAATCCCCTGCACCATTTTTTGTTGATATTCTGCTGTCTGCATCAGAACATCTTCCTCCGGATTTGTCATATATCCCATTTCAACAATCGTTACCGGCACCTGGCTCCAGTTATTTCCGCTCATTGTATCTGTTTCCCATACATATTCTTTATTGCAACCAGTAACTTCACAGTATTTATCAAGAATTGCTTCTGATAACGCTTTACTTTCGCCATATATCGATGCATTATATGGATTATTTGGTGTTGTACAAATTGTCATCGCTCCTTTCGCATTAGAGTTTTCTGAACCATTTGCATGAATCCGCACATATACATCGGCATTTAGATTATTTGCAACTTCTGCACGTTGTACACAACTGATTGGTACATTATTAGATTCTCTTGTTAAAACCACCTGATATCCTCGTTGTTCTAATACTTCTTTCAACTGAACGGATATATTTAATGTTAACTCATATTCTGGCACACCACTTGAAATACCTCTCGTCCCGCTGGCATCTGCTGCCTTTTGTTCTGATGATCCGGGTCCCAATGGTTCTGTCCCAGTTGCTACAACTGCTGAATGTCCCGGATCAAGAACAATCACTTTTTTATCCGTTACTGTTTGATTTTCCTGTTCGTTATCCGTTGTTTCATCTTCCGGTACAGGTGAACTTTCTGTTCCTGTTAATTTTGTATTCTCTGACTTCTTAACTCTTTTTTTGTTCTTTTGACTCTTTTGCTTTTGAGATTTATTCATCTGTTTAATTTCACTGATCGTTTTCACATGCACGTCCTTTTTACAACCAGTTAATGCAAAAACTAGGGTCAGCAAATATATTGCCAGTTTTAACTTTTTCATATTTTTCCTCATATTTCATTATCAAAAATTAATATATCGATCCATTGATATCTTATTTCACATCAACAGACCGATATACAAAATTATCTATAACTATTCAAAAAATCAACATTCTTCTTTTCAATTTCCGACATACTATCCGAAACAGCATTCATATCATTCACTTTATTTGTATTACTTTTATACCATGTTTTGTTTGAAAAATATGCAGACAACTTCGAATCTGTAAATTCATATCCATGTTTTGCGTATATTTCGTTGATAATCATCTGAATAATATTTATACCTTCCGGAAAATTATATTCTGAATAATTTGCATTTAAATATCCTTCAACATCACTGTCTGTCAGTAAACGATCACTGCTATAGGAACACAGATAGTCACTGGTAACTCCTAAATCTACAGCCTCAAGTTTCCCCGAAACATCCCATTCACAGTCAAATTCATCAGCCACTTCATCTACATAATTCTTTTTTAACTCCTCAAGTGTCTGATATCCATCAAAGCTATATGAACCAGAAGATAAATCTCCACTGGTTACTTCTACACTAAAATCATCATATGGTACATCATATTCATCCAGATCAATTTCGCACTTTCCATCCCCACCTACAATAACATTTTCAAATTTCATACTATAATAACTAACTACATCTTTTCTCTGTCCACCATCTGGCTGAATATGCGCATTAATCTGATAAATCACACCATAGTAGTTTTTAGTATAATCGTCGCTGTCTTTTGCAACCTGCAGATAATCTCCTGCATATGACACTTTATCCAACGTAACATCCTCAGACCAGTAATCTACCATATCGCTAATACTTTTCTGAGCCTTTGCACGAGCAGAATTCATACCATCAGTATCAACTTCTTTGATTTTTGAAAGATACTTTCCTAAATTCTTTACTTTGTATTCCTTTTCTAACACAGACGGTGCTTTATTATATTGGTCAACATAATACCCCGCATCCTCAGTAAGAGAAATCTTAATTTTATCACCATTTTTCAAACCAGAAGTTTTATCACAGGTAAAATCATACTCAGACAACATATCTCCATTATATTCAATATCTGCCTCTCCATTTGGCTCTACACCCGAAAACGTTACTTTCAAATTTTTAAACGGATCAAACAATTCCATTTCTTTTAGTCCAGATACTTTCTTTGATCCATCGCTATACTTTATTTTGCATTTGATAAGCTTTGCAATCGCATCTTTATCTACCTTCCAAGTATAAGACACTTTATCTCCATTTGATAATTTTTCATTCTTACCTTCAATATTAGCATTTGTATATTCCATGATGATATCTATCGGTGTCATACCTCCTGTTTGCGCCATTCCCCTTTTATAAGAAATTTTATTTTCAAAGTCCTCTTTCATACTATTCCAATCAATTTCAGTATAAGCCACACCGCCTCCATCATATCCTCCATATGTAACTTTCAGATAATCATTCAAATTAACCGTTGGTTTATGCAGAGCAATTACAATTAACAATACTAAAACTAGCGCCACACATGCTCCAATGATTCCCCATGTCTTTTTTGAAATTTTCTTAAGTTTATCTGTTATAGTCTGATTTTCTGCTACTCTTTTTAATTGTCCTACACAGCCATCAGCTATATTTTTGCCTTTTTGCAACCGCTCTTCTGCCATTTTCTTCCCGTTTTCCCAGTCAAATCCACCTGGCGGGACTTGTCTCTGTGGCATCCTTACCTGTTTTGGTGGTGTTCCTACTTGATTATGCTGTACGTCTCCTGAATTCTGCTGTATTCCAGGCTGGTTAACACTACTGCTTCTCGTTTCTGATTGCTCCGTTAATTTATTTCCACAATTCCAGCAAAATTTTGAACCATCTTCATTATTAGATCCACACACTCTACATCTCATAGTCCATTCCTCTGTAACCAACTTTCTTTAAAAATAAATATTGATTTTTCTTTCGTTTAATTTTTCCACTTGGATACTGCCATATCTCCCATTGTCTGCAAATCATGTACCAGTGCGCCCACTTCATTCATCATACGGTCAGTATCACTTGTCGGCTCGCTGACAATAGCGTAAAAAACTGCGTTTCCTTGCAATGAAAGAGCACCCTCACCAATGTTAATCGGAGATGGACTACATTCAGACGCATAAATAGTTAATTTAAAACTTTTTCTAATTCCACTAACAATAAGAACAATTCCTAGTATCATTATCAAAAAAGAATAAAATCTTCCACTGCCAATATAGGACGAGCTAATTCCCCATGCATAAAAGCCTAAAATAGTCAGAATTATACCCACAATAATCTGTGTAATTTTCATATTTACTCCATAATAACAGTCAACACCGGTGACTTTATCCAACGAAATTTCTTTTGAAATACGGCTTCTGAAAAAGGTACCTCCTTCTGCCTGAAAAATCATACGCCTCGTTGTCACGCTTAAATATCCCTCACATCTTGGCTGTTTTACACTACTACAATGATACTGCCTTACCAACTGCTCATTTTCTGATAAAACAATCCCTGACAATGAAGAATCCTCTCCATAATTATTGTTTACGTATCCCATTCTGTCATTTTGATATTGATTCTGTACCGGATCATTCTTCTGACCATTATTAAAATCATTCATTCCATTATTGGCATACTGTACTTTTACCTTACTTCCACAGACCGGACATCTTTCCACACCATCCGGTAATGAATTACCACACTCATTACAATACATAACTTTTATTCCTCCTTCGTATTATTGATATAAATTAAATTTAAAGCGGAAAGGTTCTCCGCTTGGTGCACTTACAATTGCTTCTCCGACCGGAAGATTATTAATATCATCATCTTCTACGACGTACCCTTCTCTCAACTGCTCAGCAATTCCTCGGTTTTGAACTTTTGACATATAAGACTGTTGCTTGATATTCCGTCCAAATAAATTTTTTATATATTCCCTTGAACCAACATCATTTACCCGAAATGCAAAAGTTGTTCCAAATCCTGACAGAATACTTCGTCCTGTATATTCACCATAAGCTGCCATTACCTGATCAATATTCTGAATACCCACAAAAAATTTTGCTCCTAGACTACGTCCAAAATTTACACCATCATCTATATGCTCCAGATGCGGCACCAGTCTAAACTCATCAATAAAAAAGTAAACATTTCCCTCATTTGAGGTTCGACACAACGCCTCTTTAATCGCCAGATCAATTAACAGCCGATAAATAGGCATCAACATTCCACCGATTCCAAGGTCATATTCAACAAATATAACTCGTCCACCTTTTCTTCTCACCAGTTTTCTCATTGACAATCCGCCTTTTTTCTGGAAATTACCGATAAAAATCTCGCGCATCATCTGCTGTAACTCAGCCATAACTCCCAGTGTTTGTCCTGATTTTTCATCATAAATATACGACTGCATAGCCTTTAAATCTGAATGTTGATTTAATATATCAACCATAATATGTGGTGTAATACTATTCAGATACGAACGTAATGATTTATTATTTCTTTTATCTGCAAATTTATCATTCCGCACCAGATGTAGCATCAATGCTGCGAACAAATCTTTGGCTGCATTCGGGAAAAATGGTTGTGTTGTATGTTCCAGTTTCTCAGCAAAAAGTCCTTTGGCAATCTCCAGTATATTTTCCTCTACACGATCATCAATTGTTACTTCTTCAAAAATATTCCAGTAATCCGCTTCACTGCCTCCGGTTGCTCTCGCATCGTTACTTATTACTACATCACCTGGTCTGTAAAATTCTTTATAAAAGTCACCTTTTGTATCAAAAATAATCATGACATCCTCATTCGTCAGATTCGACCTGGTATTCCGAATAATGTGATTAAATGCATTTGATTTTCCTGTACCGATTCCTCCTAATAACAACATATGTCGTGACAAAATATGTTCTCCAATCGGAATCATCATAGGTTGTCCCATATGATTTTTTCCCGGTATTGCATACCGGGATGCACTTTCCTGATATGTACAATAATCCACTAAGCTGTCACCTATAATTACATTTTGTGCATTTGTATTTATTGCCATCTGTATTTTCTCCTATTCTGTTAATATGAATAATTTTCGTCTTCTTCATTACCCCCACTTTCATAGGATGTACTATCATCTTCCCCACTTGACAAATCTTCAGCTTTATCTTCTTCCTCTGAGTTGTCTTCGGTTTCTCCAGAATTTTCTTCACTTGACAAATCTTACGCTTTATCATCATACTCTCAATTATACTCAATTACTA
>SKEI01001244.1_pt1 | contig 14434 bp, 10 predicted proteins | sample 4826701 | NCBI WGS metagenome assembly SKEI01 (sample SAMN11008813, study PRJNA524170) | human gut metagenome | biome: Human fecal sample; material: Feces; isolation source: fecal sample from pouch patient p2, p6, p7, p14 | host: Homo sapiens | place: Israel: Tel-Aviv | collected 2016-08-31 | reverse complement strand
ATAAAGGTCAATTTCAACGTTTGAAGCTTCATTATTTTTACGTTTGGTTGAAATCTCAGCCATGCGTTCTTTAACGGCATCAAGACCAGCACTCATTGTCTTGATATCAAAAGCTTTGGCACGAATTGAGAAGTAGGCGCAGTAATAATAAAGTGGGTAGTGAACCTTGAAGTAGGCCACACGAAGGGCCATCAATACGTAGGCAGCCGCGTGGGCTTTCGGGAACATGTACTTGATTTTACCACAAGATTCGATGTACCAATCAGGCACATTATTGTCACGCATTGCTTGAATGTAGCCATTACGTTCTTCATCAGAAATCTTCAACCAGCGTCCTTTACGCACACGTTCCATGATGGTAAAGGCCATTTTTGGATTTAGTCCCGCGTGCATGAGGTAAACCATGATATCGTCACGACAACCGATAACGGTTTTCAGTGTCGCGATACCTTCTTTAATCAAATCTTGGGCATTTCCAAGCCATACGTCGGTACCATGTGATAGCCCTGATAACTGAAGTAATTCGGCAAAGGTCGTTGGGTGCGTTTCTTCAACCATGCCACGAACAAAGTTTGTTCCGAATTCTGGGATACCAAGCATACCTGTCGGTGTTCCGATTTGTTCAGGAGTTACACCAAGCACTTCAGTACCTGAGAAGAGCGCCATAACATCTGGGTCATCCGCAGGAATATCTTTGGGATCAATACCAGACAAGTCTTGCAACTTACGAATCATCGTCGGATCATCATGACCGAGGATATCAAGCTTCAAGACGTTTTCATCGATATCGTGGAAGTTAAAGTGAGTGGTTTGCCATTCAGCTGAAAGATCATCCGCTGGGTATTGAACTGGTGTAAAGTCATAAACATCCATGTAGTTTGGAATAACAACGATACCACCTGGGTGTTGTCCAGTCGTACGTTTCACCCCTGCAGCCCCTTGCGCCAGACGCTCAACTTCTGCTTCCGGATACATCTTGCCATAATCACGTTCATAACCTTTAACAAATCCATAAGCCGTGCGGTCAGCGACAGTACCAACAGTTCCTGCACGGAAAGCGTATTGTTCACCGAAAATATCACGAACATCCAAGTGGGCAGATGGTTGGTCATCACCAGAGAAGTTCAAATCGATATCGGGAACCTTATCCCCATCAAACCCAAGGAAGGTTTCAAACGGAATATCATGTCCATCTTTCTTATAACGTGTGCCACATTTTGGGCAATCCTTGTCAGGAAGGTCGTAACCTGAACCGACAGAACCATCAGTGATAAATTCTGAATGCTGACAATTTGGACAGACATAATGTGGTGGCATTGGGTTAACTTCGGTAATTCCAATCATGGTTGCCACAAAACTTGAACCAACAGATCCACGTGAACCAACCAAGTAACCACGTTTATTAGAACGAATAACCAGCATTTGAGACGCCAAGTAAATCACGGCAAATCCGTTACCCAAAATCGAAGTCAATTCTTTTTCAATACGTCGGTCAACAATATCTGGTAATGGGTTACCATAGATTTCGAAGGCTTTTTGATAAGTCATCTCTGCGACACGTTCTTCTGATTTTTCGAGGAATGGCGTGTACAAATCTTTCTTAACCACTTCGATTTCTTCAAAGCGCTCAGCAAAATCACTCGTATTCTTAACGACGATTTCATAAGCCAAGTCTTCACCAAGGAAAGAAAATTCGTCTAACATTTCATTGGTTGTGCGGAAATGCGCTTTTGGTAGTGGGGCTGGCTGAGCATCTTCACCACGACCAATCGGACGGTTAATCGGTGCCCCTTGTCCCAAACTACGGACGATAATTTCACGGTAAATTTCATCTTCTGGTTCAATGTAGTGAACATTACCAGTCGCAAGAACAGGCTTGTTCACACGACGTCCAACCTCAATCAAATCACGAATGACTTGACGAATGCCTTCTTCGTCTTTGATTGTTCCTTGTACCAATAGCGGTGCATAAATGGCAGGCGGCATGACTTCAATGAAATCATAGTATTTAGCCACTTCAACAGCTTTTTCCACACCTGATGTCAAAACAGCATCAAAAACTTCACCTTCTGAACAAGCTGTTCCTAACAGAAGTCCTTCACGGTGCGCATCAAGAACCGTTCTTGGAATACGCGCTACTCCTTCAAAATATTTAACATTTGAAAGACTGACCAGCTTGAAGATGTTTTTCAACCCAGTTTGGTTTTGAACATAAATCGTCGCATGCTTAACGCGAGCTTTCTTATAAGAGTCCTCAGCCACCAGCTTAGTGTTCAAGTCCATCATGTTGGTAAGACCATGATTTTCACGCGCTTCTTTCAAGAAAATAAAGAGTAGGCGACCAGTTGCTTCGGCATCGTAGTTGGCCATGTGATGGTGTTCAAGAGAGACTTGAAAACGTTTGGTCAACGGTCCCAAACCATGACGTTTGTATTCTGGGTAAAGGTTTCGTGCCAATTCAAGTGTATCAATAACTGGCTGTGTGATAGTTGGCATATCATGACGTTTGTAGTTAACATTCATAAAGCCAACGTCAAAGGTTGCATTGTGGGCAACCAAAACAGTGTCTTTACAGAAATCTTGAAACATTTGAAGGACTTGTTCGATTGGTTTTGCATTACGGACATGATTATCCGTGATACCAGTCAATTCTGTCGTAAAGGCTGACAAGTGGTGACCTGGATTGATGAATTCGTCAAACTGCTCAACAATATTACCTTTATACATTTTTGAAGCAGCAATCTGAATCAAATCATTGTGCACCGCAGAAAGTCCTGTTGTTTCCACGTCAAATACGACGTAAGTCGCTTCATTTAACTCTAAGTCAACAGGATTGTAAGCAATCGGCACCTTATCTTCAACAATATTAGCTTCCAATCCGAAAATAGCCTTAATACCGTCCTTACGAGCTCTGTGATAACCATGAGGAAAACTTTGAACATTTCCATGGTCAGTGATGGCAACAGCCTTGTGACCCCATTTAGCAGCTGTATCAATTAACTCTTCAACCGTTGGCAAAGCATCCATGGTTGACATGTTCGTATGCGCATGGAATTCCACACGTTTTTGGTCTTCTGGCATCAAATCTTTGCGGTCGTGGTGAACAATTTCTTTGACATCTTGCACATTCATGGTAAGGGCATGCGTAAAATTATTGTTCTCAATATTTCCGCGAACACGAAGCCATGAACCTTTGGCAATCATGTCACATTTTTTCAATTCTTCATCATCTTTAGCCCATTTTTGCATGGCAAAGCTTGATGTATAATCTGTCATCTTGAAATTGATGATATGACGACCTGTACGGGTAGTTTTCTTTTCAACATCAAAAACCATTCCCTCAAAGACAATGCGGTTTTCTTCTGTTGTGATTTCAACCATCGGCGTGATTTCAGCATTTTCAAAACCTGCACGGCGTTGTTTGGCACGTTCTTTGAAATCAAGCTTTGGTTTTGGAGCTTCTTCAGCTGGTGGTATTGATGCTTCAAGGGATTTGACAGCCTCACGATTTTCCTGCACTACTTTTTCTACCATGGCTTCACGATTATTTGTAAAATCTTCACGAAGCGCTTGAGTCATAGCTTCATCAGAAACCATATCAACCATCACTTTTCCGAAACCAAAAGCTTCAAATTGACGAGCCAAATTTGGCAAATGATTTTTTCGGAAATGGTCATTATTAACAAAAGCTGGCGCTGCAATCAATATTTTTTCACCATCATAAGAGACTTTCAACTTGCTAAAAGAGGCTTTAAAGCTAGCGCTATCACACGGAGCATACTCAAAAGCTTCTTCATAGTAAGCTTGTAAAAGTGGTTGTGAGAAATCAATTTTTTCTGCCTGAATATCAAAAGTCGCTGTAATATCCGCTTGCTTAAAGGTATTAACCAAGCGATAAGCTAACTCACGATAAATCTCAATCGGCAAAATCTCTGCAAATGAAAAATAGAATTCCCAGAGGCGGGATACTGAGTGTACCTTAACTTCACGAATATCTGCAGATGAAAAAGCAGAAGATTGTCGCATTTCAAGCGGCATATCGATTTGCTCCATCAATTTTTTAAATAACTCTGACATAAAACGTCAATTACCTCAATTCCAAAAATCTATCTTTCTATCCTAAGTAAAAGAGGGACATGAGCCGCCCTTTTACTTCTTTATCTATCAATATCGTCTTTCAATTTTATCATAAAAGTGAGCATTTTTCGAGACAAAAGAAAAAGGTCGGGCCTACGCTCTCGACCTAAATCTTATTAGTCTTCTTTTGTCAAAATTTCAAGTGTTTCAATAAGGTTTTCAGCGTTAACTTCGATTGTATCACCGGTTGCTTTGATTTTAACTTCTACGATACCATCAGCAGCTTTTTTACCAACTGTCACACGGATTGGAAGTCCGATAAGATCGCTATCTGAGAATTTTGATCCGACACGTTCGTTACGGTCATCAACCAAAACTTCGTAACCTTTTTCAACCAATTCAGCTTCTACTTTAGCTGTCAAAGCTTGTGCTTCTTCGTCTTTCACGTTAACAGTGATAACGTGAACATCAAATGGTGCCAATTCTTTAGGGAAGTTAATACCCCATGCAAAGCGGTAAGCACCTTTTGGTGTTTTAGAAACGAAGAGACGAGCGTGTTGTTCGATAACAGCTGACAGGATACGGCTAACACCGATACCATAGCATCCCATGATGATTGGCACAGCACGACCGTTTTGGTCAAGGATTGTAGCACCCATGCTTTCTGAATAGCGAGTACCAAGTTTGAAGATGTGTCCGATTTCGATACCACGAGCGAATTTAAGAACACCTTTACCGTCTGGTGAGATTTCACCTTCTTTAACTTCACGAATATCAACGTATTCTGCTTCAAAGTCACGTCCTGGGTTAACACCAGTCAAGTGGTAACCATCTTCGTTAGCACCAACAACTGCATTAGCAACATCTTGTACTTTGCGGTCAGCCACGATACGAACGTTTTCAGGAAGGTTAACTGGGCCAAGTGAGCCAAAGTTTGCTCCAAAGACCTTAACAGCATCTTCTTCAGTAGCTGGGTCAAGGAAGTCAGCACCAAGGTAGTTTTTCAATTTAACATCGTTGACTTGGTCGTTTCCGACAAGAAGAGCAACAACTGGTTCTTTATCAGCAATGAATAGAAGTGTTTTGATTGTTTGTTCTTCATCAACGTTCAAGAAAGCAGCCACTTCATCGATTGATTTACAGTTAGGTGTTTCCACACGTTTAACATCTTCTTGAGCAACAACTTTTGTTGATGGTTTGTATTCGTTGCTTGCCATCTCAAGGTTAGCAGCATAGCTTGATTCTGTTGAGTAAGCAACAGTATCTTCCCCTGAAACCAACCATGATGACAATTCTTTTTTGATATCTTCTAATACATCTTCTGGAATTTCATCGATTGAAGCAATTGATTTGTCAAGAACAACCCAATGGTCAAGGTCTGTACGGTCTGGAGTGATAGCCATAAACTCTTGAGAGTCTTTACCACCCATAGCACCACCATCACCGATGATACCTTTGAAATCAAGTCCTGCACGTGTGAAGACTACTTCATAAGCTTTGCGGTATTCTTCGTAAGTTTTATCCAAACCTTCGTAGTCTGCGTGGAAACTGTAACCATCTTTCATGATAAATTCACGCGTACGAAGAAGTCCGTTACGTGGACGTTTTTCATCACGGTATTTAGATTGGATTTGATAAAGGTTAAGTGGCAATTGTTTGTATGATTTAACCGCATCACGAACAAGGCTTGTAAATGTTTCTTCGTGAGTTGGTCCAAGGATAAAGTCTGATTTATCGCGATTTTTAAGTTTATAAAGGTCTTCACCGTAAGTTTCGTAACGACCTGATTCACGCCAAAGGTCAGCGTTCAAAAGTGCTGGTGCAAGCATTTCAACGGCACCGATTTTTTCAAACTCTTCACGCATGATTTTTTTGAATTTTTCAATTGTGCGGTTAGCAAGTGGTAGGTAAGCGTAGATACCTGCTGAGACTTGGCGAACATAACCAGCACGAACCATAAGAGCGTGACTGATAACTTGAGCGTCGCTTGGCATTTCGCGAAGCGTTGGGATAAGCGTTTGTGATTGTTTCATAATAAAATATTGCGGTCAAATCACGAAAATAAGTAAGCCGCTTGTTGTTTAGGCAAGTAGCTCACTTACTCGTATCTTTAGAGAAGACCGTATCAATTCCTTTCTAAAAAATGTGTATTTAAAAATATGATGTACTAAATTATTGATTAGTCTTTATGTAAGTTAGAAGAAAACTCGCATAATATCATTCCAAGTAACGGCAATCATCAAGATAATCATGATGACTACACCAACTAGAGTGACATAAGTTTCTGTTTCTTGTTTGAGTGGTTTACGACGAACAATCTCGATAAGATTCATCAAGATTTTCCCACCATCCAAAGCTGGAATCGGGATAAGGTTAACAATTCCAAGGTTAATTGACAAGAGAGCTAACAGATTAATCACTGATGTCAATCCATAGGAAGCTGCTTGACTTGACGCCTGATACATAGCTACGGGACCACCAAGTTTATCCAAGCTGAAATTTGACACAATACCTTTTAAAGCATTTAAAATTAACATGGCACTTTGCCAAGACATTTGGAAGCCACCAGTAATCTTGTCCCAGAAACCTGTTTTCAAAGCTGAAGAAACTCCGATAAGATAGCTACCATGATTTTTGACTGGCTTAATATCAAGAGTCTTTGTTTTTCCAGAAGCATCTTTTACGGTAACAGGAATCGTGGTATCTTTTGAAATACCTTTTGTCGATTTGGCAACAGCCTCAGTCAATTCAGACCAATTTGAGACTTTGTAATCACCGACTGCCAATACCTTGTCACCATCTTTGACACCTGCAGCTTGCATGGCACCACCGTCAGTCACTCGCACAGCATTTGTCGAGGGATTTGGGACTCCGCCTTGCATAAAGACAAGTAAGATGAAAGCTAGCGTTCCTAGAATAAAATTATTCATCGGACCAGCAAAGTTTGTCATCAAACGTCCCCAGACAGTAGCATTTTGATACTGCACATCAAGGGGCGCAATGCGAATCTCTGTGCCATCTTCTTCAACGATTGTGGCATCGTGATGAACTTTATATGTCTTTTGCTCATCTAGAACCAATCCAGTGATTTCTAATTTATCTTCCAAATCATAAGAAGTCACGTTCATAGGAAGAGCTGTATTATCCAACTGTTTATGTGATAGATTAATACGTGTCACAAGTCCGTCTTTGTTCAAACTCAAGCTAGCTGGTGTACCTGTCTTGATTTCAGTGGTATCATCACCCCAGCCAGCCATGCGGACATAACCACCTAAAGGCAAGATACGAAAGGTGTAAGCTGTCCCTTCCTTATCAAAATGAGAAAAGATTTTCGGGCCCATCCCGATAGAAAATTCTCTCACCAGAATGCCTGATTTTTTGGCAAAGTATAAGTGACCAAATTCGTGGACAATAACTAATATTCCAAAAACAATAATAAACGTTATAATTCCGAGCATTTTGCTCCTCTCTATACCAGTAACATTATTATCCTAATAACCATTCACTAGTAAGCAAACTCCAAAAATTTGTGGCAGCTGCCAAACAGGTCAATTAGAAAAGACCAAATAGATGCATAATTGGGAAAACAAAAATCATTGAATCAAAGCGGTCTAAAATACCACCGTGACCAGGAATAAGTTTTCCAGAATCTTTAACGCCAAAGTGACGTTTAATAGCACTTTCAACCAAATCACCGAATTGACCAAAAATACTAAACAAGATAACGTAAATCAACATAGCAAATAGATTGTGCGGTGCATACACAGCTTTGTCAATTAACATAAAAATTAGTGAAACGACAACTGCACAAGCAATCCCGCCAAGACTACCTTCGATAGTTTTATTTGGAGAAACCTTCGGCATCAATTTACGTTGACCAAAGCGACGACCAATCATATAAGCACCGATATCAGTCGCCCATACGATAAATAAAGCAAAGAGCACTTTATCTAAGCCCCCCATACGAGCATTGACCAAGTTTTGAAAACCAATTCCCACATAAAGGCTAGCTGCAATCGGATAAGAGACATCATCGAATGAATAATCATCACAATTGATAACTGTTCCTGCCAAAAGCAAGAAAACCAACAACCCATAGACGGCAAAGTTAGAATCTATCGGTAGTGATGTAAAGTAGTTATCCAAAGGCACTGTCAAAACAAAGGCACCAAGCATTGACAAAACACCTTCAATTGAGAAAAATTCAAGATGTTTCATACGTAACATTTCTGCCACACCAACCATTGCTAAAAAGCCTACAAAGACTTGAAACGATAGGCCTCCATGCAATAGAAACGGCAGCATAATCAATAGGGCAATCGCTCCCCAAATCACACGTTGTTTCATGATATTTCCTTTCTAGATTCCACCAAAACGGCGATGGCGTTGATTGTACTCAGCAATCGCCTTAATCAACTCGTCTTTTTTGAAATCAGGCCATAAAACAGGTGTGAAGTAAAATTCACTATATGCTGATTGCCATGGTAGAAAATTACTAAGACGAAGTTCACCACTTGTTCGAATAATCAGATCCGGATCACGATACAAGTACGGCAAGTGATTCGTCATCAAATGATTCGAAATCACATCTTCTGTAATATCATCTGGGCTGATTTTTGCTTCAAGCACTTCTTGGGCAATATTTTTAACCGCTTCTGTAATTTCTGAACGACCGCCATAGTTAAGCGCAAAATTCAAAATAAGACCAGAATTGTGCTTCGTTTGTTCGCAAGCACGTTTCATCGCATCAAAAGTTGCTTTTGGCAAACAATTTGTCTCACCAATAACTTGAACTTTGACATTATTAGCGTCCAATTCAGGGACATATTTATCGAAGAACTCAACGGGTAAGTTCATAATGAATTTGACTTCGTCCTCGGGCCGTGACCAGTTTTCTGTTGAGAAAGCATAAACTGTCAAAACTTTTACACCAAGTTCTGAGCTAGCAATCGTCACATCCTGCAAAGCATCCATACCAGCTTTGTGTCCCATGACACGTGGTTGCATGCGTTTCTTAGCCCAACGACCGTTTCCGTCCATAATAATTCCAATATGATTTGGAATTTTGTCAAGGCTTACAGCCTCTTTCTTTTTTCTAAAATTAAATTTAAACATACAATTTCCTTAAAAGCATACTCATCATAATATTTTACCATAAAATAGCCATTTTTTCTCTACTTAATTGATGGCTTTTAGGGAATATTGGCATAAAAAAAGCCAGATGATTTCTCATCTGGTAATTTCTATGATTAGTCTTCACTTTCAACGGCAGTATCTTGAGCTGCTTCAGTTGTTTCTTCAACTACTTCTTCAACAACCTCTTGTTCAGCTCTGTTAACAACACGTTTTAAAGCACCAAGTTCAAATGTTAGATAAACACCATCGATATCCAAAACCATTTTTTGGTTAGCAGTGTCAACTTCATCAACAACACCGTAAAGACCACCGATTGTTACGATTTCATCACCTTTTTGCAATGCTTTAAGTTGATCTTGACGGGCTTGTGCTTGTTTCTTTTGAGAACGTTGCATGAACCAAATCAAACCAACCATAACGAGCAACATAATAACTGTTGGCATAAGAATCCTCCATAAATATAAGCTTAATGACAACTATACCAAATTACATTTAACAACGCAAGAAATGACCGTTAAAACTTCCAAAGTTTACTAGCGTCAGTCATCTTAGCGTAAACAACCTACGTCCGTTCTTCAAAACCTAAGTTTTCATAAAGACGTTTAGCAGCTAAATTATCTGATTCAACTGCAATTTGAAAAGCCTTATCGTTTTCAGCTAACAAGTCATTGACAAGCACTTTCATAAAATAAGTTCCAATCCCTTGGCCGCGATATCCTTCAGAAACTACTAAACCATAAAGGTAATTATAAGTCGTGCTAAAATCCACCGTGCAAGAAGCAACAACTTTCTCGTCTTTCATCACGATATAAAGTTTTCCAGTTTCATCAACCAAAGCCTCTTTGGCGTAACATAAGGTAACATCATAAGATTCATCGAAAGCTTTCGCTTGAAAGTCTGCAATAGCTTCAAAGTGTTCTCTACTAGCTTTGGTAACCAACAAGTCATCACGCTTTTCAAGCAAATAGGCCTTTCGTTGTCGACTAAGCCAATACTCAAAATCATCTTCTAAAGTCATGTCAAGATTAGCCAGCATATCTGGCTGTTTTGCTAAGAAAGCTCGCTCCGACATTACCGTAAAATTCAGGTGGTACTCTTTCATGGTTTCACGGAAAACATGAAACAATTCTTTAGCGTACCCTAAGCGTCGATAATTTGGGTGAACCAAAATAGCAACTTCTGCCTCGTCTGGCTCATCAGCATAGACTGTCAACACCCCCAAGTTGATTCTTCTCATAAGCTAAAAAGAAAGCTGGCATTTTTTGGTCAAAATTAAGATTATTGGATAAGTAGGGAATGCGGTGTGTCTCATCAAAATCTTGAACCTCTCTAATCAATTTTTCAGCAGCCAGTCTCTGCTTGTCATCTAAGCAATTCGTGCTAATCACTTTCATAATCTCATCCTTTTTCATATCATTCTATACAATGCACAAAAAGCCTGAGACAAATGTCTCAGACTAGATTTATGTCATATTAACAGTCGTTGTATCCATTTGGATGGCTTGAGTGCCATGCCCAAGCAGATGCAATGATTTTTTCAATATCGTCAAATTGAGGTTTCCAACCAAGGACTTCACGCGCTTTATCTGATGATGCGATAAGCGTATCTGGGTCACCAAGGCGACGGTCTGCAAGTTCAGCTGGAATTTCTTTACCAGTTACTTTACGAGCTGCTTCAAGGATTTGAAGGTTTGAAAAACCAGTTGAAGAACCTAGGTTAAAGGCTGTTGATTGATTACCTTCGCGAAGATATTTTACAGCAAGTAAATGAGCATCTGCCAAGTCAAATGGGTGAACGTAGTCACGCACATTTGTACCATCCGGTGTGTTGTAATCATTACCAAAAATCATGATTTTTTCACGAACACCTTGTGCTACTTGCAAAATAATTGGCAACAAGTGTGTTTCTGGTCCATGGTCTTCACCGATAGAACCATCTGGTTTAGCACCAGCAACATTGAAATAACGAAGTGGGACAAACTTAATGCCATAAGCTTGGTCAGCCCATCTCATAATAGTTTCCATCATGAGTTTACTTTCACCGTATGGATTGATTGGGCGTTGTGGTGTTGTTTCTTTGATTGGAAGCTCATCTGGAATACCATAAGTTGCTGCTGTTGATGAGAAAACAATGTATTTAACACCAAATTCATTCATCACTTCAAGCAATTTAATCATGCCAGCAGTGTTGTTATCAAAGTATTTCAATGGTTTTTCCATTGATTCTGCAACCAATGAATAAGCTGCAAAGTGAATGACAGCATCCACATCAGGATTTTCTGTGAAAACCTTACGCATGAAATCTTGATCAGCAAGATCTCCTTGATAGAATTTTGCGTCAGGATGAACCGCTGCACGGTGTCCTGTCACCAAACTATCGACAACAACAACTTTTTCTTCACCTTTTTCAATTAAACGATCAACCATGTGAGAGCCGATGTAGCCAGCTCCACCAAGCACCAAAATTGACATTTATTTCTCCTATTCTAACCCAATGCTATTTACAAAACGCATAAAGGCTTTTTGACCTTTTTCATCACGTTTGTAAACACCGGCATCTTCTAGAACACGAACAAAAACGTGTCCAACTTCTTCTTGTACAATATTATGCACTGTATCAGCCGTAATATCCGTACGTTTTTTAATCTCATCTGCCCAATCTTTATGATAGTCAGCGATTTCATTATACTGGTTCAAAAGATATTTTTCAACTTCTAGCAGTTCATCTTTCAGACGTGGCGGTAAAATAGCTAACCCCATAACTTCGATAAGTCCAATATTTTCCTTTTTAATGTGTTGCACATCAGCATGTGGATGATAAACACCGTCTGGAAATTCAGCTGTCGTGTGATTGTCTCGAAGAACGATATCCAGTTCAAATTGACCATCACGTTTGCGTGCAATTGGAGTAACTGTGTGATGTGGTGTGTCGCCGGTATAAGCTAATACATCAACACTTTCGTCAGAATAGTCGCGCCATGCCAAACGAATTTTTTCAGCCAACTCAACCAAGCGTGCCTTGTTTTGACTACGTAAACGAAGCACTGACATTGGCCATTTGACAATACCTGCTGTCACATCAGAATAACCTTTAAAATGAAATTCATTGTCCAGCTCGGCTATTTCCATTGGAAAGACATGACGACCACCTTGATAGTGATTGTGTGTCAAGATTGACCCACCGACGATTGGCAAGTCTGAATTTGACCCAGCAAAGTAACCTGGGAAAATATCGACAATATCAAGCAACTGCGCAAAAGTATTTTTACTGATAACCATCGGCACATGCTCAGTATTTAGGATAATGCAATGTTCATTAAAATAGGCATATGGTGAGTATTGGAAGCCCCATTTTTCATCGCCAAGATTCAAGCGAATGATGCGGTGATTAGCACGCGCTGGGTGATTAATTCGACCTTGATAGCCTTCATTTTCCATACATAACTGACATTTTGGATAAGAAGATGCCTTGGTTAACTTAGCAGCAGCAATTGCTTTAGGGTCTTTTTCAGGTTTTGATAAATTAATCGTAATCTGAATATCACCGTATTGTGACGGCGTCGTAAAGGCAATATTTTTGGCAATTGCAGCGATTTTAATGTAGTCATTACGTTTGCTTAGGTCATAAAAATCTGCGACAGCTTGTTGAGGAGATTTATCATAAGTGTCCCAGAAACGACGATTCACCTGACTCGGGATTGGTGTGATGAAGTTCATCAATTCAGCACCCAAGCAATCTTTTTCTGCCATTAATTCGCCGACTTTGCCATTTTTTACAGCTAAGTCAACCAACTCTTCTTTGAGAGCAATTAAATCTGTTTTTTGCGTTTCTTGCTCTGCTCCATCCTCACCCACAAGGGCTAGGACACGGTTACGCAAGTAAAACATATCATCTTCTGTATAGTCGCTTGCTTCAATTACCTTAGCGACAAAAGTATCTAAAAGTTTCATTTTATCTCTCTAATCTTAATTATTTTCTAGATAAGACACGTGAACCACCAGCGATTTCAGCAATGTAGAAAGCTGGCGCATAACCAACTGTTTCAGTGTAAACTTGCCCAACGTTTTTAGTAAATTCATCAACTTTATCTTTAGCAACAATGGCAATACCGCAGCCACCGAATCCCGCTCCTGTCATACGAGCTCCGAGAACTCCTTCTTGTTGCCAAGCAGTGTGAGCAAGGGTATCAAGTTCGATACCTGTTACCTCATAATCATGCTCAAGTGAGACATGTGAGGCATTCACCAAACGACCAAATTTTTCAAGTTCACCAGCCATCAAAGCTTCTTTGGCTTGAAGGGTACGTTGATTTTCCCAGACAGCATGGCGGGCACGTTTGAGACGATTTTCATCTTTAATAAGATAGCTATATTCGTCAAAACTTTGCAAATCAAGTTCACCCAATGTCTTGATATCAAGCACTTGGTTAAGTTCTTCTACTGCTTTTTCACATTCTGCACGACGTTCGTTATATTTTGAATCAGCAAGCTCACGACGTTTATTAGTATTCATGATGACAATGACATTGTCACCAAGATCAAGTGGAACAAGTTCATATTCTAATGTATTTGTATCAAGGTAGATAGCTTGTTTGTCAACACCCATACCGATGGCAAATTGGTCCATGATACCAGAATTTACTCCGATAAATTTATTTTCTGTTTGTTTACCAATTTTTACTAAGTCTAAACGTTCAACTTCAAGGTCAAATAATTCTTCGGCTACGATACCGACCAAAAGTTCTAGTGAGGCTGATGATGACAAGCCAGAACCATTTGGAATATTACCGTTGACGTAAAGTTCAAAACCACTATCAATTTTGTGACCAGCTTCTTGCAAGAATTTAATGACACCTTTTGGATAATTTGTCCAGCTATCTTTCATATCAAAAGTAAGATTATCAAGTGACACTTCAATAATACCTAAATCATCAAAGTTAGCTGAATAAAAACGTAAAACTTTATCATCACGTTTACGAGCTGCCCCGTATGTTCCAAGAGTGATAGCTGCAGGGAATACGTGACCACCGTTGTAGTCAGTGTGTTCACCAATTAGATTAATACGACCTGGTGAGAAAAATGTAGCATCGGCTTCTGTTCCAAAAACATTAATAAAAGCTTGATTAAGTTCTTTCGTATTCATGAGGGTCTCCTTTTTTATTGCTTTATTATGATTACGGTTTCATTTTACTGTCTTAGTTAAAACAAGTCAATGATATTT
>SKEI01001221.1_pt1 | contig 14551 bp, 9 predicted proteins | sample 4826701 | NCBI WGS metagenome assembly SKEI01 (sample SAMN11008813, study PRJNA524170) | human gut metagenome | biome: Human fecal sample; material: Feces; isolation source: fecal sample from pouch patient p2, p6, p7, p14 | host: Homo sapiens | place: Israel: Tel-Aviv | collected 2016-08-31 | reverse complement strand
CCGGGCCGTCGCGGGGGCGGGCCTGCCCGTGGCGGTCAGCGGCGCGGACGCGCCGGCCTTCAGGCTCAGCTTGCCATTGGACACGCCATCACCCGAAATCGAGACGGAGGAGACCGGAACGGTCGTGTCGCAGGTGATCGCGGTCAGAGCGGTGGACGAGCCGTCCCAGCTGACGGTACCGCCAGCGTAGTCGAGGCCAGGCTGGCGGGAACCCGGGAACTGCTGGGTGCCGCCGTCGTTGAAGATCACCTTCGCGCCCTTGGCGAGGTTGTCCGGAACAACGTACTTGTAACCGGTCTGATCGCAGTTGTCGGCCACTTCCATCTTCTCGCCCGGCCATGCGGCGTTGTTCACCGCGGTCGCGCCGTCGCCGGTGTACACGTAGGCGTACATCTGGCTCCAACCCGCAGGCTTGGTGGCGTAGATGGTGTTCGCAGCAACCGGCGGCTGCTTCTTGATGCCGGTCACCGTAACGGTGATCGAAGCGGTGGCCTTACCGGACTTCGCGGTGATCGTGGCCTTGCCGGCCTTCACCGGGGTAACCACACCCTTTGAGTTGACGGTCGCGACCGCCGTGTTGGAGGAGCTCCACGAAACGGAGTTGCCTGCCGGGTCGGTGGTGGCGGTCAGCTGCTTGGTGGTGGCGCCGTCGGTGATGTCGGTGGTGTAATCACCCTGGTTGATCTTCACGGACTTGGTTTCGACCGGAGGCTCTTCGCCGCCGATGTTGGCCATCTTCACGCTGAACATGTCGTCATCGGACTTCTCGAAGGAGTTATTCACCTGAGAACCGGTGTCCGGCAGGTCGGCATTGTCGTTCATTGCCAGATCGTACGGCAGGGAATCCATGGCGGACAGACCGAAGGTGGCTGCCAGCTCGATGCCGATACCGTTCGAGGCGATGCGGTCAGCGGTGGTGCCGATCTCTTCCAGCGGGATGGCGATCTCGTAGTGATCATCCATCTGAGCGGAATTGTGGCCCTTCTCGTTGAAGTTGACCCACTTGGCCTTGTCCTGGTTCTCGGCCTTCATATCGCCGATGACTCGGCCGTTGCTCTCGCCCCAGCCGCCGTCGATGCCGATGACATCCTTGCTCAGAATGCCATTGCCATAGCCGAACTTGATGCCGGACTTCTTGGTGTTGGTCTTGGCATTGGCAGCCGGACCATACGCGGCGTTGGCGTTCAGACCGGTCTCGTCACCCTTGTAGATCCACGGGCCGTTGGAACCGTTGGTGGAAATGGTCACCACATTGTTGAGCTTCTGCTCGCCACCCCAAGTGATGTTGGACGCCCACAGGGAACCACCGGTCTTCAGACCACCATTGTTGCCGACACGGGTGCTGTCATCCTTGGTGTCGATGGCAATGTGGAACGGCAGGTTCTGGGTCTGCCACAGATGGCCCTGGCTCAGCGGGTAGTCATCGCCAGTGTCGACGACATCCTGCACGTTGGTCATTTCCCACATGAGGTACAGGTTGTCGTCATCGTAGGCGCCATACAACGCATACAGATCGATCGGAACCTCATACATGGAATTCGGGCGGTACACGCGCGGGTCGTCGTTGGCGGCGCCCTGCGCGATCAGCATGGAGCTGTCCCAGTCAGCGATGCTCGCATCCTTCCCGGCGTTGAAGTTGATGGTCTTCTTGACGCCCATGCCCACCTTGTTGGTACTGTACTGCGCGGCAAGGTTCTGCGGCGGAACCTCCACCTTCTTCACAGTCACGGAAGCGCTCAGCGCCTGACCCTTCTTGACCTTCTTGCCATCCTTGGCCGCGGTGCCGGTCACCTTGACGGTAGCGGTCTCGCCAACGGAAAGAGTGTTACCAACGGAAATGACCTTTCCGTCAGTGAAGGAGCCGCTCTCGCCCTCGGTGGTGGTGTACTTCAGATTGTCGGCATCCTGCGCGCGCAACGTGACCTTGACATTGTCGGAGGAGAATTCCTTGGAAGCCGCTTCCACGGACACGTTCGGATCGGATTCGCCCTTCACGTAGAAGACGCTGACCGCGCCGCCCTTGGCGGTACCGGAAACGATCTTATGGTTGGAGACCACAATCTGACCACCATTGACCTCATCCGGGTAGGTGCCATCGTCAAGCGTGGTGTCCATGCCGGAAAGGCTCTTGTCGCCGCCCATGTTGGCAATGACCACACCATCGTTCTGGATGCCGTCAGCCGTGAAGCGCTCAACCATCAGGCAGGACTTGTCGCCGCAGTTCTGCAGGTTCTCGCCCTTGCCATCCATGGCGTTACGGAAGTGGTTGACTGCCGCGACGGACTTGTTCTTCCACATGTCGTCACCGGCGTCGCCCAGCTGGGACTGCTCGGCGAACTGCGGGTTGGTGCCGCCAGAGCCCTTCGGACGGTTGAAGTACAGCGGAGCGCCGGCCCTACGAGAACCAACGACCGCCCAGCCCATCATGATCTGATAGTCGGTGAGGCCGGTGGATTCCTTGTCACCGTTGGCGTAGTTATCATGGGACTCAACCCAGGTGACCAGCTGGTCTTCGCTTGCGCCGCCGGTATCGATGTTCTTCACCATCTTGACGTCAAGGTTGTTCGAGCCGACAGCGGCGCGAATGGTCTTGCCGTAGTTGGAAGCGGTGTTGCCGCCGCCATCGGAGGAATTGTCGCGGAACATGTTGGCGTATGCCTTGTAGTCAAGGCCGGAATCGCCCTGCAGCACCTCGCCGTACTGGAACTGGGAGCCGTTCTTCAGAATGGTGTTCCAGTAGTTCGACTGCTTATTGTCGAAGACTTCGGTCGGCAGCTCGACGTGCTTTGCCGCATCGTAGCGGAAGCCGTCAACGCCGTCCGCCACAGCGGTCTTCAGGAACTTCTGCATACGATCGGCAACAGCCTGGTTCTGCGTATTCAGATCCCACAGGCCAAGCAGGTGGCACTGCGTCACCTTGTAACGGTTGGAATAATCGTTGATTTCACCGTTGGGGCCGTCGCAGCCGGTACGCTTGTGGAAGTACTCCTTGTTCTGCCAATCGGGGTCGATGGCGTTCCAATCGGAGGTGAAGTGGTTGGCGACCACATCCACGATCACACGCACACCATACTTATGGGCGGTGGCGGTCATTTCCTTCAGGTCAGCCTCGGTGCCGACCACGAAGTTGCCGATGGAGGTGTTCGCCGGCTGGTACACGTAGTACCAGTTCTCGGTGAACTTCTTGCCGTTGGCGGCGACTTCCTTGATCTTGCTCATAGGCTCGGTCTGCACGGAAGTGTAGCCCGCCGCGGCGATCTCAGGCATGTGCTGCGTGATGGTCTTGAACGACCACATCCATGCGTGCAGGATGGCGCCGTTCTTCATGTGCTTGGTCAGACCGTACTGGTTACGGGCCGCTTCGAAAGAAGAATTTCCGATGGTGTCCTGGTAGCTGTCACGATCGGCGGCAAGTGCGGTGGATGCCACACCCATACCGCCGAACAGCGTGGCGACCGCCACCGTTCCCGCCGCTACTTTCTTCCAGGTTTTGGCCGCACGAGCCTTGCGGGCCGCGCGCCTACGCTCTGCACGGGTCATCAACTCCGGTTGATCGTCGTGCGGAGGCTCTTTTCTGGTGAGTGCGTTCGCCATACCCGCGAACGTATGAGTGCTGAGTCGCACCTTACCCTCCCTGCTTCCTTGCATCTAACTTTGACAACGTTTGCCACTAGCAGACGTTGCGTCAAAAATACCACATTTTTCCTTTGAAAAATGAGTGATTTTTATTGAAAAATGGCGGTTAAAACGCAATTGTTTTCTGCTCTGTTGCAAACGCTGTCAGCAACAGATACACTCATACCAGCACCCCGTAGCACCCACTATCGTTGCAAATTCACATATGCAAACGTTTCAGAAAATTTTCCAACCAATACCACCTTGCGACGCAAAGCACCCTCGCCCCATCCCACGCCACCGACAGCCACCCCCAACAATCCTGAAATTAATCTTTCAAGAGATGCTCAAAAAGGGCTTCTTTACCTCTTATGGCATGCAACATGCCAATCAAATCAAAATATCAATAATAAAAAATGGGTGAATATCACAAACACGCTCGGACTCAAAAAAAGAGTAGGGCCAAGCTATGGTGAATCAATCCATGGACCTAAAAGAATTATCAGGCAACGATTTGGGAGCGGATGGGGGCGGGGGTTACCGTACGGTGCTTGCGCATGCTTTTCAGGATTTTGCGGATCGCACCGTTCGTCTGTTCGGCGGCGACGCAGAACATGCTGAATTCGCGGCCATGCGGGTCGGCGATGTCCTTCGGCTGGGGAATCATCGGACGAATCATCGAGGACTTCTTGATCACCGACTGAAGACGCTCCTGGATGGTCAGTCCGGCAATCATATTGTTGCGAGCGCAGTAATCGCACATATTCGCGAAATCGTCAAGCAGGAACGTGTATCGTACGGCGGCTGGCGCCAACGTGACGATTTCCTTGCGCTGCTGCTTTTCGAAGCAGAGGATCAGGTCGGCTTCGTCGGCCATCTGTCGGGTCAGTCGTCGGGAACGGAAGCCGCTCGATTCAATGCCGACGCTTTGCATTAGGCGACCGCTCGACGGATCGATCGGATGCATCGGCAAACCACGCGTTCCGGCGCTTGACACCTGCACGGTGGTGCCGGTCAGGTAGTGCGACATCAACAGCTCGCCCATAGGCGAACGACAAATGTTGCCCGTGCAGACGAACATGATGCGCATGCCTAAACCCCTTAACCGTTCTTCCAACGTTTCGTGTTGCGGTTTTGCGAAATCCACCATGGCTTCCGCAACCCGCCAAACGGAAATTTTAGCGCGAGGCGTTCCCCGCATGCGGCAAATCGTCCAATACGCGCAGAATCATTGCAGAAATTCGGCGCGGGCGGTGGCGGTCAGCGAATAGCGGATCGGGCGGGAGCCGTGGAACTCGAGCAGGTTCCTGTTCACCAGTTCCGCGAGCGCGGTGTTGGTCTTCCGCTCCCCCACGCCAAGCCATTCGCGCATTAGGCGGCGCGATATGGGTTTCGGAGCATCGTCGAAAAGCTCCTCCTGCAGCAGGAAGTACAGCATGTTCCGCTGCAGTTCCGTAATGCCCTGCGTTCGCGCATAATGTTCAAGCCTCTTCCGCGCGGTGTCAAGCAGGGTTTTCTTCTCGCCGAGCACAGAGATGATGTTCTTCTGGGCGGTGGCGATAAAACGGATCATCCGATATGAGAACAGCGAGACGTCAGAACAGTTCAGCGGATGCTGCGCATCATCAAACGCCTTGTAATACCGGCCTTTCGCGTCGGCGATAACCGGACTCAGGCTGATCGCCGTCGGTATGGACAGGTGCTTGCTCAGCTGCAGAGCAAGCAGGAACCGGCCCGTCCTGCCATTGCCGTCATAGAACGGGTGAATGCATTCGAAGGCGTAATGGCACATCACAGCCCGCAGCAGCGGAGGAATCGCCTCATCCGAAAGCAACGCCAGCCATTTGGTCAATTGCACTTGGATTTCCGATTCCGGCCATGCGCCTTGATGAATCTCCCGGTCAAAGCCGTCACACACAGAGACTTGCTTGGCTCTGAATACCATTCCGTCAGGCTTGTCTTCCTCCCGTAGTTCCCCAGCCATCACCTGATCGTAAATATTACGTATGTCATGCAACGTTTTCGGTAGTTCCAACGTTGCGGAATTTTCGCCGGAGAGTCCGAGAAAGAGTTTGGCAAGCTCACTCAACCGCTTGTGCGGCCCGTCCGCGACCGCCGCATCCAACGCGTCTGAGATTTCCTTGCGCGTGGTGTGCACGGCTTCTATGGAGTTCGTGCTCTGCATTTCCGCGCCGATGAGTTCCATCAGATACGCCCTGCGGGCAATCGGCGGCAATGCGGCCCACAGCGATTCGACCTGCACTTCCATGCCACGGACCGAATCCATGACGTTCAACAGTTCCCTGAACGCCACGGCGAACATCTCATGACCTTCGAATTCAATACCTGACCGGTATGTTGAATAGCCGTTGAGTCTTTTTTGGTATTCCTCCTCAGCCGCATCCTTCGGCTTGGCCGTGGATGATGACATTGCCAATGTCTGCCGTATGCTTTTGTACTCCATAACCATCATCCTTATAACCGTCATTTGTGCAGAATATGCAGGTTCGGGGTGAATATAGACTATTCCCATACCTACATAATGTCAAAAATGTCGGTATAGCAGCAGGCGTGTTTGCGGCTATTGGTACGTTGAGGGGCATATGTGGGGATACGTGCGGATATGTTTGCTATGCGCAGATATGTTCAAGCGCAGATTAGGTGCGGATCAGGCGACTTCGAGCGTGGCGAGGAGGGCGCGGTGGTCGGAGCCGGGGATGTATGCGGTTTTGAGGTTGCCTACGGTCACGCCTTTGTCATGCACGATGTGGTCGATTTCGGCGATTGGCATCATGGCCGGGTACGTCATGTGCAGGCCTTCGCCCGCCTGCTGGCCGGAATCCAGGAAGCGGCTGCCGAGCAGGTATCGGAAGCTGGCGTGGTCCCATGTGGAGTTGAAATCGCCCATCAGCACGTACAGATTGTCGTAATGCTGCAGTTGGGCGAGCGAGTCGAGACTACGGTTCCACAGACCTTGGTTGCGGGGGCGCGGCGAGAACGGGTGGACGGAGCCGAAGCGCACCTTGCTGCCGCCGAAATCGATCGTCGCGGCGGAAACGCTGCTTGATTCCACGGGAATGAGGTTCTGTTTGGCGTTTTCCATCGGCGCGGCGCTGTACAGCACGTTCACACCGCCGTTGTCATGCCACGTTTGCTGCGCGGCCACGGAATACGGCAGATAATTGGCGATTCCGGCGCCGTTGAGCCGGTTGAGCAGGTCCCATGACACTTCCTGCAGCGCGAGCACTTCCACATGCTCGTTTTTGACGATTTCGACGATCCGATTGGCGTCGGCATGCCCTTCCTTGGTGTTGAAGGGCATGATGCGGGCGTACCGGTCGGACGTGTTGGGCAAGCCGTCGGACGAGACCTGCGTGACTGCGGTGCTGGCCGCGTCGGAAATCGTTTGCTGCGGCCTGATATAACCCCAATGCCAGCCGATTTGCACGACCACGCACACCACGCTGACGGTGGCGAGTAGGACGCGTCCGCCTATTGCACGGACGGCTATCGCGGTGATCGCAATAATCAAAGACAGTATGCCCAGCCACGGCATCAGCGCGACGATAAGCGGCACGTACCGTTTGCCGTCGAGGTTGTTGGGCAGCATGCGCAGCAGCATGGCCAGCAGGATGACGGCGGTGGCCAGCCAGAGCACCGCGGTCAGAAGGTGTGTCGCTGCGGTACGGCGGGTCATGCCATGTTGCGCGCGGTCGAGGGGACGACTGGCGCATGCTTTGTCGAGCCGCGCGCCCAGATCCTCGATTTCGCTTTCGCTTGTGCGTTCGCGTTCGGCATCGTTATTGCCGCCGCTCTCACGCTCGCTTTCGCCGGTTTGCCGCATGGTTGCCTTTCATTACGCTCCCGTTCACCATACGCAACACGGCACGGGTGCGCCACCTCCTTCCCGCGAGGTTCACAGTGCTTTTACGTGCACCCGTACCGCATGCCACTATGCGGACATTTCTCTCTCATTTCCTGCTGCGGGGAATGGCGGCACTTGAGCGAACCACGCTCAGGACATGCCTACGGGACGGCGAAAATACGGGTATGGGCGAGTAGGTCAGGCTAGGCGGCGTGGGGGTGGACGCGATTGAGTGCGCGCTGGACGGTGTCGCGGGTGGAGCCGGCGCCGTTGCCGCGGACGCCGAAGAAGACCATGACCACCATGATGAAGCAGATGGTGGCGCTCACGCGCAGCGCCCACTGGATGCCGAACACGTTCGCCACGGCATACATGTTCTTCGCGCCACCGATCGCAGCCCAGCGCAGGGCGGTGAACGTTTCCATCAGAATCACCAGCACGGGGGCGCCGATGGCACCGGCGATCTGGCGGACCGTGTTCGTGACGGCCGAGCCGGCACTCACTTCCTCAGGTTCCAGGCAGTTGAGCGACCATGTGGTGATCGGCATAAGCACGAATCCCATGCCGATTTGGCGCACGAACTGCCAGATGGACACCCACCAGATCCATGAGGTCATGGAAATCAGGCTCATCATGATGGTGCCGAACAGCAGGGTGATCGAGCCGATCAGCGCCACCGGACGCGCGCCGAAACGGTCGAGCGCCTTGCCGCCGAAGAACTGCGCGATGCACTGGCCGAACGCGCCGGGCAGCATCACCAGGCCGCTGATGGTGGCGGAGTAGCCGCGGCAATCCTGAATGTAGAGCGGCATGATCACCATGATCGAACTGAACGCGAAGAACGACAGCGCGGCGGTGACGGTGCCGACGGTGAAGCTTTTGTTTTTCAGCACGCTCAGGTTGAGCAGCGGAGGCTGCTTGGACGGGTCGGCCGCCTGCCTGCGAGCGCCGTGGATCTGGCGCAGCACGAACCAGACGATGCCGACCAGGCCGATGAGCATGGCGAGCCACACCATCGGATGCGTGAACGGATACGATTCGATGTTCGTGAAGCCGAACATGAGGCCGCCGAAGCCGAAAATCGACAGGCCGACGGAGAAGAAGTCGGCTTTGGCGGACGCGTCGCACGTGCCGAAATTACGCAAGCCGAAAATCGCAAGAAGCAGCGAAATAACGCCGATGACCGTCAGCGTGAGGAAAATCGATCGCCAGCCGTTCAAATCGGTTTGCACACCACCCAAGGTGGGGCCAATCGCGGGCGCGACGCTCATGGCCATGCCGACGGTGCCCATCGCCATACCGCGGCGGGACAGAGGATAAATGGAGAATACCGTGATTTGCAGGACCGGCCACATCACGCCGGTGCCGACGGCTTCCAGCAGACGGCCGATCAAAACCAGTACGAACGATGAGCCGAGCCAGGCGAACACCGAGCCGAGCGTGAACACCGCCATCGACGCGATCACGATCTGGCGGGTGGAGAATCGGCGGGTCAGGTAGGCGGTGAGCGGCACCATAACGCCCATGACGAGCTGGAAAATCGACGTCAGCCATTGGCCGGTCGTCACGGAAATGCCGAAATCGGACACGATGGTGGGCAGTGCGGCGCTCAACTGCAGCTGAGTGAAGTTGCCGACGAACGTGATAAAGGTGAGAATGGCGATCGATACGAACGCGGCATGCGTCAGATGGTCGTTTTTATACGATTCCTCGCCGGTAAGTGGCTGGGACAGGCCGTGGGTGCGGCCCTGTTTCGCGTTTATTTTCTTTTCCGGCTTCACTTCCGACCTCTTCTCCGGTTTCGACGGCAAACCGACCGCCCTCCATCACTCATCCGCGCATACTCGCAGCGTATTGCGCAACTCCTGCAAAAACAGACTCAAAAAGTCTAGTACTGCGGGTGGTCGAACGCGAGATGAAACTATTCGAACACGTTCAATTCCAATTCAACCGAGAAAAATTGGCAAAACTTCGTATTTGTTCATCTCGGGGTGGTATACATATGCGTTGGCAGTAACGGCACGATACAGGGAAGGAATACGCCGCGCAGGGGGTTAGGAAGTATGACCGTAGTCACGTTATTCAACATAGCGATGGAGCTATGGGGCGTTCTCATCTGCATCGTTTGCGCAGGTGGCGTCTACGTGGGCGCGATACGTAGGACGCGGCGTACCTATACGAAAGTTTCCATGCAGCTTCTATGTGCGCTGATGCTGCTGGCCGACGTGTCCGCCTGGTATCACAACGGCGGCTGCGACAAGCTTGACTTCTACATGACGCGCATCGGCAATCTTGGTGAATACCTGATCAATTTCATCTTCATCGCACTGTTCGCCAACTATATCTGGCAAACCGTCAGCGGCGACGACATGCTTGAAAACGTCAGCCCGCACGAGTGGAGGGCCAGAATGAGCGGCGGAGCCAAGCGTAATCGTAAGAACCAACGTTCGGCCAATGCCCGATCCAAGCCGAAAAAGCCGCGTTCGAAGAAGCTTGACGTCATCTACGCAGCGTCCGCGCTCGGCATCGTACTGACGATTGCCACGCAGTTCAACCATATGGTCTACTACATCGACAGCCAGAACTACTACCGCCGCGGACCACTGTTCGCTATCCCGCAGATACTGGGTCTGGTAGAGCTCGCGCTGATTGTGATGCTGATCATCGAAAACCGCAAAAACCTCAGCCGACCGCTGTTCGTCACGTCGCTGTCGTTCTTCGTGCTGCCGATTGTGACAACCATCGTTCAGATTCTCCATTACGGACTGGCGTTGCAGGCCATCGCGATCACGATTTCAATCCAGTTCACGTTCGTGGTCGACACCATCGAAATGAACAAGAAAATCCGTTCGCAGGATGACGCCTATCAGAAGGCCAGCTACGAGGCGCAGCACGATGGTCTGACCGATTTGTGGAGCAAGAGCGCCGGCCGCGAGCAGATTGAGAATTATTTCGCGCACATGCAGGAAGGCGACCAAGCCGTTCTGATTTTCGTTGACATCGACGATTTCAAGCAGATCAACGATACGTACGGCCATAAAGTGGGCGATTTCTGGATTCGTGAAGTGGCGCAGACGTTGAAGCGGCTGTACCGGCATGATGACATCATCGTCCGTTTCGGTGGCGATGAGTATGTGGCGCTGATAAAGAACACCGCGAACGAGCGCGTGATCGAAAGCACGCTGGACCTGTTCCGCCGCCAGTTGGCGCAGGCGTCCGCGCAATACGGGCAGGACGTGCATTGCAGTATCGGCGCATGCCGCGTGCTGTCCGGCAAGAACGTCGATCTGAACCTCTGCTTGGGATTCGCCGACCATGCGTTGTACCAGTCCAAGCGCGAGGGGAAGGGCATGTACACCGTGGTCGATTATGACAGCGGGAAAGTGCAGGCAGCGTAGGTTTCGTGGAAAAATCCGCGGGAAATCTGCGGGAAAAACCCTAGAAAATCAGCTGAGAAACTACGAAAAAAGCACCGCAAATCCGCCGGAGATCGACGTAAAAATCACGGAAAATCAGGCTTTGCCGAGCATTGTCAGCACAATCAGCACCACGTTCAGAGCGACGATCAGCGCGGCGACCGCGATATTGACGATGTGCTTGACCGGACCGTCCACATACTCCCCCATCAGCGTGCGGTCGTGCGTGTAGCGCATCAGCGGAATAATCGCAAATGGAATGCCGACCGACAACACGACCTGGCCGACGATCAGCGCTTCCGTCGGATTGTTGGCGAACCATAGCACCACCAGCGCGGGTACCAGCGTCACCACTCGGCACGCCCACATCGGCGCTTTGATGCGTAGCAGGCCGTGCATGATTTCGCTGCCGGCGTAAGTGCCGACCGACGTGGAGCTCAGGCTCGACGCAAGCAGACCAATCGAGAAAATCGTGCCGATCACCGGGCCGAGCACATGCTGGATGGCCCGTTGCGCGCCTTCGATGGTGTCGGTGCCGGTCATGCCGTACAGCGAGTTCGCGGCGAGGATGAGCAGCGCGAGGTTGACCGAACCGGCCAGTATCAGCGCCCAGGCAACGTCGATTTTGCTGCCGTGAAGCAGCTTCTTGATGCTCGGCTTCGCTTCGCCGGGGGCGTAATGGTCGTTGACGAGCGTGGAATGCAGGTAGATGGCGTGCGGCATGACCGTGGCGCCCAGCATGGACGTGGCCATAAGCACGGTATCAGTGCCTTTGAAGCGTGGAATCAAGCCGGCGACGACTTCTTTCGGATTTGGCGGGGCGATGAACAGACCGGCGATGAAACCGAACGTGATCACCAGCAGCAGGCCGATGATCAGTTTTTCGAAAATGCGATGCGTGACGCCTTTTTCGAAAATCAGCAGCACCGTCGACACCGCGCCGATGATGCAGCCGCCGACGAACAGCGGCAGACCGAACAGCAGTTTCAGCGAGATCGCACCGCCGATCACTTCCGCCAGATCGGTGGCGATGGCGATTACCTCAGCCTGCATGAAAAACATGAAACGGCCCGCGTCGCCGAGGCGCTCGCCCAGGATTTCCGGCAGGCTTTTGCCCGTGACGATGCCGAGTTTCGCGGACTGGTATTGGATAAGCACGCTCATGCAGTTGGCCAGTACCAGCACCCACACCAGCAGGTAGCCGTAGCGCGCGCCCGACGTGATGTTCGCCGCCACGTTGCCCGGATCCACGTATGCGACCGCCGCCACGAACGCGGGGCCGAGGATGCCGGCGAGCGCGTGGCCGTGGTGGTGGGACGGTTGTGTGCGTTGGGACGGTTGGGAGTGGTGGTGCGTGGGTTGCTGGGCTCCTGCAGGCCGTGCGTCCGTGCTCTCCGCGGGCCGCACGTCCGCGCTCTCCGTACTCATAGTGCCGTCTTCTTCGTTCTCTGTATCCGACTTCATATCCAAATCGTTCTTCATATCCGGGCAACGTTATAGCGCGTCCGCCCGCACGGAATTGTTACGTCTGTTACGGGAGGTTGAATAATCGTTGGATATGCGTCTGGTGCGGGGTAAGCGCAGGGCTCCAGTGCGGGTTGTTGGTGCAGGTTGTTGACGCAGACTGCCGATGCAGGTTGCCGATGTTGCGGACACAGGTTCAGGCGGGCTGCCACGCACAGGTTCAGGCGGGTCGCGGACACAGGCCGGACAACCTGCGAGCGCAACAGCCGCTACACTGGTGCGAAGAACATTGCATTTCGACTCAAGGGGTTGTTCCATGGCTGTTTTCCACACTCCGATGATCACGCTTTCCGACGGCAATCTGATTCCGCAGATCGGCTTGGGCGTGCTGCGCATCGACGATGAGGGCGTTACTCCCGTAGTTGAGAGCGCGCTGGAAGCCGGATACCGTCACATCGATGGCGCCGCGGGGTACAACAACGAGGCGGGCGTGGGGCGCGCGCTGAAAAACGCGGGGTTCACGCAAGGCGAAAATCGCAAAAATCTGTGGGTGACGACGAAGCTGCGCGACTCCGAGCAGGGGTACGATTCCGCGCGCAAGGCGTTCGACCGCCAGCTCGGCCTGCTGCAGCTCGATTATGTGGACATGTATATGCTGCATTGGCCGACGCCGTTCGACTGGCGTTCCGGTGAGACTTGGAAGGCGTTCGACGAATTCCGCGCGGAGGGCCGTGTGCGTACGCTTGGCGTGTGCAATTTCCTGCCGGAGCATCTTGAGCGGCTGCATAAGGAGACGGGCGAGTATCCGGCCGTCGACCAGATCGAGCTGCATCCCACGTGGCAGCAGCGCGAGGTGGTGGCGTACTGCAAGGAGCACGGCATCGCGGTCGCGGCGTATTCGCCGATGGCTCGCGGCGCCGACTTGAACGCCGGCGACGGCGTGATCGCACGCATCGCCGAAGCGCATGGCGTCACGCCCGCGCAGGTGATTCTGCGGTGGCACATCGAAAACGGCACGATCATCATCCCCAAGTCGGTGCATGCGGACAGGCAGAAGCAGAACCTCGACTTGTTCGGATTCGTGCGCAGCCCGGCCGAGCATGCGGCCATCGATGCGCTCGACGGGCCGACGCGCGCCGGGCACGATCCGATGACGTTCACGTACGCGTGAGACTGCTTAGGGTGCGATGCCAAGGCACGGATCGCGTGACGGCACGCATTTTCGTAAGAAGCTGCTCAATGCCGACGGGCCGGTGGAACGCATACTGATTCTGCTGGTGATCGCCGTGGTGGCGGGCGTCACCATCGGCCTGCTCATGCCGAAAGCAAACCCGACCGTCGGCGAAATAACAGGCGAATACACCGCGTCCGGCAGCGCCGCGCAGACGCTGCAGCAGCTGACGGTCGACGATAATCAGCGGCACGCCGGCTACGATCGCGACCTGTTCGGCTTCCGCCAAACCGACGACGACGGCAACGGATGCGACGTGCGCGAAGACGTACTGGCGCGCGACCTGACCGACGTGCGCTACCGGCAGCATGGATGCAAAGTGGAATCGGGCACGCTGGCCGACCCGTACACCGGCAAAACAATCCACTTCGTACGCGGCGCGCGCACCTCGTCGGCGGTGCAGATCGACCATGTGGTGGCGTTGGAGAATGCCTGGCGGTCGGGTGCGAACCAGTGGGACCGTACGAAGCGGTACCGGTTCGGCAACGACATGTACAACCTGCTGGCGGTGGACGGGCCGGCCAATCAGGAGAAGGGCTCCGCGTCGGCCGCGTACTGGCTGCCGACGAACGGCGCATACCGTTGCGATTACGTGGCCCGTCAGATCGGCGTGAAAGCCAAGTACGGGCTGACCGTCACGACGAAGGAGAAGCGGGCGATGCTGTCCGTACTGCGTGCCTGCCCGGCGCAGGCCGTGCCGGAAAAGTAAGGGACGATCGCAAGTACGGTCTGTTCGCCGACGTAACAGGGTACGCTAACGAAACATGGAGCGCAGGCGGAACGCACCTCAATCGCCCATATATAGCAACGTTTGCACGCTTACGCGTCTACGCGCACGTGGTGGCGCGGGCGATCACGCGGGTCTGCGTGGTGATCAGTTCCGGCTGAAGCACGCGGCTGCCGCTGATGCGGTCGATGATGCGACTGACCGCGGTCGGCGCTATCCAGTCGAGGCAGGAA
>SKEI01001216.1_pt1 | contig 14604 bp, 12 predicted proteins | sample 4826701 | NCBI WGS metagenome assembly SKEI01 (sample SAMN11008813, study PRJNA524170) | human gut metagenome | biome: Human fecal sample; material: Feces; isolation source: fecal sample from pouch patient p2, p6, p7, p14 | host: Homo sapiens | place: Israel: Tel-Aviv | collected 2016-08-31 | reverse complement strand
CCAGGGCGGCAGAAACCAGATGTCCAGAATCCCGAAAGCACTTCAGAAACCTGCTCCGCAGCAGAAACAGGAAGAGAAGAAACCGGAGATCAAGGAGATCACAATTCCGGAGAAGCTTACCATCCGCGAGCTTGCAGAAGCGATGAAGATGCAGCCATCTGCAATTGTTAAGAAGCTGTTCATGGAAGGTCAGATGGTAACGGTAAACCACGAGATCGATTTCGAGCAGGCAGAAGAGATTGCTCTTGGATTTGACATTATTGCAGAAAAAGAAGAAAAAGTAGATGTAATTGAGGAGCTTCTGAAAGAGGAAGAGGAAGACGAATCCACAATGGTTTCAAGACCACCGGTAGTCTGTGTAATGGGACACGTTGACCATGGTAAAACTTCTCTTCTGGATGCAATCCGTAAGACAAACGTAACAAGAGGCGAGGCTGGTGGAATCACACAGCATATCGGTGCTTATGTAGTTGATATTAACGGGCAGAAGATCACTTTCCTTGATACACCGGGACATGAGGCATTCACTGCCATGCGTATGCGTGGAGCAAACTCCACAGATATCGCTGTTCTTGTAGTTGCAGCTGATGATGGTGTTATGCCACAGACAGTAGAAGCTATCAGCCATGCAAAGGCTGCTGGTGTTGAGATCATCGTTGCCATCAACAAGATCGATAAGCCAAGTGCAAACATTGAACGTGTAAAACAGGAGCTTTCCGAGTATGAGCTGATTCCTGAGGACTGGGGCGGTACAACTCCGTTCGTTCCGGTATCTGCCAAGACAGGAGAGGGCATTGATGATCTTCTTGAAATGATCCTTTTAACAGCAGAGGTTTCTGAGCTGAAGGCAAACCCGAACCGTGCAGCAAGAGGTCTTGTGATCGAGGCTCAGCTGGATAAAGGCAAAGGACCGGTTGCTACGATCCTTGTACAGAAGGGTACTCTTCATGTTGGAGATTTTATCGCAGCCGGAGCATGCAATGGTAAAGTACGTGCCATGATGGATGATAAGGGACGCCGTGTAAAACAGGCTGGTCCGTCTACTCCTGTAGAGATCCTTGGTCTTGGCGATGTTCCGAATGCCGGAGAGGTTCTTATGTCCTTTGAGAATGATAAAGAGGCTAAGAATTTTGCAGCAGCATTTGTTTCCGAGAATAAGAACCGTCTTCTTGAGGAAACTAAGGGTAAACTTTCCCTGGATAATCTGTTTGACCAGATTCAGGCAAGCGACCTTAAGGAGCTCCCGATTATTGTCAAAGCCGATGTGCAGGGTTCTGTAGAGGCTGTAAAACAGAGTCTTGTAAAACTTTCCAATGATGAGGTTGTTGTAAGAGTGATCCATGGCGGCGTTGGTGCTGTCAATGAGTCTGATGTCAGCCTTGCTGCTACATCAAATGCGATCATCATCGGATTTAACGTTCGTCCTGATACCACAGCGAAACAGCTGGCAGAGCAGGAAGGCGTTGACCTTCGTCTGTACCGTGTTATCTACCAGGCAATTGAGGACGTGGAAGCTGCCATGAAGGGTATGCTGGATCCGGTATTTGAGGAGAAGGTAATCGGTCATGCAGAGGTTCGTCAGCTGTTCAAGGCTTCCGGTATCGGTACTATCGCAGGAAGCTATGTGCTTGACGGTACCTTCCAGAGAGGATGCAAGGTACGCATCACCAGAGACGAGGAGCAGATCTACGAAGGTGAGCTGGCTTCCCTTAAGAGATTTAAAGATGATGTCAAAGAAGTTCGTGCAGGCTATGAGTGTGGTCTTGTATTCCAGGATTTCAATGACGTTAAAGAAGAAGATAAAGTTGAAGCATATATTATGGTTGAGGTGCCGCGCTAGAGCGTAGTAATCGCAGGTGTCAGTTGGGGGCAAGCTCATTGCCCCCAATTTTCCGTTGTCCAGAGCCTGCACTCATATAGGAGACCAAAAAATGAGAAAAAACAGCATTAAAAATACAAGGATCAATGCAGAAGTTCAGAAAGAACTGAGCAACATTATCCGCGGTGAGATCAAGGATCCCCGCATCCATCCCATGACATCTGTTATGGCTGTGGAGGTTGCACCGGATCTTAAGACCTGCAAGGCATTTATCAGTGTCCTTGGCAGCGAGGAATCCAAGCAGTCCACAATTAAAGGGCTGAAAAGTGCAGAAGGCTATATCCGCCGTCAGCTTGCGAAGAACCTGAATCTTCGCAATACGCCGGAAATCCGCTTCATTCTGGATGAGTCCATTGAATATGGCGTAAATATGTCCAGACTCATTGATGACGTGATCGAACACGACCATTCGAAGGGCACTGAGAGTGAGGACGGGGAAAAACAGGATACAGCAGAAACTGAAGACGAAGAGTAAAAATCGAGGTGAAGGGAATGGAGAGAATCGAAGAAATTCTGGATGGCGTAAAGACCATGGGAATTGGGGGACATGTTCGCCCGGATGGTGACTGTGTAGGTTCCTGCATGGCACTTTATCTGTATATAAAGAAATGGTATCCTGAAATCAAGGCAGATATCTATCTGGAGAAGCCGAAGCCGGTATTCGGACATATTGCATGCATGGATGAGGTACATTATGAAGCAGGTGAGCCCAGAGAGTATGATCTTTTTGTGACCTGTGATGTAAGCGCTCCTGACCGTCTGGCAGTGGCGGCTGATTATTTTGCTTCTGCGAAAAAGACCGTCTGCATTGACCATCATGTGAGCAATCCGGGATTTGCAGATGTGAACCACGTACATGGTGAGATCAGCTCTGCCAGCGAGGTTCTGTATAAGCTTCTTGACAAAGAAAAAATCAATCTGGATATTGCAACTGCTATTTATACCGGAATGATCCACGATACAGGTGTATTCCAGTATTCCTCCACATCTCCGGACACCATGCGTATTGCCGGTGACCTGATGGAAAAAGGCGTTGATTTTTCCAATATTATTGACGAATCCTTCTATCAGAAAAGCTACATTCAGAATCAGGTCATGGGGCGTGTTCTGGCAGAGAGCATTATGCTTCTGGATGGCAAATGTATCGTTGGCTACATGAAGCTGAGAGACATGGATTTCTATGGGGTAAAGCCGTCAGACCTGGATGGAATCGTAAGCCAGCTCCGTCTTACGAAAGGTGTGGAAGTGGCAATGTTTATTTATGAGCATGAAAGCCAGGTGTTTAAGGTATCACTCCGTTCCAACGGTTCTGTAGATGTAAGCAAGATTGCTTCCTATTTCGGAGGAGGCGGACATGTGAAAGCAGCAGGCTGTGATCTGGCCGGCTCCATGTATGACGTTATCAATAATATTTCAGAACAGATCGAAAAACAGCTTTTAGGACAGGATAAGTAATGGCAGATTTTCAGGGAATCATTGTAATTCACAAGGAAAAGGGCTTTACCTCCCATGATGTGGTAGCCAAGCTTCGGGGAATTCTCCATATGAAAAAGATAGGGCACACAGGTACTCTTGACCCGGATGCTACCGGTGTTTTGCCGGTAGCTCTTGGAAAGGGCACCAAGCTGGTGGATCTTCTTACAGATAAGGAAAAAACGTATGAGGCAGTGCTTCATCTGGGAATCGACACGGATACCCAGGATATGTCTGGAACAGTTCTGGAAGAGCGGCCAGTGAATGTGACTGAGGAGGAAGGGCGAAAAGTACTGAAAAGCTTTGTAGGGGAGCAGCTTCAGGTTCCGCCTATGTATTCTGCTCTGAAGGTAAATGGAAAGAAACTTTATGAGCTGGCAAGAGAGGGCAAAACGGTTGAGCGAAAAGCCCGGCCAGTGTGCTTCTACGAGATAGAGCCTCTGGAATTTCATCTTCCGCTGGTGAAAATAAGAGTGACCTGCAGTAAGGGAACCTATATCCGCACCTTGTGCCATGATATTGGTGAGAAGCTTGGCTGTGGCGGCTGTATGGAAGAACTGCTCCGGTCAAGGGTAGGCCGGTATTCTCTCTCTGAGAGCCATACGCTTGCCCAGGTGGAAGCTGCCGTGGCAGATGGAACCGTCCAGGATATGATCGATCCGGTAGAGGCAGTTCTGGCTGAGTACCCCGCTCTTTATGCGGATTCGTACGGGGACAGGCTTCTGGCAAATGGAAATCCGCTGTCCGACAATCTGGTGAGTCCCCAGCACAAAGAGGGCTGGGTGCGCATGTACGCCAGTGACGGAACTTTTACAGGTATTTTTCAGTGGGATGCGGGGAAGAAGAAATATTATCCGGTGAAAATGTTCTGAATAATAAAGTGACGATTCAGCAGGTGCTGAACAGTTACCGATCAGACATAAACTGGTTTGACAGGAGAGATTATGGAATACCTGAAGATAGAGGGTGAGTTTCCAAAACTTGCCAACTGTGCAGTAACAATGGGAAAATTTGACGGGATCCACCGTGGCCACAGGAAACTGGTTGAGAAGATCAGGGAGCGGAAGACACTTGGAGAACAGGCTGTCCTTTTTGCCATTGATGCTTCCAGCAATATGATCCTTACCAGCCAGGAACGGGCTTCCCTTCTTGAAAAGCTTGGCGTGGATGTGCTGGTAGAATGCCAGTTAAATGACAGGATCCGGCATATGAAGGCTGAGAATTTTATAAAAGAGATTCTTATGGGAGATCTTGGGGCATCCTACGTAGTAGTGGGAGAGGACAACCGGTTTGGCTTCGAGCGGAAGGGTACGCCCCGGCTTCTTATGGAATTTGGAGAAAAGTATGGCTTTGATGTGGAAATCCTTTCCAAAGAAATGGATGGGCACAGGAAGATCAGCAGTACCTATATCAGAGAAGAACTGAAAAAAGGAAATATGGAGAAAGTCACTTCCCTTATGGGAAGGGATTATTTTGTGGAAGGCCAGGTGGTACATGGCAGGGGAATGGGACATAAGGTTCTGCTTCCCACTACCAATCTCGTGCCTCCCAGGACCAAGATCCTGCCGCCAAACGGTGTGTATGTGACAAGCTCTTATTTCGGGGATAAGATATACCACGGAATTACCAACATTGGCTGTAAGCCTACGGTTGGTGAGAGCTTTATAGGGGTGGAAACCTATCTTTTTGACTGTAAGGAAGATCTCTACGGAGAGGAATGCCGGGTGGATTTCAAAAAGTTTTTGAGGCCGGAAAGGAAATTTCCGTCTCTTGAAGCGCTGAAGAGCAGACTTTTGGCGGATGCAGAGGATGGCCGGAGATATTTTGAGAAAACTGAGAAATAATATCGGGAAGAAAAACGAAAAAAACAGTTTACAGAATTTGGCGGGTATGCTATACTAGGCAAGGTGTGAGCAGGTTTAGTCCTTGCGTTCACATATCAGACAGCCCATATTCAGGGGTTGGACACTCCGACCGTCTCTTAATATGCGGCGATTACGTCCCCACAGGAATACCTGCATGGGAGACCATTAAGAATAATAAGGAGGAAATCAAGATGATTTCAAAAGAAAAGAAAACAGCAATTATGAAAGAGTATGCAAGATGTGAGGGAGATACTGGTTCACCAGAGGTACAGGTAGCTGTTCTTACTGCAAGAATCCAGGAGCTTACTGAGCATTTACAGAACAACCACAAGGATCATCATTCCAGACGTGGTCTGCTGAAAATGGTAGGTCAGAGACGTGGACTGTTAGCTTACTTAAAGAAAACAGACATCGAAAGATACCGTGCACTGATTGAGAAATTAGGTTTAAGAAAATAATTAGTATGCGGAAGGGGCGGATATCCATCCGCCCTATTTTAAGATGTAAGGAAAGCTATGATTGTTCACAGACAAGCTCCGCACCGGAGCTTTTGTGGATAGTGACAAGTGTCACAATAGAGGCACTATTGTCTGTAAGGGTAACCTGACAGATAAAGATTTCCGAGACTTCTGAAAAGGACATTTGAAATAAACTACTCACAGCAATATCAAATGTGTTTTTCAGTCGTTTCGGACTTCTGTTGTGACAGAGGCAAAGAGAGCTGCAATATACGTTGGTCAGAACTGGTTTTCACAGTTTCTGCAGAAGTGTAGGGTGGCTTCAGATCAATATTTTATATGAAAAAGGAGAGAAGACATGTACAAAAGTTATTCCATGGAATTAGCTGGAAGAACACTTACCGTAGATATCGGACGTGTTGCGAAACAGGCCAATGGCGCAGCACTTATGCATTATGGTGATACCACTGTACTTGCTACAGCAACTGCATCCAAGGAGCCAAGAGAGGGAATCGATTTTTTCCCGTTAAGCGTTGAATATGAAGAGAAAATGTACGCCGTAGGAAAGATTCCGGGCGGTTTCAATAAGAGAGAGGGAAAGGCAAGCGAGCACGCAATCCTTACCTCCCGTGTTATCGACAGACCTATGCGTCCTCTGTTCCCGAAGGATTACAGAAACGATGTAACACTGGTAGACATGGTTATGTCTGTAGATCCGGAGTGCAACCCGGAGATCCCGGCTATGCTTGGTTCTTCCCTTGCTACCTGTATTTCTGATATTCCATTTGATGGCCCATGTGCAACGACACAGATCGGCCTGATCAATGGAGAGTATGTTGTGAACCCTACACTGGCTCAGAAGGATATTTCTGACCTTCAGCTGACAGTAGCTTCCACAAGAGATAAGGTTATCATGATCGAGGCCGGTGCCAACGAGGTTCCGGAGGATCAGATGATCGAGGCTATTTATAAAGCACATGAAGTAAACCAGGAAATCATCAGATTCTTCGATCAGATCATCGCTGAGTGCGGGAAAGAGAAACACAGCTATGAGTCCTGTGCAGTTCCGCAGGAGCTGTTTGATGCCATCAAGAAGATCGTTCCTCCGGAAGAAATGGAAGTTGCCGTATTCTCTGATGACAAGCAGACAAGAGAGAACAATATTGCAGAGATCACAGACAAGCTGAAAGAAGCTTTCGCAGAGAAAGAGGAGTGGCTTGCTGTTCTTGGTGAGGCTGTTTACCAGTATCAGAAGAAGACCGTTCGTAAGATGATCCTGAAAGATCACAAACGTCCGGACGGTCGTGCGATCACACAGATCCGTCCTCTGGCAGCAGAGGTTGACATCATCCCGAGAGTACATGGCTCCGCTATGTTCACTCGTGGACAGACTCAGATCTGTACGATCACTACTCTGGCACCTCTTGCAGAGGCACAGAGAATTGACGGACTTGACGAGTTTGAGACGAGCAAGAGATATATGCATCACTACAATTTCCCGTCCTATTCTGTAGGTGAGACAAAGCCATCCAGAGGACCGGGACGCCGTGAGATCGGTCATGGAGCACTTGCTGAGAGAGCACTTGTACCGGTTCTTCCAAGCGTAGAAGAATTCCCATATGCAATCCGTACTGTATCCGAGACCTTTGAGTCAAACGGATCTACCTCCCAGGCAAGTATCTGTGCATCCACCATGTCTCTTGAGGCTGCCGGTGTACCGATTAAGAAGCCGGTTGCAGGTATTTCCTGTGGTCTTGTAACAGGTGACACAGATGATGATTATATCGTTCTTACTGATATCCAGGGACTTGAAGACTTCTTTGGCGACATGGACTTCAAGGTAGCCGGAACTCATGACGGTATCACAGCGATTCAGATGGATATTAAGATCCACGGTCTTACAAGACAGATCGTAGAAGAAGCAATCAGACGTACTAAGGAAGCAAGAGAGTACATCCTTAACGAAGTTATTGAGAAATGTATCCCTGCACCTCGTACAACTGTTGGAAAATATGCTCCGAAGATCATCCAGATCCAGATTGATCCTCAGAAGATCGGTGATGTTGTTGGACAGAGAGGTAAGACCATCAACACCATCATCGAGCGCACAGGCGTCAAGATCGACATCACAGATGAGGGTGCTGTATCTATCTGCGGCGTAGATGACAAGAACATGCAGGAAGCAAAGCGTATGGTTGAGATCATTGCTTCTGACTTCGAGCAGGGACAGATCCTTACCGGACAGGTTGTAAGCATCAAGGAGTTTGGCGCATTTGTTGAGTTCGCACCTGGCAAAGAGGGAATGGTTCACATTTCCAAGATCTGCAAGGAGAGAATCAACCGTGTAGAGGATGTTCTTACACTTGGGGATAAAGTGACTGTTGTATGCCTTGGAAAAGACAAGATGGGAAGAATGAGCTTCAGCATCAAGGATGTTCCGGCAGAGGCAAAATAAGAATAAAATGCAAGGTCACTGTGTAGGAAAAGCACAGTGACAGCTTGGGGGATGCCGGACAGATGTGCCCGGCATTCTTTATATCCGCTGCAGAGCTGGAGCTTTGGAAAAGGCGTCTGCACGGGACAAACAGGAGGAAACATGAAGAGAATTGCAAAATTTCATAAAGTAAGTAAAGAGCGCTTTGTGGCAGACTGGATGGATGCTTTTGAAGGCGTGTCTGCTGACGAGGCAGAGAAGATTTATGAGGGAATCCGTCTTCCAAGACGGGCTACTGCCGGAAGCGCAGGCTATGATTTCTTTTCCCCAGCTGATTTTACCATCAAGCCAGGCGAGACCATCAAGATTCCGACCGGGATCCGTGTGGAGATGGACCAGGAATGGGTGCTGAAATGCTATCCAAGAAGCGGCCTGGGATTTAAATTCCGTCTGCAGCTGAATAATACGGTGGGGATTATTGACAGCGATTATTTTTATTCTGACAATGAAGGTCATATTTTTGCCAAGCTGACAAATGACACCAATGAGAATAAAGTGGTAGAATTGAAGGCAGATACAGGCTTTATGCAGGGAATCTTCGTTGAGTATGGGATTACCGTAGATGATGATGTGACAGATGTGAGAAATGGCGGGTTTGGAAGTACGACGAAGTAACCCGCTGCGGCATCCTCGCAGTTTTATGGGAAATACAAAAGCAGGTAAATGTGATGAATTTATCAATCACAGATACCTGCTTTTATTGTTCTTAAGCTTTTTTCAAATTTTGCAGAAAGCCTTTTTCAAACAGGCTCCCGCAGGAAATCTCTTTAAAGACCACCGGGAAGATTACTTTGATGCTCCCGCAGGAAATTTCTTTAAAGATCACCGGAGAGATTACTCTAAAGGTGTTCCGGCAGCTTCTGCTTCCCGCGCATTCTGTAAAACAGTGTCAAATGCGATAGCAGCCTTATTGTACTCTTCGTCGCTTTCAATATTGGAAAGCATGGGAGCACCCTCTGCAGTGCGGGTGAAGGAATACAGATAAACTTCACCGTCATGATTCTGGCCCTCTTCGTCAAGAGGAAGAAGCGCAATATACTCCTTTGCATCTACCGGGAAAATGGTAAGGATGGCGCATTCTACTTCAGTATCATCCTCCATGGTAAGAGTAATGGTGCTGTGCTGGTTTGCATCAGTGCTGCATCCGCCGCATGTGGAACAGTCGGAACCGCCGCAGGATGAGCTGCTTCCACAGCTGCTGCAGGAGTTTGTCATATCTGAATCACTCATTAAAAATACCTCACTTTATAAAAAATTTGTATTTATATGTTACCTGTGAAAAAACATGTTCATGCTGTAAAACAAGGTAACACCGGGACTTCTTTAGCTTCGTTTTCACTGGTAACGGTATGCCCGGACAATATTTAGATTGTACCAGAAAAATAGGGTTTTGTGAATAGGGAAATCTGTGTTATAATGAAGAAAGTGTTAGAATATATTGAATATTCACAGGCAATATCCTATGAGAGGTTTTGGGTGAATGAAGTTCACTGGAAACTTTGAAAAAATGGGCAAAATCATGTACAGAAGGATTTTTGTGCATCATATAAATTTTTACAGATTGGAGAACAACATGAAGCTTGTATCATGGAACGTAAATGGAATCCGTGCCTGTATCACCAAGGGCTTTGAAGAAAGCTTTGCGAAGTTGGATGCAGACATTTTCTGCCTTCAGGAGACCAAATGTCAGGAGAACCAGGTGAAGCTGGAGCTTCCAGGTTATTATCAATATTGGAATTATGCGAACCGCAAGGGATATTCCGGAACAGCTGTTTTTACAAAAAAAGAACCGTTGTCCGTGATCTACGGACTTGGAATAGAGGAACACGATAAAGAAGGACGTGTGATCACTGCAGAGATGGACGATTTTTATCTGGTTACCGTATATACGCCCAATTCCCAGTCAGAGCTTCGAAGACTGGAATACCGCATGGAATGGGAGAGAGATTTTCTGGCTTATCTTCTGAAGCTTCAGGAGAAAAAGCCTGTGATCTGCTGTGGAGACATGAATGTGGCACATCAGGAAATTGACCTGAAGAATCCTAAGACCAACCGGATGAACGCAGGCTTCACAGATGAAGAGAGAGCCTGCTTTACCAGAACTCTGGAAGCTGGATTTATTGATACATTTCGTTACTTTTATCCGGAGCTTGAGGGCGCCTACTCCTGGTGGTCTTACCGATTTAAGGCAAGAGAGAAGAATGCCGGATGGAGAATTGATTATTTCATCACCTCTCCGTCCTTGAAAGAGAATCTGGAGGATGCGAAGATTCACAGCGAGATAATGGGGTCCGACCATTGTCCTGTAGAACTGGATCTGAAATTTTAGACCATAGGGAGTCCTGTATGGCAGGATCTGGGGATAAACAGATATCATCGGATGATTTTATTTCATGAGAAAGATTGCATTGTGCAGATTCCCTTTGGGAAACGTGCTCTGTGTACAAAAATGGCTACAGACGAGACAGCAGACAAAGACAGGAGGGCTTATAAAGTGCCAATACCGGGAAATAAGAGCGTGGTTGTGACATACGGTTATCCTCTTTTACTTGGGGTAACCCAGATGGCAGATGGATATAATTTTGCAGTGGAAGCGGAAGAGGATTCTGAGGTTTACCTGCTCCTTTACAGGAAGAGGGGAAGAGAGCCCTTTTATGAGCTTCTTCTGGATGAAAAATATCGTACAGGACGGATTTTTTCTGTCTTTATGAAAAAATTAAATGTAACCAATCTGGAGTACAATTTTAAGATAAACGGGGAAATCTATCTGGATCCCTGTGCCAGCAGGATCAGCGGAAGAGAGCATTTTGGGGCAGCGTGGGAGGAAGATCCACACAAGGTGCGCTGCGGCTTCTGGTCCGGAAACGGTTATGACTGGGGGGATGAGAAAGCACCGGAAACAGACTTTGAAGATATGATCCTCTATAAAGTACATGTCCGGGGATACACCAGGCAGGCTAAGCTGCCGACAGGTCTCCGGGGAACTTTTTCCGGTCTGGTACAGATGATCCCATACTGGCAGGAGCTTGGCATTAATACAGTAGAGCTTATGCCGGCCTATGAATTTATGGAGGTGGTTCCGCCAAAGGAGCCAGACGGTCTTGTTTCCCAGAAGGGGAAAAAAGACGAGGTAAATTACTGGGGATATGGAAATGGTCTTTATTTTGCGCCAAAGAGTGCTTATTGCGCTACCCGGGATCCCCACAGGGAATTTTGTGACATGATCAGGGCTTTTCACAAAGCAGGGATTGGCTGTATCATGGAAATGTATTTTCCGGCGGAGGTTAATCCTTTAATGGCACTTCGTGCAGTGCAATTCTGGAAACAGAATTATCATGTGGACGGCTTTCATATTCTGGGAGAAGGGGCACCTCTTGACCTGATCATGAAGGACGGCCTGCTTGCAGGAACGAAGATCATGGCAGAAGGAATGGATACGGCTGCTCTTTATAAGAACCGCAGACCAGGAAAGCGATGCTTTGCGGAATATAATCTGGGATTTTTGCAGGATATGCGCAGATTCCTGAAAAGCGATGAGGATATGGTTCCGGCTGTGCAGTACCGCATCCGTCATAATCCAGATGACCATGGAGTGATCAATTATATTACCTGCCAGGACGGTTTTACTTTAAATGACCTTGTTTCCTATAATTATAAGCACAATGAGGCAAATGGGGAAGGCAATAACGACGGCTGCGGCTATAATTATTCCTGGAATTGCGGCATTGAAGGACCAAGCCGGAAGCAGTGGATCCGTCAGATGAGGGAGCGCCAGATGCGTGCTGCTTTTGCCATGATGCTGTTTTCCCAGGGAGTGCCCATGATCTATGGCGGTGATGAGATCGGCAATTCCCAGGAGGGAAACAATAATGCTTACTGCCAGGACAATTCCATTGGCTGGATTGATTGGCGGGGACTGCGAAGAAATGCCAGTATGCTTGCCTTTGTAAAAAAGGCAGTTGCACTTCGGAAGGCTCATCCTGTTCTTCATATGAGTGAGAGCATGAAAGAGGCAGATTACCTTGGCAAGGGATTCCCGGATATGTCTTTTCATGGGGAACGTGCATGGTTCTGCAACATGGAAAATACCAGCCGCATGATCGGCGTGATGCTGTGCGGGGCGTATGCAAAGCTGCCGGACGGAAGTGAGGATGATTTCCTTTATACAGGCTATAATTTTCACTGGGAAACCAGGAATATTGCTCTTCCCAATCTGCCAGAGGGGATGGAGTGGAAGAAAGTGATGGATACCGGAGATCTGACCTGTGACGGATTTTATGGGGAAAATGGCCAGGTCTATGAAAGAGCTGTGGAGGTGGGACCGCGTACAGTGGTTGTACTTCAGGGTGTGAAGAAACCGGAGCCTGAAAGAAAGCATACTGGCAAAGGAAAAAAGAATGAAAAACTGCCAGGCGCAGAAGCGAAGAAAACTGCAGCTTCAGACAATACTGTGACAGAAGCTGAGAATAAGGAAAGGAGGTCCGGCGACAATGCATCCATGGCTTCACTTTAAAACAATCACAAAGCATAAGCTGATGGTTATGCACTATTGCTTCCGAATCGGACTTTACAAGCAGGGGCTTCTCCATGACCTTTCCAAATATACCCCGTCGGAATTTCTTGTGGGCTGCAAATATTATCAGGGAAACAGAAGCCCAAATAACGCAGAACGTGAGGATACGGGCGTGTCTACCGCCTGGCTCCATCATAAAGGGCGCAATAAGCATCATTATGAGCATTGGGTGGATTATTCCATAAATGATCCGGAGCATGTGATCATGGGGGCGAAAATGCCCCGCAGATATGTGGCAGAGATGGTGATGGACCGGATCAGTGCCTCCAGGACTTATCTTGGGGACGCATATGATAATCACAAGCCGCTGGAATATTTCCTGAAAAGCAAGCCGAAGCTGTGGTTTGTACATCCCCAGACGAAAAAAGAGTTAGAGGGGCTGCTTCGGATCCTCAATGACAAGGGGGAAGAAAAGGCTTTGTGGTATATTAAGCATGTTTATCTGAAAGGGAAGGATAAGTAGTTTCATATTCCGTGTTTATCAACCGCAGACTTTCAAAAAAATATACAATATCACTTGCACTTTCGTACTCTTCTGTGGTAAAGTATGAAATATGTTATTTTGCTGTCCGGATGATTTGGGGACAGCAGATTTTATAACAGAGGAGGAGAAAAAATTGAGTGGTACAACAGTGATAATTCTGATTGCTTTTGTGTTTTACCTTGCCATGATGATCGTCATCGGCGCGGTTTACATGAAAAAGACCTCCAGCTCAGAGGATTATTTCCTTGGAGGACGAGGACTGAACGGATGGGTGGCAGCACTTTCTGCACAGGCTTCTGATATGAGCGGATGGCTTCTGATGGGTCTTCCCGGAGCCGTTTATTCTTTTGGATCCGGACAGATCTGGATCGCAGTGGGACTTTTTATCGGAACTGTCCTCAACTGGGTATGTATTTCCGGAAGACTTCGTAAATACACCATCGCAGCAAACAATTCCATGACCATCCCGGCATTTTTCGAGAACCGCTACCGTGATAAGAAAAAGATCCTGCTTCTGATTTCATCAGTGGTAATTGTAATCTTTTTCCTGGTGTATACAGCTTCTGCGCTGGCAGCAGGCGGTAAGCTGTTCAATACCGTATTTGGGCTTGATTATCACATAGCACTTGCCATTGGAGCAGCGGTTATTCTTTGCTACACCTTCATGGGCGGCTTTATGGCGGTCTGTGTAACAGATTTTGTGCAGGGAACCCTGATGCTTATCGGACTTCTTGTAGTTCCGCTGGTGGCATATTTCCTGCTTCCAGGCAATCTTACAGACCTGATCTCCCAGAGCAGCGTGACCGGCGGTGCAGGCGCTTATCTGAACCCATTTATGAACGGAGACAGTCCATATACCTTTATAGAGATCTTTTCCCAGCTGGCATGGGGCTTTGGATACTGTGGAATGCCTCACGTACTGGTAAGATTTATGGCAGTTAAGAACGAGAAGGAACTGAAGAAATCCTGGGCGATTGCCATTGTATGGGATCTTCTTTCCCTGACAGCTGCATTTGCAATTGCGGTGATCGGAAGAGCTTACCTGCTTCCTGTTATTCTTGGGGAGAACGGAGCCGCTTCTTCTGAGAGCGTATTTATTGAGATGATCCGTAAGGTGTTTACCTCAGAGCTTGCGCTTCCCTTTATCGGCGGGCTGTTCCTTTGCGGAATCCTTGCAGCGATCATGTCCACAGCGGATTCCCAGCTTCTGGTAACTGCTTCTGCAGTATCTGAGGATCTGTATCACAGCTTTATCAAGAAGGATGCTGACACAGAGGAAATTCTGAAAGTAAGCCGTATCACGGTTATTGTGATTGCAGTGATTGCATTTGCCATTGCATGGAATCCAGACAGCAGTATTATGGGACTGGTTTCCAAT
>SKEI01001194.1_pt1 | contig 14819 bp, 12 predicted proteins | sample 4826701 | NCBI WGS metagenome assembly SKEI01 (sample SAMN11008813, study PRJNA524170) | human gut metagenome | biome: Human fecal sample; material: Feces; isolation source: fecal sample from pouch patient p2, p6, p7, p14 | host: Homo sapiens | place: Israel: Tel-Aviv | collected 2016-08-31 | reverse complement strand
GTCTCAAGGATCTCGGTGGTGGACTGCTGCTCCTCGTAGCTGGGAGCGGGCCGGTGGATGGGCCAGTAGGCATCCGGGGTGGGGGCGGGCTTGTTATCCACAGGCTCGCCCAGCAGGTTGAACACGCGCCCCAGACACTGGTCGCCTACGGGCACCTTGATGGACTCGCCGGTGTCCACGGCATCTGTGCCGCGCACCAGACCATCGGTGCTGCTCATGGCAATGCAGCGTGCCACATTGTCGCCGGTCAGCTGAGCGACCTCCACCACCAGCTTCTGGCCGTGGTTGTCGATCTCAATGGCGTTGAGCAGCTCCGGCAGCTCGCCATCCTTGAACTGGATGTCCAGCACCGGGCCAATGACCTGGATCACCTTGCCGATATGTTTTTCGGACATAGGCTACAACTCCTTCTTGATAGGTTTTTCCGCTCAAGCTCCCCCTTCGGGGGAGCTGCCGCCGTCAGGCGGCTGAGAGGGTTTTAGTTCTCCGCGCCGGCCACGATCTCGGTGATCTCCTGCGTGATAGCAGCCTGACGGGCACGGTTATAATACAGGTTGAGATGGTCGATCATCTCACCGGCGTTCTTGGTGGCAGCGTCCATGGCGGTGCGGCGGGCGGCCAGCTCACTGGCTACGCTCTCGCACACGGCACCGTAGACGACACCGGCCACATACTCCGGGATGATCGCGCTGAATACTTCCTCGCTGCTGGGCTTATACAAGATCTGACTGCGGCGCGCCTCGGCCTTCTGCTGCTCGGTGGGCTCCATAGCCAGCGGCAGCACCTCGATGGAGACTGCCGTCTGGGTCATCATGGAATCGAACCGGGTGTAGCAAAGCTTTACGGCGTCAAACTCGCCCTTGCGGTACCCTTCGGTGATCTGACGCGCCAGCTGGAAGCACTGTCCCACCGATACATCGGCGGCCAGCAGCACTTCCTGCGTGAACAGTTCGGCTTCGTGGTGGGCAAAGTACTCTGCCGAGCGCTTGCCGATGGGAAGCACCTCCACGTTGCCGCTTTCCTGTGCAGCCAACTTGAGCACATTGGCGTTGTAACCGCCGGCAAGGCCGCGGTCACCGGCAATGACCACCAGCAGCGTGCGCTTGATCTCGCTACGGCGCAGATAGGGGTTGCGGGCCCGGGGGTCCGCTGCCGCGATCTCGGTCAGGGTCTTGTACAGCGTTTCAAAATAGGGTCGGCTGTGTTCGACCCGCTCCTTGGCACGGCGCATTTTGGAGGAAGCCACCAGCTCCATGGCCTTGGTGATCTGCATGGTGCTCTCTACGCTTTTGATGCGCAGCTTGATGTCCTTCATGGAACCAGCCATGCGTTACGCCTCCTTCCCTTTAATGCGCCTTGACAAAGCTTTCGGTATACCGGGTCAGCACGGCTTTGAGCTGCTCCTCGGTGTCCTTATCCAAGTTGCCGGTGGTGCGGATGGTGTCCATCACGGCAGCCCCGGCGGCATCGTTGTCCAGATACTCGTACAGGCTCTTCTCGTACTCTGCCACATCCGGCACCTTGACGTTGACAAGATAATCGTGGATGGTGGCGTACAGGATGGCGACCTGCTTTTCCACAGGCACGGGTGCGGAGCGGTTCTGCTTGAGCACCTCCACGATGCGCTCGCCCTGTGCCAGACGCGCCTTGGTGTCGGCGTCCAGATCAGAGCCGAACTGTGCAAAGGATTGCAGCTCGCGGTACTGGGAGTAGATCAGCTTTAGGGTGCCGGCCACCTTCTTCATGGCCTTGATCTGAGCGTTGCCGCCGACACGGGACACCGAGATACCGGGGTTGACTGCCGGCATAACGCCGGAGTGGAACAGCTCGGTCTCCAGGAAGATCTGACCATCGGTGATGGAGATGACGTTGGTGGGGATGTAGGCGGAAACGTCGCCCGCCTGCGTCTCGATGATGGGCCGAGCCGTCAGGCTGCCGCCGCCCAGCTCGTTGGAAAGCTTGGCAGCGCGCTCCAGCAGACGGGAGTGCAGATAGAAAACGTCGCCGGGGTAAGCCTCGCGTCCCGGAGGACGGCGAATCAGCAGCGACAGGGCACGGTAAGCCACAGCGTGCTTAGAAAGGTCATCATAGATGATGAGGACGTGCTTGCCCTGCTGCATGAAGTATTCGCCCATGGCGCAGCCGGAGTAAGGGGCGATATACTGCAGGGGAGACAGCTCGGATGCGGTAGCGGACACCACGATGGTGTAGCCCATGGCACCGGCTTCGGTCAGGCTCTGCACAAGGTTTGCCACGGTAGAGCGCTTCTGACCGATGGCAACGTAAATGCAGATGACGTCCTTGCCCTTCTGGTTGATGATGGTATCGGAGGCAATGGTGGTCTTGCCGGTCTGGCGGTCACCAATGATCAGCTCGCGCTGACCGCGTCCGATGGGGATCATGGAGTCGATGGCCTTGATACCGGTCTGCAGCGGCTCCTTGACGGGCTGGCGCTCGATGATGCCGGGAGCGCGGCTCTCAATGGCGCGGTACTCGGTGGTCTCACTGGGGCCGGCGCCGTCGATGGGCTGCCCCAGGGCGTTGACCACGCGGCCGATCATGGCATCGCCCACCGGCACGGAAACCACCTTGCCGGTGCGCTTGACGATGCTGCCTTCTTTGATGCCGGCATCCGAGCCCAGCAGCACGATGGAAACGGTATTTTCCTCAAGGTTCTGGGCCATACCGTATTCGCCGTTGTCAAACTGGAGCAGCTCGCCTGCCATGCACTTTTCCAGACCGCTGGCCCGGGCGATGCCGTCGCCCACCATAATGACCGTGCCGGTCTCGCTCTGCTCGATGGCATTTTCGTAATGCTTGATCTGCGCACGGATGATCTTGGAGATCTCTTCAGGTTTCAGTTGCATCTTTGTTTGTTCACCACTCAATTCATAATAGTCATTTCGGGTGGAAATTCGTTCTGTGCTCTGCCCCGTTTGTAAAGGGCAGGGGAATGTTACAGAGTGACCGCCGCAATATCCCGGCGCAGGGAGGCAAGACGGTTCTGGACGGTGCCGTCCAGCTCGGTGCCCTCGATATCCAGCCGGATACCGCCCAGCACCTTGGCATCCACCTTGGTTTTAAGGTCGATGGTCTTGCCGGTCAGGTTTTCCAGCTTGGCGTGCAGCGCCGCGCGCTGCTGCTCGGTAAGCGGAACAGCCGAGATGGCTGTGGCTTCCAGAATGCCGTGCGCCTGATTGTAGCGGATGCGGTAAGCCCGTGCGCAGCCGGACAGCTCCCGCAGGGTGCCCTTCTCGCACAGGATCTTTAAAAAGTTCAGCACATAGAGGTGGACCTGCCCGCGCAGGGCTTCGTCCAGCAGGCCGCAGCGCTCCTTTTTGGGGATGCTGGGGGTGCTGAGCAGCCGCAGGTAGTCCGGGTTTTGCTTCAGAAGCTGTTGCACCTCGTCAAGCTCGCCCAGAATGCGGGTCTCCAGCCCTTCCTCTGCCGCCAGATCGTACAGACTGCCGCCGTACATCTTTGCAGTTTCGGTCATGATGCTTCACCCACGTTTTTGATAAATTCGTCGATCAGATCCTTGTGGTCCTTTTCGCTGATCTCGCGCTCCACCACCTTGGATGCGATCTCCATGGCAATGCCGCCGATCTCGTCCTTGACCTCGTTCACGGCCTTCTTACGCTCCTGCGCAATGTCGGCCTCGGCCTTCTGCTTCAGGGCAGCGGCCTGTGCGCGGGCCTCGCCCACGATCTCTTCCGAGCGGGCGGTGGCAGTCTTTTGCGCCGCGGTTACGATCTGGTTGGCCTCGGTGCGGGCGTTCTGCAGGTTCTGCTCGTACTCCGCCTTCATGGCCTCGGCCTCGGTGCGCAGTTTCTGCGCATCTGCGATCTCGCTGTCGGCCTTGGCCTTGCGGTCGGCGATCACCTGTGTGATCGGCTTCAGCAGGAACTTTTTGAAGATGACCAGCTGGATCATCAGGTTGCAGATCTGGGCCAGAAAGGTCCAGCCATCCAGCGTGATCAACGCCTGATACAGTTCCATAAGCGTCTCCTTTCGTTATTTTTTCGGATCGGGAGGCTTATGCCAGATACTTCATGAACATACCGGGAGCCAGGAAAATCAGCAGCAGGCCGGTGACAAAGCCGTAGATACCGGTGGTCTCGGAAAGGGCAACACCGAGGATCAGGGTGCTGGTAACGTCGCTCTTGCACTCCGGCTGACGGCCAACGGCCTCACAGGCAGCGGCAGCAGCGTTGCCTTCGCCGATACCGGGGCCGATACCTGCGATCAGTGCGCAGCCTGCGCCGATGCCGCAGCCTGCCAGAGCGATACCACGAGCCAGATACTGGAAATCAGTCATAAGATTTGTCCTCCTAAAATGTGTTTGTGTTTTGGGGGATGCCGGAAGGCCTTAGTCCTCACCGGCAGCACGTTTGATGAAGATTGCGGTCAGGGTACAGAAGATGAACGCCTGAATGCAGCCGCCGAACCAGTCGAAATACAAACCGGTAAAGGCCGGGATGCCGATCTGGAACAGCTGGATCTGACTCAGGAAGCCCGGCAGCCAGCCAAAGATGACGTGGCTCAGGCTTGCCAGTGCCCAGTACAGCAGTGTGGAGATGACCGTACCGGACAGGATGTTGCCGAAGTGACGGAACGCCATGCTGACAGGGGTAGAGATCTCTGACAGCACATTGATGGGTGCCATGATAAAGATCGGATCGAGCAGACCCTTGAGGTAGGCCAGAATGCCGTTCGTTTTGATCTTGTAGTACATGATCAGAACAAACACCACGATGGCCCACGCTGCCTCGGTGTTCAGGTCGGCCGTGGGGCTCCACAGGCCGACAACGCTGATCAGGTTGCATCCGATGCTCAGTGCAAAAATAGCACCGACCAGGGGGATATACTGATCGAAGTGGAAGCCCATGTTGTCGTGCACGAACTGTTCCAGCCGCGTTACGATGAACTCGGCTGCGGCCTGTCGTTTGGACACATTTTCCAGCTTGAGGTCGTGCCCCAGCCAGATGGCAAAACCCGAGAGCAGCGCCATGACGATCCAAGTGCTTACCAAGGTCTGGGTAATTTTAAAATCACCCAGCAGAGGGATATTGGTGTGGATGGTATACAGGATCTTTGCGCCGTTCAGTTCCATTTATTCTTGTTCACCCCCTTCGTCACGGGGCTGCACCGCAGACGCCTCAGCAGGGGCGGGGTCATCTTCCACAGCGATGTCCACCGGCTCCTGCGGGGGTGTGAGCGGCTTGTACTTCCCGGTTATCTGGAGATAATAGATCGTAACTCTGGGGAACAGCAGCGGCAGAACGCCTGCAAACGCCTGGAAACACGGAGCCGCAATGGCTATGATGATCCACAACGCCTGCAGCAGCATCCTTGTATTATAGGATATCTGCAGCTGCGCTTTACGCTTTTTTTCGTCCGGCTCGTCAATGACCTTCTGCACCACGAAGCAGATGCCGGCAAAGTTGCCGATAGCCACCAGCGCGCCGATGATGCCGCCCAGCAGCACCCGGTAGTCAAAGACCACCCAGCCCACCAGATGCAGCGCTGCAAACACCACCCACATCACGGCGGTGCACAGAGACACGCCGCAGGCGATGCGCAGCAGCTCCTTTTTGGATTCCGGCTGCAATTTCATAAAAACGAACCTCCATTACTGGTGGGAGTTGAAGCCCACCCGATGATTTTTTTCGTGTTTGGAGCGCTCCAGCCGTTCCTTGCAGAACACCCAGAAGTTCTGCGCCCCGGCGGCAAGCCCCAGCCCCACAGCGGGCAAAAACAGCCATTCCGGCCAGCCCCAGTGCTCCACGGCCCACCAGCATCCGGCAAGGCAGAGCACCAGCGGCAGCAGCATATTCAGCCCCAGCTGGGTCAGCCAGACCAGATCTTCCAAAGCCTTGTACCAGCCTTTCAAGTTCTGCGCCGCTCCTTTCTGCGGGTGCCGCCCGCATTCCAGCATTTGGAAAAAATGCCAGAGACGGACAGGCAGCCAAAAAGTCTATGCCCTCAGTATACTTCAAAGCGTCGGATATTGCAATCAATTCTCCACCGAAATATAGTGAAATTTCATAGTTTGTTAAGACTGATTCCATAAATGTGCGCGTATAACACACATTGTGCGCCGATGATTGCATCATTGCACAAACTTTGCGGAAAAGTTTGTGCAGAGTGTAAAAAACGGAAAAAAGCAAAAAAGGGGCTGCCGCACAAACGTGCGGCAGCCCCGGCGGGTACTTTGGGGTTCAGGCGCTTACCAGAGGTTTGCGGTCTCGTTGTACAGACCCTCGTAGCTCTTGGCGGAAACGTCCCAGCTGAAATCGCACTCCATGCAGTGACGCACGAGGTTCTTCCAGTTTTCCTTGTTGTTGTAGGCATCCTGTGCGTTGCAGCAGGCCACATACAGCTCGTGGGCGTTGTAACCGGCAAAGGTAAAGCCGTTGCCGTCGCCCATGGTGCTGTCGTGGATGGAGTCGCGCAGACCGCCGGTCTCGCGGACGATGGGAGGTGTGCCGTAGCGGCAGGCCACCATCTGTGCCAGACCGCAGGGCTCGCTCTTGGAGGGCATGATGAAGGCGTCTGCACCGGCGTAGATCTCCTGCGAGAGCTTGGGCTCAAAGCCGATGTAGGTGCCTACGCGGCCCGGGTGACGGCCGCACAGGTCAGAGAAGAAGTTCTCGTACTGGCTCTCGCCGCTGCCCAGAATGACCAGCTGGATGCCGCGGTCCACCAGACCGTCAGCGATGCTCTGCACGAGGTCAAAGCCCTTCATGCCCACCATGCGGCTGACCATGCCAAAGACGGGGCTGCCGTCTTTATGCAGACCAAACCTGTCCTGCAAAGCTTCCTTGCACTTGGCCTTGCCGGTCTCAAAGGTCTTGATGCTGTAATTGAAGGGGATATTCTTGTCGGTAGCGGGGTCGTTGGCGTCCATATCAATGCCGTTCAGGATGCCGCACAGCTTGTACTGCTTCTCACGCAGCAGAGCGTCCAGACCGTAGCTGAACCACGGGTCGAGAATCTCCTGTGCGTAGGTGGGGCTGACGGTGGTGATCTTGTCGGCGGTCTCGAAAGCGCCCTTCATGAAGTTGGCGCAGCCGTCGTACTCCACGATATGCTGGTCCCGGTGGCCGATGCCGCAGGTGTCCTCCAGAATATCGGTACCGTACTTGCCCTGATAGGCGATGTTGTGGATGGTGAACACGGTCTTGATGCGGTTGAACTTGTCCAGATGACGATAGTACAGGTTCAGGTACACCGGCACCAGAGCGGTCTGCCAGTCGTTGCAGTTGATGATATCGGGGGTGAAGTCGATGTAGAACAAAGTCTCCAGCACGGCGCGGGAGAAGAAGGCGAAGCGCTCGCCGTCATCGTAGACGCCGTACAGGCCGCGGCGCGTGAAGGAATACTCGTTGTCCAGGAAGTAGTAAGTCACGCCGTCCACATCGGCCTTGAACAGGCCGCAGTACTGGCTGCGCCAGCCCACAGGCACGGAGTAGTTGGTAACGTATTCCAGCTTATCGCGGTACTTCAAATCGCCGTACAGAGGCATGATGACGCGGGCGTCCACGCCGTCCTTGACCAGCGCTTTGGGCAGGGCACCTGCCACATCGGCCAGCCCGCCGGATTTGGCAAAGGGATTGGCTTCCGAAGCAGCATACAGGATCTTCATAGGATTCGCTCCTTCCATGATACAGACAGATGTTCGCGCTCCCCGCCACCGTGAAAAGCGGCGCGAACCTTGCATACAGAACCTTGCATACAAAAGAGCAGGCGGGGGCACACAGGTGCCCCCGCCCCTCTCAAGAGGGGCTACCGGGGAGGAAGCCGCCCCTATGGATATTGCTCGATCAGACGGTGTGGTTCTTCTGGACGTAGACCGGGAAGCTCTCGGTGCCGGACAGCTTTTTGCCGGCGGTGATCTTCACGTTCTTGTCGGTGACAACGCAGTCCAGCTCCACGTTGGGCTCGACCACGGTATCCTGCATCAGGACACAGTTCTTGACCACAGCACCCTTCTTGACCTTGACGCCGCGGAAGAGCACGCAGTTCTCCACGGTGCCTTCGATGACGCAGCCGTCGGCCAGAATGGAATCCACGACCTTGGAGCCGGTGACGTAACGGGTGGGGTTATCATCACGGATCTTGGTGTAGATGGGGCTGCCCTTGGGGAACAGCGCTTCCAGATTGCGGTCATCGATCAGCTTCAGGTTCTCGTCAAAGTAGCTCTTCATGTCGCAGATATGGGCAACATAGCCGGTGTACTCCAGCGCATGGATGTTCAGGATGTTGACGTTGTGTGCCAGAATGTCGCGCTCGAAGTAGATCAGACCACGGGCGGTAGCGTCCTTGACCAGCTTGATCAGGGTCTCGCGCTCCAGCACATAGATGTTCAGATCCAGATTCTGCACGCCGGAGCGGTAGTCATTGAACAGCAGCTCGGTCACGCGGCCATCGGAATCAATGGTCAGGGTGTAGTTGTCGTTCTTGCGGCCCTCGGGGATCTCGGTCTTCTGGTAAGCCACGGTCACATCGGCACCACTGGCCTGATGGGCAGCCAGCAGGGCGTTGAAGTCGTAGTTGACGGCGATGTTGGCATCGCTCATGACCACATACTTCTCCTTCTGGTGCTCGAGGAAGCTCAGAATGGAGCCCAGCGCCTCCACACGGCCGGAGTAGATGCGCACGCCCTTTTCTGCAAAGGGAGGCACGATGTTCAGGCCGCCGTGACGGCGGGCCATATCCCACTCGCGGCCGGTGCCCAGATGATCCATCAGGGAGTGGTAGTTCTTACGCACCACGATGGAAACGTTGGAAATGCCGCAGTTGGCCATGCTGGACAGCACAAAGTCTACCATGCGGTAACGGCCCGCAAAGGGGATCGAGGCCATTGCGCGCTCGGTCACCAGCTCGGGAACGGTATTGTCATAGCTGTTGGGGAAAATGATACCCAACGCATTGGTGTTCTGTCTCAGCATACTTCCACACCCTCCTTGACGGATTCAAACACTTTTGCGCCCTCCTTGACGGTAGCGCCTGCGCCGATGGTCAGACCGGTGCCAACGTGGGCAATAGCGCCCTCGCCGCCGCCCTTTGCACCTGCGCCCACAACAACGTCCTCAGCAAGGATGCAGCGCTTGACCACGGCACCTGCCTTGACCACGACACCGTCCATCAGCACGGCGTCCTCAACGGTAGCGCCCTCTTCCACAACAACGCCTGCGCTCAGCACAGAGTGCTTGACGTTGCCGTAGATCTTGCAGCCCTCGGTGATGAGGGAGTCCTGCACAACGGCGCGCTCGCCGATCTTCTGGGCGGGCAGCACGGGGTTGCGGCTGTAGATCTTCCAAGTCTTATCAAAGATATCGATGCCGGAGTTCTCGGGGTCCAGCACTTCCATGTTAGCTTCCCACAGGCTGTCGATGGTGCCCACGTCGCGCCAGTAACCGGCAAAGCGGTAGGCGTACATCTTGCGGCCGTCACGCAGCAGGGCGGGGATGATGTTCATGCCGAAGTCGTTCTTGGAGTTGGGGTCAGCCTCGTCCTCGATCAGATACTTCTTGAGCACATCCCAGTTGAAGATGTAGATGCCCATGGAGGCCAGATTGGACTTGGGCACCGGGGGCTTCTCCTGGAACTCGGTGATGCGGTCGGTCTCGTCCGCCACCATCAGGCCGAAGCGGGAAGCTTCCTTCCAGTCCACTTCCATAACGGCCACAGAGAACTCTGCGCCCTTTTCCTTGTGGAAGCGCAGGAAATCGGCGTAGTCCTGTTTGCAGATCTGGTCGCCGGACAGGATGATGACGTATTCGGGATCATAGCTGTCGATGAAGCCGATGTTCTGGTAGATGGCGTTTGCAGTGCCCTTGTACCAGTCGGTGCCGTTTGCCTGCTCGTAAGGGGGCAGGGTGTGCACACCGCCGTGCAGACGGTCCAGATCCCAAGGCTGGCCGTTACCGATGTACTCGTTCAGCTTCTGGGGCTGGTACTGCGTTGCGATACCAACGGTGTCGATATCGGAGTTGACGCAGTTGGACAGCGGGAAGTCCACGATGCGGTACTTACCGCCGAAGGACACCGCAGGTTTTGCCGTCTTTTGTGTCAGCGCGTATAAGCGCGAGCCACGTCCACCGGCAAGGATCATTGCCACGATTTCTTTTGCCATAGCTTTATTCTCCCCTTTAGCATTTCCTTATTGGAAATGATAGTCAACAGTTCAGAATGTTCGTGCGTGCATCCGTGTGGGCATCCTTATTCCTTGGGTGCTTTTGCTTTGCGGGTGCGCTTTGCGGGTTTGGTTTCTGCTTCGGTCTCAGTTTTTGCTTTTGCCGCGGTCTTTGCCTTGGCGGCGGTCTTTTTTACCGGCTTGTCCGCTGCGGCCTCAGGCTTTGCCTTGGACTTGGCAGCGGTCTTTTTTGCTTTTTCCGGTTTTTCATCCGCCGTTTCGGCGGCCTTGGCCTTGGTGGTGCGGGTCTTTTTTACCGGCTTGTCGGCATCCTTGACGGTGGCCTTTTTGGCGGTCTTTTTTGCCGGCTTGTCCGCGCTGTCCTCTGCTGCCTTGCGGGTGCGCTTTGTGGGCACCTCAAAGTACAAAGTGCTCATGGGCGGCAGGGTAATGGTGATGCTCTGCTCAAAGCCGTGCTGCGGCTTTTTGTGGGTACGCACCGGCTTGTTGTGCACGGTACCGGAGCCGCCGAAAGCGGCATCGTCACTGTTCAGGATTTCTTTATAGGTGCCGGACACCGGTGCACCGAGGGTGTAGCCCTCGCGCAGGACGGGGTTGAAGTTGCAGATGACAAGGATCTGCTTACCGGCGGCATCCTTGCGCAGGAAGGCGATGACGCTCTGCTGCGAGTCGTCCGGTACGATCCACTGGAAGCCTTCCCAGCTGTAATCGATCTGCCAGAGGGCGGGGTGCTCTTTATAGAAGGCGTTCAGGGTGCGGACGTAGTTCTGCAGCTCGGCGTGCTTGTCGTAGTCCAGCAGCATCCAGTCCAGCTGCTTTGCCTCGTTCCACTCGGCAAACTGACCGAACTCCTGTCCCATGAACAGCAGCTTCTTGCCGGGGTGTGCCATCATGTAGCCGAAGAAGGTGCGCAGATTGGCAAACTTGTCGTCATACTCGCCGGGCATCTTGTTCAGCAGGCTGCCCTTGCCGTGCACGACCTCATCGTGGCTGATGGGCAGGACAAAGTTCTCGCTGAAAGCGTAGAAGAAGCTGAAGGTCACCTTGTTGTGGTTGCCGGAGCGGAACAGCGGGTCGGTCTTCATGTAGCTGAGCATATCGTTCATCCAGCCCATGTTCCACTTGAAGTTGAAGCCCAGACCCCCGTCCGAAGCGGGCTTTGTAACCATGGGCCACGCAGTGGACTCCTCGGCGATCATGTACTTGTGGGGGTGACGACCCAGCACGGTGTTGTTCAGCTTGCGCAGGAAGGCGATAGCTTCCAGGTTCTCCTTGCCGCCGTCCTTATTGGGCTCCCATTCGCCCTGCTTGCGGTTGTAGTCCAGATACAGCATGGAGGCCACGGCATCCACGCGCAGACCATCGATGTGGTACTGCTCCAGCCAGTACAGTGCGCTGGAAATGAGGAAGCTCTGCACCTCGTTGCGGCCAAAGTCGAACACCATGGTGCCCCACTCCTTGTGCTCGCCGCGCTTGGGGTTGGGGTCCTCGTAGCAGGCCTCGCCGTCAAAATTGTACAGGCCGAACTGGTCTTTGGGGAAGTGGGCGGGCACCCAGTCCATGATGACACCAATGCCTGCGGCGTGCATCTTATCCACAAAGGCCATAAAGTCCTTGGGGGTGCCGTAGCGGCTAGTGGGTGCAAAATAGCCGGTGACCTGATAGCCCCAGCTGCCGTCAAACGGATATTCCATCACCGGCAGCAGCTCTACATGGGTGTAGCCCATATCCTTGATGTACGGGATCAGCTCGTCCGCCAGCTCGGAGTAGTTGTAGGGCTTGCCGCCCTCCTTCATCTTCCAGCTGCCGGCGTGCATCTCGTAGATATTCATCGGGCCGTTGATCACGTCCGCCTTTTTCTGCGCGGTCTGCCATGCGGCATCGTGCCATGCAAAGCCGGACAGATCGTAGACCTTGCTGCCGTTGGACGGCCGGGTCTCGGCGTGGAAGGCGTAGGGATCGGCCTTGTAAACAAGGTCGCCTGCACGGGTGGTCACGCAATATTTATAAACATCGTATTCCTTCATGCCGGGAATGAACAATTCCCACACGGAATCGCCATCCACCTTGTGCATGGGATGGCTGCCGGGCTTCCAGCTGTTGAAGTCGCCCACAACACTGATGGCTACGGCGTGCGGTGCCCATACGCGGAACACAACGCCGGACTCCCCGACCCGTGTTTCCAGATGTGCGCCGAAGTAGCGGTAAGCCTCGCAGTTGTTGCCCTGCTTGAACAGGTACACCGGCAGGTCCGATGTGTTGCTCTGAATCTTTTCTTCGGTCGGTTTCATAAACTGCTCCTCCCCGTGCGGAAGCCGAAAGCGGTATCCGCAGCTTTGTACTCTTTTATATTAAAATGTTTTGACCAGTTTTGCAAGACTTTTTGTCCGAAAAACAAATACAATTAACACAAATTTTCTGGCATTCTCTGTATGTTGTGGGCATATCATCCAAAATTTGCAGCTCAACATCGTGTAAACTGCTCATTTGACAAACGGTTTCAGCGAAAGCGTTGCGAAAACAGAAAAGGGGTCGGGGAAAGCCCACAGACTTTCCCCGACCCCGAAATAAAAATAGTTTTCTACTTAACATCAAAAGAGACCGCTGCACAGTTTGTACAGCGGTCTCTTTGCGTGGTTATTGTGTTTTGTTTACAGCTCAGCCCACAACGTAGACGTTGACCTGAATGGCACCGTTGATAACGCTTTCGGCGTAGGTCTCGTAGAACAGGTCTACAAGGATCTGCCCCTTCTGGACGGCGATGCCGGTGTCGGTGGCTACGGCGTAGCCGTAGACGAACTTGCCGTCGGTGGAGGTGATGTAGAGCTTGGTGCCGTAGGGGATCACGTCCGGGTCCACAGCCACGGTGCCATAGCCCAGACCCAGACCGGAAGAGCCCTTGCCGGTACGGGAATAGTAGCCGGTGGCCTTGCCGGTGAGCACCTTGCTATAAGAGGTGGGGGCGTTGGTGGTGCCGTCCGCGCCGGTCAGGGGGGACACTGGCGCGCCTGCGCCGTAGGTCTTGATGACGTGGTCGGTGGGCTCCACCGTGGTGGTGGTATCCACAACGGTGCTGTTCTCCAGCTCGCCGTCCACATAGCGGTCGCGGGTGATCACGGTCTGCTGACCGGCTGCGCCGTGCTGCAGGGTGGTGGTGCGGCCGGTGTTGCGGAAGTACAGGCTGGTGTAGACATACTGGGTGTCGTAGGGGATGGCCTGAGTTTCCACCCGCTCTGCGTAGTCCACGCGGTGGACCACGATCTTGCTGCCAGCGGTCACAACGTGATCCAGCGCCGGCTCGGTGTAGTCGTCCCCTTCAAGGGTGATACCGGCGCGCTCCAGTGCATCGGCTACGGTGCCGAACACCAGCTTTACAGGGTACTCCTGCCCGTCGGCGGTGATGCTGACAGAGAATGCGCGCTCGATGTTCAGGGAGGCAAGATTGCCGCTGAACGCGGTGTAGTAGACCTCATCGCCCTCCTCAGAGCGGATGCCGGAAAGGTGCATGCCCTGTGCGGGGGAAGCATCGGCATCGGTCAGAAGGACCTGCCGTGCACCATTGGAGTCGGTGACGTAGGTCAGCCGCAGATTTGCAGCGGTGACGCCAAGGGTAGCCACAAGGCATACCACCATGACACAAAATGCCAGCACACGGGGAGATACTGCCTGCTTTGCGGCAGTAACTGCTTTCTTCAATTTAACGGAAGCGATACGAGACAACTCCTCTCTTTGTCGTATTTGGCGCGGCCGCGGGTCTGTATTGCATCAGCACCCCGGCCGCCCGGACTGTGGCTGCTCTGAGTATAAGCGTCTCACAGTCAAATACGATGCTCTCTTCGGGTAAAAAGAATGAGCACCGTATTACAGGTTGGAATCCGCTTCGGGCAGACCACAAAACTGCCCCGGCACAGGCCGCATCTGCCCATGCCGTGCCGTACGCAGGACGGCTTTTTACTTCATCCAGATAGAATTTAAACGCTGCAACGTTCGTTGCGCAAACGTTATTTTACCAGACCGTAAAGCATCTGTCAAATTTGTGTCTTGCACTTTGTTAGATTTGTAACATTATTTTTTGTGCAATTTTCACAGTGTTTCTTTTGATATTTTGGTTTTTAGGTGGTTTCCTTCTGATTTTTTCCTTTTTTCTGGGGGCAATTCGTTCATGAATTTTTAACATTTGCACCGGCTCTTTTCTCTGCGAATAAGGCCGCAGCAGCGGCCGCTGCGCCCAAAACAAGCTGCCCCACATCGCGGGTTTTGCATGGAAAACCTGCAGGGGAATTACCCGGTCCCGGCAGGGGAGAAAAGCTCGCATTTCCGGTGCCAAAACCCCGTTTAGCAAAATGCCGAAGAACAGAAAATTTCACATTTTTAGTACACACTGGATAGTTTTGCGCCCCCGGCGGTACAATCGGGACAGCAAACAGAAAAGGAGGTTTTGCATGGAGATCGAAATCCTTGAGCAGCAGTGCGGCGGCACCGAATTTGTGCCCCGGCCGCACCGGCTGCACCTTGGCGCACAGAACGCCGAGGGGGTGGACCGGCTGCAGTTCATCCTGCCCGCAGCGTGGGCGGGGTGCACCCTGGCGCTGTATCTGCGCCGCAGCGATGGGGTGCAGCTGGCCGCCATTCCGCTGGACGCCGACGACAGTGTGAC